>OCTX012275997.1_pt1 | contig 20280 bp, 15 predicted proteins | sample 1539691 | NCBI WGS metagenome assembly OCTX01 (sample SAMN02144231, study PRJEB22623) | gut metagenome | biome: sheep rumen | host: Ovis aries | place: New Zealand
GTTCGATCCTCTCACCAAGGGGGACATCCGTGAGATTCTGCATATCCAGATGCATGACCTCCAGTCCAAGCTTTCCGAGGACGGCGTTGAGATCTCGTTCACGAAAGCCTTCGAAGACTACATGACCGAAAAAGGTTATGACCCTTCGTACGGTGCACGTCCTGTCAAGAGGATAATGCAGCGTGAACTTGTCAACCAGTTGGCAAAGGCCATCCTCGACGGAAGGGTACACAAGGAGTCCGTCATAGAGGTGGACGCCATCGGAGATGAGGTAGTCATGCGCAATATACAGAGCGTCAAAAACGCCTGACGGCGGAACATTTTTTTAGAATGCGGCACACCCTGCGGGATATTTCCGTGGGGTGTGCTCGTGTTTTGACGGTTGAATACACAATCTTGTCAAACACCGGGATCAGATGGTGATTTCTTAAATAAACATTTTCGGAACCGGTGGAATATCAATAATTTTAAATATATTTGCAAAAGAGTTTGTAACCAAGATTAATTTAACAATAGTTATACAATGCGCAAATTACTGTTTAGGGACGTGGAAATCGAGTCCATGAAGAGGGAACTGTGGATGTCCGAGAACAAGCAGAGCAGAATGACCCTTGTCACCGGTAGGGCGGGTGTTGGAAAAACCCTTCTGGCGATCTCCGTGACGGACAAGAAAACCAGGCTCTATTTCAATCTGACGGACCGTCCGGACAAGATGATGCTCTCGTCTTTCATCGAGGAGGTGAGGCTGCGTCTGGACACTTATGTCCCCCAAACGGTAAGAACGGTTCCGTCTCTGCTCTCCTTCCTTTTCGATCTTTCTCAGAGGAGATCCTTCACTCTCATCCTGGATCATTTCGATGAGTATATTTCAAAGGATATGGATTCGTGCGGAGAGCTGAGGAAAAAGTGGGATGAAACGCGTTTCGAGGGTAGGTTGAACCTCATCCTCATAACCAGGAACCCTTTCATCAACAGGAAGCTTTTCTCCCTGTACGGTTCGCCGTTCCTCAACAGCGTCGACTGCACGATCCCGCTTCGTCCATTCACTGCCTCCCAGATGAAGTCCATCATCTCGGCTGACGGGAAGTCCCTGAAGGGAGACGATCTTCTTGCGATGTGCATGGTGACGGGAGGGCTTCCTGAGATGGTGAACCATTGTCTGGAGAAAAGGTTGCTGACGAAAGAGGCGATACTGAAGAATTTCTTTTCGGAAGACTCCCCTATGATCCGTTATGGTGAGAAACTGCTGGCCAGGACGCTCGGAAAATCCCGTGAAGTGTACCTGTCCATATTGATGCTCATCTCAACCGGCAATCTTACCCAGGCGGACATCCAGGCCAAAATCGGAGGTTCCAACGTGGGTGGGCACCTGCTCAAACTGGAAACGGAATACGGTCTCATCACGAAACGTCGTCCGCTGATGGCGGCTGAAGACAGCCGTAATGTGGTCCGCTTCTCCATAACGGATACGTTCCTGCTCTTTTGGCTAAGGTTCGTGGAGGGTGCCAGAACTGATTACGATACTTTCCGTCTGGACTCGATGCTGAGCAGGGCGAAAGAGGATTTCAAGGCTTTCTCCAAAGAGACCCTGAGAAGGTATTTCACGCAGATGCTATCGGATCAGCAGCCGACTCTCGAAGTCGGAGGAGACTGGAAGAGCGGAGATCCTTCCGAAATCGATATCCTCGCTCTTGACAAAGAGGGAGGGAGAGCGCTTGTCATTGATGTCGAGCACGACTCGTCCTTCTTCAACAAAAAAGCGTTCCTCGAGAAGGTTTCTTCTTTGAGGAACGGCTCTTTGAAAGGTATGCAGATCGATGCCCGGCTCTTTACCGTCGCGGACATGTGATCCGGTTATTCGGCGGTCTTCTGCTCTATAGTGCTTCCGTGCATCTCTACGACGGTCTGTTTCCAGAGGTCGGTGTAGCCGGGATTGGTGATGCCGTCGGGGAGATGGGTTGAGAACTCGCTGTGCTTGAAGCTTCCGTCTTCATTCTGGGCTTTGACATTGCCGTCGATGTATTTCACAAGGAGAGTCTTCTCCAGTTCTCTCCATGCGGAGAATTGGTTCTGGGCGGTTTCTACGGAGTAGTTGGTCAGGAACCGCTTCACTGCCGCGAAGGCCTCTCCGGTGTCTTCCTTGGGATCATATGAATAGCCCTTCTTTTCAGCCTTTTCGGATTCTTTTTCAGCGACCAGAAGGTAAAGGTCCAGAGCTTCGTTGTCTATCTCGAAGACCTTGCGCAGCTGGTCCTTCTCGAACTTGTCGATCCTTTCGCGTACATAAGGGGCCATGATGTTGTACATCTTGTAGCATGCGTTCGAAACCCTGTTGTTGATCCAGAATGATGCTGATTCGGAATAAGTGAGGATGTCACCGTTTCCTTCCTGGAAGCATTTGGGGACCTTGGTTGTGTTGGTGTAGATCGGTGTGAGGTATGATGTCGCCGCATCGTCTGTCCCGAACCAGATTATGCCACCGATAACATCGGGGAAATTGCTCCTTGATTGACCGACGAACCAGAATCCGGTCTGCTGTGTCGCGATGGCCCTTTCATTGATGTAGGTCTTTCCTTCAACGCTGAAGCTCATCGGCCTCCATCTGTAGGGAAGTCCGTTTCCGCCGGCTCCGATATCCTGGGTCATATCCATGGGCGTACCCTCGTAATGATCCCTCATTACGTCCGCGATATCCTTTACGGTCAATTTCTTGGCGGGCTGGATGTAGAGCGGCATCCTGTTCTTGGTGCTCTGTCCCATCGCATAGTCGATGTAGGTGTAGGCATCTTTGGTTACCATACGGCCATTCTCGTCTTCAGCGGTGAACCATCCGTTGGAGAGGATGTTGAATGCGCTCCAGACCCTCGCTTCGCATGCCCTGAGTGCTCCGAAATCGAGCGGGCAGTAAGCGTCAGCAAAGCTGAACTCATCATCGGGACCCTCGTAATAACCCTTCTTTTTCGCGAACGAAATCACGTCCGGAGAGTAACGGCAGTTCTCGGGATCCTTGAGGGGGAACGTGGTGATTCTCGCCTGGTTGGCGTGTGCGCTGATATATCCGTCAGGAATTTTGACGGCGACCCAAACCACACCTTTGTTGAGGTTGACCCCGTTCTTCATGACAGTGCCTTTGCCGATCATTTCCATGATCCAGACCTCATTCTTGTCGGCGATGGTGAAGCTTTCGCCTTCGGAATAATATCCGTACTCGTTGGCCAGGTCAGTCATCAGGGTGATGGCCTCACGTGCGGTTTTGCATCTCTCAAGGGCGACGTAGATGAGGGAACCGTAGTCGATTCCGCCGTTCCTGTCGTGAAGCTCGCTCCTTCCGCCGAAAGTCGTTTCGGCTATGATGAGCTGATGCTCGTTCATGTTCCCGACTCTCTTGTATGTATGTGCGGGTTGGGGAATCTCTCCGAGATATCTTCCGGAATCCCAGTCGTAGATTTTTCTGGTGGTTCCCGCCTTCCAATCTGCAGCGGGTGCGAAATACAGTTCCCCGAAGAGGGTGTGGGAGTCGGCCGCATATGAAACGAGAATGGAGCCGTCAGCGCTGGCGCCTTTGGTTACGATGATGTTCGTGCAGGCATCTGTCTTCATTGTTGCCGCCATCGACAGGATGGCCGTGGCCAGGATGCAGAGTGTCTTTGTTTTTTTCATTTTGTTCCCCGCCTTATTCCGGAACCCTCCGGCAGGAAACACGGGGCATTTCCTAGTGGTTACGATATAATCTTGTTTGCAGAAAGCCTTATCAGCAAATCCCTTGCCGTATCTTGTTCGGGGAGGGGATATGCCCGGTCAGACAGCCCAGGTCACACTTTCTTGCTTTTGCTTTTCTCATTTATTCGCTAATTTTGCGTGAGAGTTGAATTTCAGCAATGAACGGTGTGAAGACCTTTGTTCCGCGGGGCACGGAAATTGTGACGTCTACTCCGGAATAGGCTTATTACAAATTGCAAATCTATTAATTTTTATTGGTATGAGAAAGGTGATAACGTCCGTAATGTTGACCTTTTTGGCTTCTGTCGCTTTTTCGGTGAGTGTTCTTGCTCAGTCGCAGGACCCGAAGCAGCCGTCCATGGAGGAACTGGCGACCCAGGAGGCCGATCGTCTGGGAGCTATTCTTAAACTTGAGGACTGGCAGATTTTCTACGTCGATTCGACACTCCAACATGATTATGTCGCTCTGGATACGGAGTTGAAAGAACTTCAGAAATCCAAAGTCGGAAACACCGATATTTACGTTTCCGTCCAGGACAAGTGGATGCAGCAGATCTACAACACTTTCCAGAAGATATTCGACGAAGATCAGTGGGCTTCATACCTGAAAAGCGGAGCCGCGAAAGAGCAGAAAGCCCGTGACAAGAGAAAAGCGAAAGCTGCGGGCAAAAAGTAGCTTTTTTCTCCATTCTTCTTCCGAGGTCTGCATTTTCGAGTAAATATTTGTAATTTTGCGGTCCTTATAAGAAGAAAACGATCATATTGGATATGAAGGAACAGATAGAACAGCTTCTTGAAGAAATCAAAGGTCTCAAGTGCGCTACAGACAAAGAAGTTGAAGAGGCAAGAATACGCCTTCTCGGAAAGAAAGGTGAGGTTACCAAACTTTTCGAGGAGTTCAGGGGAATTGCTCCTGAGCTGAAGAGGGAATTCGGTCAGAAACTGAATGTCCTGAAAAAGGAAGCAACCGCCAAGATTGAGGAACTCAAGTCAATGGCGAAGGCAACGGGCTCGGCTTCCACCAATTCGGACGATGTCACGATGCCCGGTGACCCTTATGGTCTGGGCTCACGTCACCCTGTCTCGATAGCCCGCCAGCAGATCATCAACATTTTCCGCAAATTCGGTTACGATGTGGCCGAAGGTCCGGAGATTGAAGATGACTATCATGTATTCGAAGCTCTGAATTTCCCTCCGAATCACCCGGCAAGGGATATGCAGGATACCTTCTTCGTATCTGTGGGACATCCGAACCCTCTTCTTCTCCGTACCCATACCTCATCCGTCCAGGTACGGACCATGGAGAAGATGTCTCTTCCCATCAGGGTCATCTGCCCTGGTCGAGTTTTCAGGAATGAGGCGATTTCCGCAAGGGCTCATTGTATCTTCCATCAGGTTGAGGGACTCTATATCGACGAGAATGTTTCCTTCGCGGACCTCAAGCAGGCCATTCTTCTTTTCGCCCGTGAAATGTTCGGAGCGGACACACAGATCCGTATGAGGCCTTCATATTTCCCGTTCACGGAACCTTCTGCGGAGGTTGATGTCAGCTGCAATATCTGCAAGGGAAAAGGATGCAACATCTGCAAAGGAACCGGTTGGCTCGAGATCCTCGGTTGCGGTATGGTAGACCCCAACGTCCTTGAAGCATCAGGAATCGACAGCAAGAAGTACAGCGGATTCGCATTCGGAATGGGTGTAGAAAGGATTGCTATGCTCAAGTGGCAGGTCAATGACCTGAGGCACTATTTCGAAAATGATATGCGCTTCCTCCGTGAATTCAGTCCTTGCGTTGAAGTATAAAAAAGGCCTATTTTAGTCCGATAAATAGAAAAAACGCAAAAAACATTTGGTGATATCCAAAATTGTTGTACCTTTGCAATCCCGAAACACCAAAACGGGATAATGCGGAAATAGCTCAGTTGGTAGAGCACGACCTTGCCAAGGTCGGGGTCGCGAGTTCGAGTCTCGTTTTCCGCTCCATAAGGACTCTGAAGAAATTCAGGGTCTTTTTCTTTTACTATAAATGCCTTACAAGCTTCTCAGACCGCATTCTCGCCGTTCCTTCCAGTTCTCAATGGCGTCCCCGACCCAGAAAAGCCTCTAAATACGGCAGGTTGCCTCAATAATCCAGATAATGAACCAATGGAATAAGAGATTATAACTCTTTTCAGCTATCTGCCGCCGCGGCCGGAAGAGCTTATTTGCGACTATCCTGATTTTCTTGATTGTGACCGGATTCTGATAAGATAAGCCTCTCGGAAACACCGGGAGGCCTTTTCTCAATCAGTAGTGTAGGGTTTTCGGGCGTTATTACTTTACGCTTCCGGGAATGTAACTCCGGAGTGCTTCCACGTATTCGGCGAAAGCATCTTTTCCCCGATCGGTGATGCTGCAGATCGTCTGCGGCATTTTTCCCTTGAATCCCTTCGTCACGTCGATGTAGCCCGCTTGCTGTAGCTTGTCAATCTGTACACTCAGATTGCCCGAGGTCGCCCCCGTCTGTTTTTTCAGGTAGACAAAGTCTGCGCTGTCCGCATCCAGGAGGATCGACATCACCGCCAAGCGAAGCTCGGAATGGAGCAAGGGATCAAGTGGCTTGAAAGGTTTTCCGTTCTCGGGCATGGCTTAATTGTTTGTCTGTTTCTGAAGAATGATACCGGGGATGATAAGGGCGAACAGTCCAAGTATCAGGAAGACCAGGATACGGACGGCTGAAGCGTCCGGCATCACCATCAGGAATGTTACGGAAAGGGCAGTTGCCACGACCGCTGATATCGTGATCGGTTTGAACTTGAGGACAGATCCGGAGAGTGTGCCGCAAAGGCCCATCAACAATACTATGATCAAAGTCAGGTCAACCGATAAGGGTCCTTCAATACCGAGCATGGTACGTATTCCCCAAGCGACCCATACAAGGGCGAAGAATCCTGTAGCGAAGATTCCGAACCACATCCAGATCTTGCCGAGCGTGCGGCTTATCTCTGTGTCGGGTACTTTTTCGCTGTTCCGTGTCATGGAACGCATGCACACAGCGCCGACGGCGGTCATTGCGAACCAAAGGAAGTTCCAAGCGGGGCTTCCCGTAGTGGCCCACAGAGCATAAATTATGACGGACGTGAGCGCAACCAGTGTACCCCAGAGGATGAGGGGTTTGCCGGAGTTCCTTGCAATCGTGCGGCGACTGCGGTCAATTGTCTCCGCAATGAGGCGGAGGCTGTTTTCTGCTGAGAAGTTGGTTTCCATTTTTTTTTGCTTTTATTGGTGTTATGTCTCTCCCTGCTGCCGTTGCGCACCGGTTCAGGATTGATCTCGGTGCAAATATAAACCAGTTTATAATATAAACCAAATTATTTTTGAGTTTTTTATGATTTTTTTTGATTTCCGGGTTTTTCGGCAAAAGAGTTCACCTCCCCGGTAGATAATACATGAAGTACGCGCAGAATTGAAGAATATGCCCCAGTATTGACACCTTTGACCGGAATAATAGGAATCTTCTTAATTTTTTATCTACCTTTGAGACCTTCTTTGAAGGCTACAGCAATTCTCCCTGCATTATCTTATATATTATATATGGTGTTTTCTCTTCGGTTGGGACGCCTTCTGTCCTGTTTGGCTCTGATGCTGACCATTTCGGCCGGTATAGCTTCCGGCGCGCCACGATATCTTCGTGACGATCCCGACAGGATGAGGGTAGTGTGGTCTTATCTTGATTCCCTTGACCATACCATAAGACAACTGGAGGATTTCCGGCATGGCAAGGAGGAGAGAATAGCTCTTCTTAACGATATTCTTTCCAATCAGGCCCTTTCTCTTGCCGAACGGTATGATTATACCGAGCGTCTCTATGCAGAATACAGGACTTACCGCAACGCCGACCAGTTCAGAGTGGCGAAAGAACTTCAGGAGATAGCAAAGCAGATAGGGGATCCGGAAAAGGAGACTGTTTCCCAGCTGCACCTTGTTGACACGTACCTTTGGTCTGGTTCGTTCAAGGAGGCGCAGGAACTCATCTCTTCCATAGATACCGTGGGATTGCCGCTCAGAGTTAGGGTGGAGTATCTCATCACGAATCTGGACCTCCAGTATGAAGCCGGATTTTACCAGAAGTCTTCGCAATATTTCCAGGAGGAATACGAGCATAAGGTGGACGCCATCGCAGAGGAGATCCTTTCCCTTCTGCCACCCACTGATGAGAATTACATTCTGGCGCAGGAGCGGCGAGCCTGTTTCCTGGGAGACCACAGCACCGCTTACAAATATGCCCTTTTGCGTCTTGCCAAGACGAGCGGCATGTCCGAAAGGAGAGCGGAGATTCTCGGTAATGCCGGATTCTACAACCTTGAGATTGGTGATACCCTGACGGCCGTTTCCTATATGTCCCGAAGTGCAGACATGTCTCTTCGCTTGGGTTCGTATCAGGAGCCTGCTCTACGTAAGATTGCGGAGTCCGTATATCCTTTGGGAGAAGTCAACCGTGCCCACAGTTACATCTCCCTTGCGATGGACAACGCTACCTTCTACGGGTCCAGTTACCGCATCTTTGAGTCGTCTCTTTCCCTTCCCATGATTGATCAGGATGTCTATGGTAAAGCTGTTCAGGAAAGGCGTACCTTCCGTTCCCTCAGTTATTACTCGATACTGTCCCTGCTGATCCTCTTCATTTTCGCTTTCATAACTTTCCGTCAGTTCAGGACACTGAAGAAGTATTCCGCCATAGCGGAGCAGAAGGGAAAGCAGCTGGAGGTGACGAACGAGAAGCTCGAAAAGATGAACTCCGACCTTTCGGAAGCCAATCTTCTGAAGGCTGCCTATCTTGAAAGGAACCTTGCTGAGGATTCGATGAACATATCCCTTATCGAGAATCTTGTCAAGGACATCGAGCTCAAGGTGAAGGCCCGCCAGTACGATGACATCGTTCCGTACATCTACAGGAACAATTATATGAAGACCCGTGCCGAGATGTTGAGGCGTTTCGATGCGACCTTCCTTTCCATATTCCCTGATTTCATTCCGCAGGTCAATACTCTTTTCAGGACGGAGGACCATTTCACACTTACGCACAAGAAGGACCTCTCTCCCGAACTCAGGATACTTGCCCTTATGAGGCTCGGTATCCGGAAAAGTGTCACTATCGGGGAGATTCTCAACATGTCCGACAGCACCGTCCGCAATTACAAGACGCGTCTCCGTAACCGCTCCGTCGTTGATAATTCCAAGTTCGATGACGCCCTTTTTGAGGCCGTAATGCCCAAAAACGAGTAAAATTACCGTCACATTTGTATTGTTTTAGTGTAATTTGATTTTTTCTCAACTGCTTGATTTTCAAGCGTAAGGAAAAATCAAACTGTCACTTTGCTATCCATTTTTTCCCTTCCCGCTTTCCATGGAATAATTTTGCGACAAATCCCCTCCACGACGGAGAGGAAAGTCACACACATCAACCTTTTTTTATTATCACATGGGAAAGCATCATTCTCTTTGCGGATTATTCCGTAAGACGATGGCAGCACTCATTCTGGGAATTACCGCTCTTACGGCATATGCCCAGAACGTAACAACTGTTTCGGGTATCGTAATGGACCCGGAGGGTTTGCCCGCCATCGGTGCCAGTGTCTTCCAGAAGGGTACCCGCAACGGTACCATCACCGATCTGGACGGACAATTTACACTGAAATTGGAACCTGGAGCTGAGAAGACAGTCGTTGTCTCTCACATCAACGCTGAAACCGTTGAACTCCCCGCCACTTCTTCCGATCTCGGTACAATCCAATTGACTCAGAACGAACTTGACGTAGCCGTTGTAGTCAGCTACGGTGAGCAGTCACGCCGACTGATAACCGGTTCAATCCAATCAGTAGCCGGAGCAGAACTCGCTGACATGCCTGTTGCACAGGTCTCCCAGAAACTCCAGGGAAAGATCGCCGGTGTACAGATCAACCAGGTTACCGGTATCCCCGGTGAAGGTATGGAGATCCGTATCCGTGGACAAGCATCAATTTCTGCAGGAAGCAACCCTCTTATCGTCCTTGACGGATTCCCCATCAACGGAGACCTTTCCACCATCAACCCTGATGAGATCGAGTCAATCTCCGTGCTGAAGGACGCTTCCGCTTCTTCACTTTACGGTTCACGTGCAGCCAACGGTGTCATCCTTATCACCACACGTCGCGCGAAGAGCGGTTCAAGCCAGCTTACCGTCAACGCAGCTTTCGGTCTCCAGCAGATCCCCGAGTACCTGAAGCCCAAGATGATGAACGGACAGCAGTTCGCCCAGTTCCGTAAGGAAATCTACGAAGAGAACGGTTGGGCAGTTCCCGCCGGACTCCAGAACCCCGAGCAGTACGGTGAGGGAACCAACTGGTTCAACGCCATCACCCGTATCGCCAAGATGCAGAACTACTCTGTAAACTATTCCACTTCCACCGGCAAGATGTCGACAGCGGCAACTCTCGGATACATGAGCCAGGAAGGTGTTGTGCTGAACTCCAACTACAACCGCCTTTCAATGCGAATCAACTCCGACTACCGTTTCACCGACCGCCTCAAGATGGGACTCAACCTCTCCGGATCATTCGCAACATCAAGCCGCCCCAACAGTGACGGTACATGGTACGATTCAGCTACCATCATCCAGAGTGCCCTCCTCACTTCCCCTCTTGCTCCTTACAAGAACGAGGACGGAACAATTCCCATCAATGCTGACGAATCAACTCCCGGCCAGTACTTCGGTACTGCAGGTCCTAACTGGTACAACCAGGTAAGGGAGGTCAAATACCGCGGAACCCAGGTCAATACCCTGGCCAACGCCTTCCTCCAGTATGAGCCCATTGACAACCTCATCCTGAAGACCAGCCTCAACGGTGAGCTCTTCTTCTCACAGAACGACTCATTCTCTCCTTCTACCGCAGGTAGCATCTTCAACCCCGGAAACCTCACTGACGCTACACGTATCAGGGGTGGACACTCAGACGGACTCCAGACCAACTGGATGTGGGAATCCACAGCCAACTACAAGCTGGACCTCGGTACTGACCATCATTTCGATGCCCTCGTAGGTTGGACTGTCCAGAAGGCACAGTCCCGTGGCGGTTCCATGAGTGGATCCGAGTATCCCGACAACTCAATCCATACCCTCAACGCAGCAAAGGAGATCACAGGCTCCACTGACGTACAGGCATGGACCCTCGCTTCGTTCGTCTCCAGACTGAACTACAACTACAAGTACAAATATCTTCTTTCAATCGCTTACCGTGTTGACGGTTCCTCAAAGTTCGGAGCTGACAACCGCTGGGGAGGATTCCCTTCAGCATCAATCGGTTGGGTTGTAAGTGAAGAGCCCTTCATGAAGAATCTTACCTGGATGCCTCTCCTGAAGCTCCGCGCCAGCTACGGTGTCGTCGGTAACAATAACGTAGGTAACTACACCCAGTATTCTTCACTGGTCAGCACCAACACCGTTATCAACAACCAGTATCTCAGCGGAAAGGCTATCGCCGGATTCTCGAACTCGATGCTCGGTTGGGAGAACACCAAGGAGTGGGACCTCGGTCTTGACGTAAGCCTCTTCGACCAGAGGATCAACATCAGCTACGACTACTACAATAAGGTAACTGAGTCCCTCCTCTACACTGTTGACCTTCCTATTTCATCAGGTTTCAACAACTTCAACGCAAACATCGGAAGCCTCAAGTTCTGGGGACATGAAATCACCATCAACACCAAGAACCTCGTAGGAGACTTCAAGTGGACCACCGATTTCAACATTTCCTTCAACGACAACAAGATTCTCGCCCTCGATACCAACAACGCCATCCTCTTCGGTGACAACACCATCAACGAGGTTGGACACAGGATGGGTGACCTCTGGGGTCTCAAATGGCTCGGAGTCTACAAGGACGACCTTGATTGGATCATCTCTCCCAAGTGGCCCGGATCACAGACCGGTACCATCAAATTCGCCGACATCAACGGTGACGGTGAAATCACCAACGACGACCGCGACAAGACCCGTATCGGAAGGACTTCTCCCGTCGCTGCCCTCGGTATGACCAACACCTTCGCTTACAAGGGATTCGACTTCTCATTCGTACTCCAGGGCGCTTTCGGCCACAAGATGTACAACTACATGGAGAGGTTCGTCACCAACCTTGACGGAAACTTCAACGTCCTCCAGGAGGTTGACGACCGTTGGAGAAGTGAGGAGAACCCCGGAAGCGGCAAGCACGGAAAGGTCATCTCCGGAACTACCGACAAGGAGCGTGACTGGTTCAGCAGCAACTTTGTCTACAATGCAAGCTACCTAACCCTCAAGAACGTCACCCTCGGTTATACTCATGCATTCCGCAATTCAATGAGTAAGATCCGTTCCTTCCGCGTATACGCTACCGTTCAGCAGGCATACGTCTTCACAGGATATCACGGCTGGAACCCTGAGGCATCAGTTTCAGGAGGTCTCTCAGCAGGTATCGACTACACCCGTTACCCCGTACCCCGCACATGGACTATCGGTATGAATTTGAACTTCTAAAGAAAAGCACAGTTATGAAAGTCAAGATAATCGCCCTCGCCCTTATGGCCGGGCTCACCTTCAGTGCCTGCTCCGAGTTCCTTACCGAACTCCCCGAGACCGTGGTCGCCAAGGAATCCTTCTACAAGACTGAGGCGGATTTCGAACAGGCCAACATAGGCATCTATCAGATTCTGCGTTCCCTCTACGGAGCCGGTGCCGCAAACTACGGTGCATGGCAGATGGGAGAGATGCGTTCAGACAACACCACTTTCCAGTACAACCTCGAGAACAGGGGTTACTCTGACCGTGAGTACATCGCTACCTTCATGGATGACGCCAACAGCGGAGCCGTAGGTACAAAGTACAACAACACCTACTACATGATCCAGAGGGCAAATCAGGTTATCGAGTTCATCGAGTCCGCCGAGATTTCCCAGCAGGCTCATGACAACTACAAGGGACAGGCCCTGTTCCTTCGTGCCCTGGGTTACTTCGACCTCGTCCAGTACTTCGGTGACGTTCCCCTTGTTACTGTAGCTCCTACTACATACGAGCAGGCCATGGTCGGCCGTACCCCCAAGGCAGAGGTCTACAAGCAGATCATTGCCGATGCAACTGAAGCTGCCCAGCTTCTCCCTTCACCTTCAGCCCAGAAGAAAGGATATGCAAACTCCGGTTCTGCTTGGATGCTCCTCGGAAACGTCAACATCGTTCTCGGACAGTGGGCAGACGCGGAGAAAGCCCTTCTCAATGTGAAAGGATTCTCCCTGATGAGCGACTATGCCGCCATCTTCGACCCCGCCAACAAGAACAACGCCGAGTCCATCTTCGAAATCCAGTACTGGGATGACCGTACTGCAGGATGCCAGAGCGACTTCGCTTACAACTTCCTTCCCATCCTTCCCGACCCGGGAGTGATCGCAGGCTTCCCCAGCGGTTCCACCAACAACTATGCCGGTTGGAACATGCCTACTCCTGAAATGATCGCAGCTTATGAGGACGGTGACCTCCGCAAGGACGCTTCCATCGCCTGGTATACATATCCCGGTGACAACAAGAACTACGGCGGACTTACCTTCCCTTACGTGAAGAAGTATGTCCACGGAGCAGAGCAGGCAGGATACTGCAACGAGGATTTCCCCGTATACCGCTATGCTGAGACCCTTCTTTTCCTCGCTGAGGCCTGCAACGAGCAGGGCCGTACCGCTGATGCTCTCGCTTACCTCAACCAGGTTCATGCACATCCCCGTACCGGCCTCAAGCCCCTCACCGCTTCAAGCCAGTCTGATCTCCGTCAGCTTATCCAGGACGAGAGGCGCATTGAGCTCGCTTTCGAGAACAAGCGTTGGCTTGACCTTGTCCGTACCGGAAAGGCAATCGAGGTTATGTCCGCTTTCGGAAAGAACGTCAAGGCAAATCCCGAGAAGTACTATTATCCCCATAACGTGTTCCCTCCGTCCGACTCTTATCAGGTAGACGAGCACAGACTCCTTTTCCCTATCCCTCAGCGTGAGATCCGTCTCAACCCTGACGGAATGGTTCAGAATCCCGGATATTAATGAAGCAGAATATTACAACTTTCATCTTTATGGTGTGCCTCTCTCTTGCGGGAGCGGGGTGCACCACGAAGGGGGGTAACCAGGGGGATCTTCCCTCGAATTTCCTGAAGGTCTCGGGCACTGAGATCCGTGACCATGCCGGAAAAGGTAACCCCGTTGCCCTCAGGGGAATCAATCTCGGCGGTTGGCTTCTGAGGGAAGGATGGATGGACCCGATCGGATTCGACAACACCTCTTCTTCCCAGTTCATGGACGATTACGGTTCACGTACCCTTATGATCGAAAGATTCGGTGAGCAGGAGACTGACCGTATGTTGGACTATTACCAGAAGGTATACATCAAGGAAAGCGACCTGGACACGATCAAGAAACTCGGACTCAATTTCGTGAGGGTCCCTGTTTTCTGGGAAGTCCTCCTCAACCGTAAAGGCCTTCTGAAGGACAACGCTTTCGACCGTCTTGACTGGGTGGTGGAAGAGTGCCGCAAACGTGACATGTATGTCATTATCGACCTTCACGGAGCACCCGGCGGACACTCCGACGGATACCAGACCGGCGGAACCCTGGGATCGAATCTGCTTTGGACTGATCCCACCTGCCTTGAGTGGACGATAGTGATATGGCAGACGATAGCTACCCACTTCAGGGGTAACGCCACGGTATTGGCATATGACCTTCTCAACGAGCCGGTCGCCGATCCCAAAGGCAAATACTCCAATTCCTCGATGTACGATCTCCTGTACCAGAGGGTAAGGGAAGTGGATCCGGACCACATCATAATGATGGGCGCATTCTACAATTTCGATTACCTGTGCGACCCCGATGATTACGGCTGGACGAATGTCGTCTACCAGACCCATCACTACATGTCCGACAACCGCGGCGACGAGAACGGCCAGAGGGGCTTCATGGAGGGCCAGCTCTCATATGTCAGGAAATATCAGCAGCTCTGGAATGTTCCGGTTTATCCCGGAGAATACAATTTCTGGAACCACCCCATGGTATGGAACGACTGGCTGTCAGGTCTCAATTCCTATGGAATGATGTGGAGCAGCTGGACCTACAAGAACATCGACTCCGATCCTGTCAACAGTTGGGGCATATATGTGAACAACACTGCTCCGACTCCTGACCTCAGGGTTGATACTCCCGAACAGATATGCGCCAAATGGGATGCTTTCTCTTCGGATAATTATCAGTACAACGAGACACTTGCGAACGTGATCCGCATGGCCACCATGGAATAGGTCGCTTTCGCGCTCATTCAAACAGAATCAAAACAACAAGTTCAAAATGAATATACGTTTCTTTCTCGGCAGCCTGCTCGTAGCTTCGGCTATGGCACTGACCATCTCCTGCGACAAGGAGGAAAAAGATTCCCCGATCGACGAGCTTCTTCTTGTAGCTTCTCCCACGTCCGTGGATTTCGCATGGAAGTCCCCGGATCCCCAGACCATCCTCGTGGCCACCAACTCCCCTTCCGGTTTCACTATCGGAAAGACAGCTGACTGGTACTCAGTTTCCGTAAACGGCCGCAAGGTCACCTTCAATGTACAGACCAACAACGGTCCTGCCCGTACCCACGAGCTTGTGATCACTGCAGAAGGTACAGCTGACCTTATCATTACCGTCAACCAGGAGGAAGGCGGAAAGGCAAGGGAAGTTGTCTACAACTTCACTACCGCCGGTCCCTTCGATATCGGCTGGCCTACCGCAAACTTCACTTCAGAGTTCACTGACAACATCACAGCCGGTGACGGTTGGGGTAAATTCGGCGGACACTTCTACGCAGGTCTCGACGGTGTAGGTACCCAGGACAAGACCCTCCCTGTTTACAAGGACATCTACGGAAAGGCCTTCGACAAGGACGGCAACGAGGTTGACTGGCTGTACAACATCGGCTTCACCGACAACAATGACGGCCCCTACAAGGACGGTACCGGATCTGAGTTCAAGATCTACATTGCCTACAAGGCCAACACCACCGGTGAGCCCCGCTTCGCTACCATCAAGCTTTATTTCGAAGACACGGAGGCATTCAAGGTCGTCGGAACATATGACAGGGAAGGAAACCTGCAGCCCATCACCTGCAAGGATCCCATCTTCACATGTGACGTAACCCAGCCTGCCGAATAATAACTTTCCAATATGCACGGGGACTGAATCACCTGATCAGTCCCCATTTTCTTTGAAAATGAAGATGAACTGTTTACTTCCCGTCTTTTTTGCCGTTCTCGCCCTTTCGTGCGGGAAGGATAACCCGGAGGGTTCTTCAGGCAATGATGGATTCCCGAAACTTGAAACCGTCATCCCTGAAGAGGACCAGCCGATGTCCAAAAAGAGCGTAAAGAGGGGTATTTGCACCTTGCTGCAGATAGGAAAAATGCCGGAGTTCCTTGGTGAAGGAGTGTCCTGGTGCTACAACTGGGGCCACAATCTTCTGCCCGAGGCCAAGAAAGACGCCCTTGATGCCGCCGGAATAACATTCCTCCCCATGGTCTGGTCGACTTCTTTCAACTCGGAGCATCTTGCCATCCATCAGCACAACGGATGCGGCTATGTTCTCGGTTACAATGAGCCGAACCTCATGGACCAGGCCAGGCTCACTCCCGAGCAGGCCGCCAAGGAATGGGTCAAACTCATCGCCGAAGCCAAGCGTCTCGGACTCAAGGTCGTAGGCCCTGCGGTCAACTACGGAACCATGCCCGGTTACGGTGATCCCACCGTGTGGTATGACGATTTCCTTGCACAGCCCGGTATCAGCCTTGACGACATCGATGCCATAGCGCTCCATGCCTACATGAGCGGCGGAAATGCCGTGAAGCAGGTTATGATAAGGAAGTTCGCCAAGTACGGAAAGCCCCTTTGGCTTACCGAGTTCGCTGACGGTGAAGCAAAGACAGCCGAACAGCAGGCCCGCTTCATGCAGGAAGCCGTGACATATCTCGAGGCTGATCCTGCAGTGGAGCGTTATGCCTGGTTCATGGATACGATAACCCATCCTGCTGCACCTCATTTCCCTCTTGTCACGGGACCCGAACTGGCTACATCCTCAGTTCCTGCAAGGACTGACCTCGGTCTACTGTATACCTACATGTCATCATACGACAAGGAGACATACTATCCGGTGGATGTGAACATTCCTGCAGAGAGCTACAGCGGACAGATCGAAGAGGAGAGCGCCCCCACCAACAACTGGGGTCCTATGGTCTCCACCCGTCTTACGACCGACATGTACGGCAATCTCGAAATCTACGGACTCACTCCCAAGAACTGGGTGGAATACAATGTCGATATTCCCAAGGCGGGCAAGTACCGTCTTGACCTCCGCTACAAAGCTACCGGTGACTCCGTTCTTCTGGGTTACTTTGAGGGTGAGACTGACGGAATTTTCTCCCTTCCCGATACAGGAGTGGAAGAATGGTTCACCAAAGGTTTCGTGGTGAGTCTGAAGGCAGGAAAACAGACGATCAGGCTTACCGGTTTCGAGGGAGATGTCTGCCTCAACTGGTTGAGAATTACTTCACCGCTTAAAAAATAAGCGAAAGCTTCCAGATTGGTTTTAGTGTAAGTCGTCTATCCGGAAATTCGGGTAGGCGATTCTTTTTGGAACTATGACTCCGCTTTTTATTCCGGCTATACCGGTTGCAAAACGGAAAATGTGCTATATATTTGTATAATCACAAGAACCTTCATTACGACCCCGCCGAACAGATTGTACAGCTTAAATAATCATACACAAAACATATTATGAAAAAGTTTATCATCCTTTCCGTTGCTTTGGCAACAGTTCTCAGTTCCTTCAGTGCCAGTGCACAGTGGCCCCAGAGAAGAATGACCCCCAATGATACGTTAAGGAGTGTACGTGTTCTTCCCGACGGAACTACCGTTTTCAGCATTTATGCTCCGAAGGCGATTTCCGTCAGCCTTGCCGGAGATGCAGTTCCGTGGGGACAGCCTCTTGTTCCTACAGAGAAGGACGGCGTCTGGTCCTTCAGTGTCCCGAACCTCAAACCGGGTGCCTACAGGTATCATTTCGTGGTGGACGGAATCACAGTTTATGATCCCAAGAGCCCTACAACCACCCAGAACACGGCGCTTGCCGTTGTCGAGCCCAATGGAAGGGAATTCTTCTCCTATAATCCCGAAATCAATCACGGCGCATTGGCCGTACGTTCTTATTGGAGCAAGACTCTCGGAAAAGCGAGGACTATGCGCGTGTGGACTCCTGCAGGATACGAAGCGGGAAAGGAGAAACTCCCCGTTCTCTATCTTGTACATGGAGGTGGAGATACGGATGTGGCCTGGCCTACTGCAGGATGTGCGGGAGATATCCTTGACAACCTCCTCGCTGAAGGCAAGATGGTTCCCATGATTGTCGTCATGCCAGACGGATCTTGCGACATCTCTTCTTTCGAGAAGGACCTCATGGCCGATATCATTCCTTTCATTGAGTCAAATTACCGGGTCATCGCGGACAAGGACCACAGGGCGATTTCGGGCCTTTCGATGGGAGGAATCGAGACGCTTGAAGTCATTTTCCAAAATCCCGACAAGTTCGGTTACGTATGGTGCCTTTCGGGAGGATTCAACCCGGGTGTTGACATCGAGAAGGAGGCCGAGAGGCTCAATGTAAGGAAAAATGCCGCAATCATCAACAAGAACTGCAAAGAGTTCGTTATGACCCAGGGAGGCAGGACCGATATAACATACATCTCCGGAGAGAAAGCCAACAAGCTTTTTGACGAGGTCGGTCTCAAGTACGAATATCAGGAAGTTGGAGAAGGCCATACCTGGTATACCTGGAAGCTGAACCTGTACGACGAAGCTCAGAGACTGTTCAAGAAATAATCGTATCATACCCGAATAGTGTTCCCGGGATGATGTCCGTCCCATGCGATAAAACCAAACGAGGGAAGTATCGTTTTGGGAATGGTCCGGAATAAACAATCAACGTCCTTGATGGCATGTCAAGTCATCAGGGACGATTCGTTTTGTAGTCCTTGTCCGGAAATCCGCTTTAGCTTCAGTTCGCGTGGGATGATGATGCCTGTTTCGGTAAGGCTCCGCTGACCTTCTCCCTGTATTTCCGTGAAACGGGAATCCTCGAACCCGCAACAATGACGGTCTCCGAAGAGTCCAATGATGCCAGTGAGCGATTGACAAGGTAAGACCGGTGGGTTCTGAGAAAATCCTCCCCCAGTAGATTTTCCCAACGACCGATTCCCGTTTTGTTGCGGAAAGACTCTCCCTGTACGGTCACTATCCGGACCTCGGTATCGTTGGATTCGATGAAGGCGATCTCTTTCAAAGGGAGTGTTACGTTTTTCCTGTCAGAACAGAATATGATGGATTCAGGTTTGTCGGCAAGCATATCCGACAGCTTCTTTTTCCATCCGTAGTCACCCAGGGCCATCACGGAAAGAATCAGTCCAAGGAAAACGGGATTTCCGAGAACGGGAGGAATTCCCGCACTCTTGACCAGAAACCCTTCCGCGGAATATTGGGTCCAGATACATTCATGAAGAATGAGTATAAGGAGAGTTGCGCTTATCAGGACTGCGATGGAAAGGTATACCTTGTCCAATAATCTTTCAGTTTTCGGCATGGCGAACTCGAGGGCGATGGCGCAAGGACAGAAAAGGAGAGCCAGCAGAAAAGAATTGGTTATGGAATATCCCAAGCTCTCAAAAATGACAGCAAGCAAAGACACGGCGAAAGCCCAGTAGGATATTCTTCCCAGAAGTCTCATCTTGTCCCAAAATTAGCACTTCTTCCATAATAACGCAACATATGAACCCTACAATGGGTTTTGAATGGCATAGGAGGGGATTTGACTTTTGTATTGCAGGGCTAATGATCTACCTTTGCTCCAAAGAAGTCAAACGTTTAAAGACCATTATTATGCAGGAAACCATATTCATGGCGGATTCGTCAGGTGTATTTCATCCGCAAACCGTAGAAAAGGCCTCGATGGGCATTCCCGAATTGTTTGTCGAAGGAGGGTCCTTCGGAATGATACTCATTACCCTCTTTCTTATCGCGCTTTTTGTCGCCGCATGGAAAGCGCCAAGGTGGGTCAAGGAAATAGGTATAGGCGCTCTAGTCGTTTCCATCTTTTGGTCGCTCCATGGCTTGTACCAGATGTTCGGAGTTGTGCAAAAATTTGGTGAAGTCGGTTTCCCGGTCATTTGCGGGGGAATAAGGGTAGCCATGTTGGGACTGTTCTATGGATTGATAGTCTATTTCATTTCTTTGGTTTTACGGGTGGTCAACAAGCCGAGAATATGATATAGTCCCCTCCTCTTTGTTCGTATTTATGTTTTTCTCTATTTTTGCTATGAAATTCTTTACGACAATGAGAGCTGATATTCCACCGACATGTTCAATCGAATACCCGGACAAGGAGATTTCGCTTGTCATCCAGGAGGACTGAAAAGGGTCTATGCCCGCCGTGAAGGAAATTGAGAATTAATGATTTATGATTTA
>OCTX012048191.1_pt1 | contig 20275 bp, 21 predicted proteins | sample 1539691 | NCBI WGS metagenome assembly OCTX01 (sample SAMN02144231, study PRJEB22623) | gut metagenome | biome: sheep rumen | host: Ovis aries | place: New Zealand
ATGCCGAAATACTGCTGGATACCAGCGCATCGGTCGATGCCGACCTTCTGCGTGCCTTTGTTCGCGGCGTCAAGGGCTTGATGCGGCAGGACGCCGTCGTGAGAGTCGGCTGCTTTGATACACGCTTTTACGGCTTTCAGGATGTTTTCAGTGAACAGGACATTCTGAACCTTAAGCTCAGCGGCGCGGGCGGTACAGATTTCCATGCTGCGATCCACGCCTTTACCGGGGACGCGGAAAACCGCATTATTTTCACGGACGGCTATGCCGAGATGCCCGAGGAACGCTGCGATGCGATCTGGGTCGTCTACGGAAACGCCGTGATTCATCCGCCGGGTGGGCGCGTGCTGTATGTTCGCCCTACAGAGGAGAAGGAAAAACATGAAATCGATTTTCTTATCACATGAACAGCTTTTTGATAAGCCCCTTGCGATCTTCGATAAAGTCGGAACGGCGGCGCCGGCCTCTGACTTCGCGCTGCTGACAACTCCGGACGACGGCTTCTTACAGGAACCCGGAGGAGGGATCAATTATTATCTCGCGGATGGCTGCGCTGACCGCTTCGGACGAGACAGCGTGTGCTCCGTGTGTGCCGTCCGCCCCGTTCTTCTGCTGGAGGAAGGTGACGAGGAGCTCCTCACGCATGTCCGGGAAGAGGGCGGTGTGCTTACAGCGGAATACGGCCGGTTTCCTTCAGCGCTGCTGGATATGAGTCTGCGTGAGCTTGCCGAACGGGAATATCGGAACGGAACATTATTACAATCGAAAAAAACATTTGCCGCGCTTGATAATCCTGCACCGATCTATCTTTTAGGCGGCAAAAGGATCATTCGGCATGAACTTTCCCACTGCGGTGCTTCGGGCTACGTTATGCTGCGAGACGGAACTGCAGCTGCAGAAGGCGATGCGGTGTTTCTTGCTTTTCGCCCGGTCCGCTGGCTTTATGATAAGGAACGGGGTTTGCTTATTTGCTGTCAGGCGCTCTTTGGCGGCATGAACCGCGAGCAGGCAGCCGCGTACCTTGCAAGCAGCTTTTTGGAAGATCTGAATGAAGAGAGTGAAGCGTCGTTCACACAAGATGCACCGTTTCGTTTTTCTGAGCATGACGAACTGAGCCTGATCCGCGCCTACGTTGAAGCCGATATTCCCGTGTTTCTGCACGGCTTGTCCGGCGACGGAAAAAGTGACCGCGTGCGGCAGATTGATCCGCAGGCGCTTGACATCGAGCTTGTCAACGAAAACCCGGAGACGATCAATGGCCGAGCGGTCTACAATGAGGCCCGCGATGAGATCGTGGATATCAAGCCTGTGTGGCTGGTGAAGCTTGAACGTCTGTGCGAGGACGGGGAACTGCATATTCTCTTCTTTGATGAACTGACAAACGCAACAAAACAAACACAGTCGGTAATTTTTAAAATCGTTCTGGAACGCTTTGTCAACAACCGCTGGGCGCTGCCGCCCAATGCGCGCATTGTGGCCGCGGGCAATGACCGCAGCGAATCCAGCGCCGCACACGATCTGGCTGAACCGCTGTTTGGCCGCTTTGCGCACATCTATATTCGTACAACAGTAGAAAACTGGATGCCCTGGGCTGTACGCAAGCGGATCAACCCATATGTGATGGAGTTTTTGGCCAACAACGACCTCTACCTGCGTACGCCCTTTACCGGTACGGAAGGCAATGCGGATCCACGCCGTTGGGAGATGGTTTCCAAAGCTCTGGACAGCTCCCAAAACGATTTCTCCCTTCTTGCCCCGATCGTCGGCCGCGACGCTGCAGAATCCTTTGTGCGCTTCTTTAAAGCACGTCAGGAGATGGCGGCAATTGGAGAATATACGGACGACGAACTTGCCCGCCTGAGTGTGGCCCGGAAATATCAGCTTGCCCAGCAGTGCCTCGTTCTCTCCGGGGCAATGCGCGAAAAGGGCAGGGCGCTTGTATCGCGCCTGGGCAAAGAATATCTGGCTTGGTACGATTATATCCTGCAGCGCAGAGAGCATATCTCCGCCTCGCAAGGATCGGAACAATAAATGAGGAGGATGCTTCAGATGCTTTGGATCAAAGAAGAACAGTACGAACAGCAGATGCATGATGTGGCCGAGCCCTATGTCTCCGCCCGGATGGAATCCGGTTATGATGAACGTGTAAAAGGGCAGAAGATCTATTTCGAGCACTACAAGGCGGACAATCCCAAGGGCGTGATCGTTATCAGCCATGGTTTTACCGAATCTGTGCGTAAGTTCACGGAATCCGTCTATTATATGCTGCAAAGCGGTTATGAAGTGTGGGGATTGGATCATCGCGGGCACGGCCGCTCCTACCGCCACAATCAGAACCCCTATGTTGTACATGTCGAAAAGTTCGGCGATTATGTTGAGGATCTCCGTCATCTGACGCAAACGCTCGTGATCCCTGCTGCGGGCGAGCTTCCGGTTTACCTCTATTGCCATTCCATGGGAGGATGTATCGGCGCCTGGACAATCGAGACTTATCCCACGCTTTTCGACAAAGCAGTTCTTTCTTCTCCGATGCTGGGCCTGAGCTTCGGGAAAATCCCGGTCCCCGTCGTGTATGTTGCGGCAAGTCTGAAAGGAATCGGCGAAAAGAAAAAGGAATCGCTGGATCCGGTCGATTCCTTCCCGCTGGAGCCTGACTTTGAAAACAGCTGCGACTCCTCGGCCTGCCGTTACCACTATTACTACAAGAAAAGACTCAACGACCCGTTCCTTCAGACACAGAACCCCTCAATCAATTGGGGCAAGCAGTCTGTCAGAGCCTGCGGACGCGTTACATCGAAAAAAGAAACCGCAAAGATCAGGATTCCGGTTCTGGTGATCCAAGCCGGAAACGACACGGTGGTAAAAAATGCTTCTCAGGATCTTTTTGCTTCACGTGTAAAGGGCTGTGAGCTCTATCGTGTTCCGGATATGAAGCACGAGCTGTATATGACGGACTCGGACGTGTTGATTCCGTATTGGGAAAAGATCTTTGCCTTTCTTGGATGAAAAACATAGTTGAATGACAGTCAGGGCAGAGCTGCCACCCGGGAAAACACAGTCTGGTCAGGTTGAAGCAAACAGCATTTGGTGGTATAATAATTTAGAATCGACTGCGCGTCCTTGACATGACCGGCACCTGCGGTTAAAATGGCGCAAACGGATGACAAAAGAGGGAGAGCGAAACGTGAAAAGTCTCATTGAGCGTTTTCTGGATCTGCTGTTTCCTCCGCGCTGCCCGTTTTGCCGCGCGATCCTGAAAGAGCACGAAACGCGTATCTGCGCCGCTTGTCTGCAAACGCTGCCGCGTGTTCCGCTTTCCCTGCAAAGACAGACGTTCCGTCACATCGAAGCATGTGTTTCGCCTCTTTATTATAAAGATGCCGTGCGCTCTTCGCTTCTCCGCTATAAGTTTGGCGGATTGTATACATATTCTCAGGCATACGCAGATCTAATGCTTGATTGCCTTGAGACGAACGGGATTGATGCGGATCTCATCACGTGGGTCCCGCTCAGCGATAAGCGTCTGCGGAAGAGGGGCTATGATCAGGCTGGACTGCTGGCTGACGCGATCGCGTCCCGCACCGATATTCCTTGCGCGCGCTTATTGGTTAAGCAGAAGGACACGCCGCCACAATCCGGAATCAAGTCTCCGGAGAAAAGAAAAACAAATGTTTCCGGCGCTTACCGTCCAACAGATCCCGATCTTTCAAAAGGGAAGACCGTATTGCTTGTTGACGATATTGCGACAACAGGAGCGACCATCAGCGAATGTGCCCGCGTCCTGAAAGCGGCCGGAGCGAAACGAGTCTGTGCCGTGTCCGTGGCCAGAAGCGTGTTCCATTAAAGAAAACAGATTACTGGATAATTACAACGAGGTGAAGGAATATGGTCATATTCGAGAAAGATATAGCAATCGACATGGGTACTGCTTCAACCCTGGTTTTTGAGCAGGGGAAGGGCGTCGTCCTGCGCGAGCCTACGGTTGTTGCAGTAGATAAATTTACCGGGAAAATTCTCAAGGTTGGCCAGGATGCGCAGAAGATGCTTGGCCGGACGCCGGCCAACATTGTTGCTATCCACCCTGTCAGTGCAGGCGTGATTTCAGACTATGAGATGAGCGCGCAGATGCTGCGGGAACTGATTGGCAGGATTACTTCCTTCAGCTTTTTCAAGCCCTGCGTCCTGGCCTGCGTGCCGAGCAGCATTTCCGGTGTCGAGGAACGTGCCGTCATTGACTCGGCGATCGAAGCCGGCGCCAGAAAGGTGTATCTTCTTGAAACTGCAGTTGCTACGGCGCTTGGCGCGGGAATTGATATTTCAAAGCCCGACGGACACATGATCATCGACATCGGCGGTGGCACGACGGAGGTGGCAGTTGTTTCCGTTGGCGGCGTTGTTGAGTGTGATTCGATCAAGACAGCCGGCGGCAGCTTTGATGAAGCAATCGTAAAATATGTCCGCCGCAAGCATAATATGTTGATCGGCCTTGGGACTGCTGAAGAAATCAAACGCAGCATCGGCTGTGTGATCCAGCGTCCGGACGTGGGACTGGAAGAGGTCAAGGGAAGAAGTCTGACTAACGGGCTGCCCAAAACGGTCTCACTCTCTTCAAGCGAGCTGATTGAGGCATTTGTCGAGCCTATGAACAGGATTCTTGAGGCTGTGCACAATGTTCTGGAACGCACGCCCCCTCAGCTTGTCGGCGACCTTGATCGGAACGGCATTGTCCTCTCGGGCGGCGGAAGCCTGATCTACGGTATCGACAGACTCATCGAACGCAGCACGGGTATCCGCACGATCGTTGTGGACGATCCCGTTTCCTGCGCGGCATACGGCGCAGGAAAAATGCTCAAGCATCTGGAGGATATGCAGGACGGCATGATGAATTTCTACCGCAAACGGCAGCTGAAAGGCTGAGAAAAAAGGAGCAAACGTCCATGAGCTTTTCCGACCTTTTCAAAAAAAACGTTTCCCATCCTTCCTGCGCAGCCGTGATCGTGGCAGCAGGCAGCTCCGTACGGATGGGAAGCGACAAACTCCTTGCTGAGCTGGGCGGCGTCCCGGTGCTTGCGAGGACGCTTCAGGCATTTGAACGCTCGGAATACGTCAGCGAGATCGTCGTTGTCACGCGGATGGATAAGGTCACGACGATAGCCGACCTCTGTGCGGAATACAAGTTTTCAAAGGTTTCCAAGGTCGTTGCCGGCGGAAAGACAAGAATGGAATCGTCCTTGATCGGTGTTTCCGCTGTGAAGGGAAGCGCCAAGCTGATCGCGATCCACGATGCGGCCCGCCCGCTTGTCAGCGAAGCTGTCATTAAAAGGACGGTGTGTGCGGCCGCAGAATATATGGCCGCCGTCCCTGTCATTGCCAGTACGGATACATTAAAGGTCGTCGATGATGCCGACAGAATTGTCGGAACAATTGATCGCTCAACAACGTACCGTGTTCAGACACCGCAGGTTTTTGACGCTGTTCTCATCAAGGGCGCGCTGACAAAAGCATCTGAAAAGGGCCTTGTCCTTACGGATGACAGCGCAGCGGTCGATATGACAGGGTTCAAAACATACGCTGTTGCCGGAGAAGAGGATAACATCAAAATTACAACTCCGCGCGATCTTGTTATTGCGGAAGCTCTCTTGAAGAGCAGGAGCGACTTATGAGAATCGGGCACGGATATGATGTTCACCGTCTTGTTGAGGGGCGAAAACTGATCCTCGGCGGGGTCGATATTCCCTGGGAGAAAGGCCTTCTGGGGCATTCCGATGCGGATGTGCTTCTCCACGCGCTGATGGATGCCATGCTGGGCGCAGCTGCGCTGGGGGATATCGGTCAACATTTCCCGGACAAGGACGAACGCTATTGCGGAGCAGACAGCATGCTGCTTCTCCGTGAGGTAAAGAAAATGCTGGACGAAGCGGGGTATCACCTTGTTAATGCGGACTGTACGGTGTTGGCACAGCGCCCTAAACTGATGCCGTATATCCCGCAGATGCGAACTAACATTGCCTCTGTTCTTGACACAGAGTCGGACCGGATCAGCGTCAAGGCTACAACGGAAGAGGGCCTTGGCTTTACTGGTGACGGCTCCGGTATTGCGGCACACGCTCTCGTCCTGATCGAGAAGAAATAATCACCCATTTGCCCAGGTGCATAGAATGTGATGTACCTTGCGGGTATAATGAAATTGCAAGCAGAGCATGGTACAGCCATGCTCTGCTTTATTACGGGGTGATCGGGTGAAACAGTATTTGATTATGTGTCGATCGGTTACGAGTGCACAACGCTGTTCCAAAGTTCTTGAGCGCGCAATGATTCGTTCGACTGTTATAAAAGCTCCGCGGGAACTGAGCGTGAACGGTTGCGCCTATGCGCTGAGATTGCCCTCCAAGCTGGAGGAAGCGGTATCACTTCTCAGACGAACCGGGCTGCAGATCGGGAGACTCTTTGTGTTGGAGTCTGACGGTGGCTATGAGGAGGTTTTCATTTGATTTACCTTGACAGTGCCGCGACCTCTTTTCAAAAACCGCAAGCAGTTCTCAAAGCTGCTGAAAAAGCACTAAAAACAGCTTCCAGTCCGGGGCGCGGAGCATACCCGGCTGCCATGCGGGCTTCCGCTTTCATGCTTGAGGCGCGGGAAACGGCAGCTTCGTTCTTTCGTTTTCCGGATCCGGAGCGTGTGGTCCTGACTATGAACGCGACCCACGCGCTGAATATGGCGATTCACGCATTGGCAGAAGAAGGGTGTAGGGCTGTCGTCTCAGGCTTCGAGCATAATGCGGTCATACGACCGCTTCATGCATGCAAAGCACAAATACGCGTGGCAGGCAGAAGGCTGTTTGACGATGATGGGCTTCTCGACGATTTCGCCAAAGCACTTCCCGGCGCGAAGCTCGCTGTCTGCACGCATGTATCCAACGCTTTCGGATATGTTCTTCCGATACGGGAGATTTCCGCCCTGTGCGAGAGAAACGGAGTGCCGCTGATTCTGGATGCATCGCAAAGTGCCGGGGTTCTCGATTTGGATTGCTCAGATCTGAATGCCGCATTTGTGGCGATGCCGGGGCATAAGTCTCTGCTCGGAATTCCGGGAAGCGGCCTCCTGCTCTGTTCCGCTGAGACCAAACCGCTGCTCTTCGGCGGCTCTGGTACTGACAGCATTGCCCGGGAAATGCCCCCCTATTTACCTGACCGCCTTGAGGCTGGAACGCAAAATGCGCCTGCTGCAGCTGCGCTTGCAGCGGGAATTCGATTTATTACGGTATACGGACGGGAAAAAATCGAAATCCATGAAAAACAGCTGTGCCGTCATATGACCGAGCTTTTGGCAAAAAGAAGAGAGATCGAGGTTTTTGCCTCTTCTGAACAGAATCAAAGCGGAGTGTTGTCTTTTCGCGTGCATGGGCACAGCTGTGAAGAAATAGCGGAGAGGCTCGGCGGACAGGGGATTTGTGTCCGCAGCGGGCTGCACTGCGCGCCGCTTGCACATGAGAGCGCCGGTACACTTGAAAGCGGGACGGTGCGCATGAGCTTTTCTCCCTTCAACACACATGCGGAAATCGAGAAAAGTGCTGCAGAGTTAATAAAAATTATATAAATAAACAGCGCTTTCTATTTGCCTTTTCGCGCGGCATGATATATAATAAAGTGATATAAAAGGCAAAGTGTAAACATGACAGATGAGGATGCTTTTATGGAAGCAATAAGAACCGCGCTTGAACGATCCCTTAATCTGCTGACAACCATGGGGCTTGCCGACATTGTCGACATCCTTCTCGTTGCTTACCTGATCTATAAGGCGATATGGTTTGTGCGCAGAACAAATTCCTATAATTTGGCAAAGGGTATTTTGGTCTTCTTGATCGTAATGCTGCTTGCAAATCTTTTCGGCCTGAAGATGATCAGCTTTGCGCTGCAAAAAGCGGCGGAACTTGGCCTGATTGCTCTTGTCATTCTGTTTCAGCCGGAACTTCGCAGGCTGCTTGAACGAATGGGAAGCAGCTTTATGACATCCCGCGGCGAGATCGGAACAGAGATCGATTCAGCCATTGCACACACAGTCCTGGCCTGCACAGAAATGTCTGCGTCAAAAACAGGAGCGCTGATCATTTTTGAGCGCAATGTCAAGCTTAACGAGATTATGAGCACCGGGACGATCATCAATGCCGATACCAATGCGGAATTGATCAAAAACATCTTCTTCAACAAAGCCCCGCTTCATGACGGAGCGCTGGTGATCCGCGACGGACGCCTCGCAGCTGCCGGCTGTGTACTTCCGCTGACCAGAAGCACAAACCTGAGCAAAGAGCTTGGAATGCGGCATCGCGCAGGCATCGGCCTGAGCGAGCAGTCCGACGCTGTTGTCGTGATCGTCTCGGAAGAGACCGGCGCTATTTCCGTTGCAATCGACGGCATGCTCAAGCGCCATCTGACAGCAACGACCTTTGAACGACTGCTTCGTTCAGAATTGATCGTGGAAGAAGCGGATAAAAAACCGCGCGGTTTTTTACAGACGTTGAAAAAGCTCTTTAAGGTAAAAGCCGATGAAAAAGACGAGCATCATGAGAAAATTGTATAACAGCAGGGCGTTCTGGCTGATCATTGCGCTGCTTGCTTCGCTGTCACTCTGGATCTATGTTATCAGCCAGGAAACAGAGGAGTACAAGCAGACATTCCGCGGCGTAAAGGTCGAGCTTGTCGGAGAGGATATCCTCTTAAACTCCCGCAACATGGTCGTGACCGACTTGAGCACGAGTACGGTTACAGTCGAGATCTCCGGCCCGAGAAGGATCGTCGGATCCTGGAGCTCGGATGATCTGGTTGCGCAAATCGATGTCAGCAAGCTGACGCAATCAGCCTTTACCTCTCTGCAATACACGGTCAAGTTCCCTGACGGAACGGATACGAGCGGCGTGAAAACCGGCTTGAAAACACCCGAGACCGTCAATTTTATGGTGTCTGCGCAGACAAGCAAGGTCGTTCCTGTCGTCGGCAGCTTTGAAGGCCAGGTCGCAGACGGATTTACGGCAGAGACGCCTGAGTTTGATCCTGCGACCATCACGGTCTCCGGCCCGGAGACATATCTGAAGCGTATTTCCCGCGCCTGGGTCTCTTTCGGATCGCAGGAGATCGACAGTACCTATTCTGTTGACACGGGTTATGTTCTGCTGGACGAAAATGGGGAAGAATGTTCCACGACCGGGATCAGCTTTTCGACCGATACCATTAAGGCGACGCTGCGTATTCTTGCCGTCAAGGAGGTGCCGCTTTCGATCGATCTGATCGATGCAGCCGGTGCCAGCAGTGCCAACACGAAGGTCACGATCGAACCGGACTCTATTACACTTGCCGGAGACACGGCTGTTCTTTCGGGAATGAACCGCATATCGCTGGCAACGATCGACTTGAGCGATTTTGAATCGACTTATTCCGACACCTATCTTGTCAAGTATGATGATGGCCTGAAAAACATTTCCGGTACAACCGAAGCAAAGGTAACGGTGGAGATTATCGGCCTTGAGAGCAGACAGTATGCCGTTAAGCAGGAAAACATGTCCTGCATCAATGTGACAGACGGCTATAATGCGGAGGTCCTCTCTGAGGCGCTTGTTGTAAGACTTCGCGGCTCGCGGGAACAGCTGGAGGCAGTCAGAGGCGAGAATATCCGCGTCGTTGCGGATCTGAAGGATTACAATACCTCAGTCGGTCAATTTATGGTCCCCGCAAAAATAAGCGTTGACGGATTTACGGACGTCGGTCCGATCGGCGATTATACGATTTCAATTGAAATCAGGAAGGCGGATGCATGACACAGGAAGGGATCGTAACCAAACTTCTTGCTAATGGTATGGCTGAAGTTGCTGTTACAAGAATGTCAGCCTGCGGAGGAAACTGTGGGAGCTGTGAAAGTTGCATGCTTCAAAACGAGGTTAAGGCAGTGGCAAATAACCTGGCAGATGCCAAGCCCGGTGAGAAAGTCTTGATCGAAAGCCGATCAGCTGCTGTGTTTGGGGCAGTGTTCCTTGTGTATGTCATGCCGCTGATCTGCTTTCTGATCGGCTATGGCGGCGCATATTTGGCCGGACTGCAAGAGGGTCTTTGTATTCTGTGCAGTTTTATTGGACTGGCTGTCGGCGCGCTCCTGCTTGTGCTTTCACAAAAAGGGAAGCGAAAAACACGGATCAGCTATGATATAACGCGTATCTTGCAATGATTTACCATTTTGGAGGACTGTATGATTAAGAGCATGACAGGCTACGGCAGCGCGAAAGGTGCGGCGGAAGATCTGGAGATCACAGTCGAAGTCAAAAGTGTCAACAACCGATACCTTGACACATCCGTGCGTATGCCCCGAAGCTTTCTGTTTGCGGAGGACGCCGTAAAATCAGCGGTGCAAAGGCACATCAGCCGCGGAAAAGTGGATGTGTTTGTTTCGGTTGACGCTTCTGCAGCAGACAATATGACGGTCAAAATCAACGAACCGCTCTTGCGGGGATATCTCGAAGCAATCCGGCATATTTCGGATAGCTATGATCTGGAGAACGATTTGACGGCTGTTTCCGTATCCCGTTTTCCGGACATTCTGACAGTAGAAAAGAAGGATCTGGATGCCGATTCTATTTCCGCAGGCATTGCCGCTGTCGCAGAAAAAGCGCTGGATGATTTTGACGCGATGCGTCTGCGGGAGGGCGAGAAGCTTTGTTCGGACGTGCTGTCCCGACTTGAAACGATAGAAGCCCTTGTCAGCACGGTTGAAAGGGAAGCGCCTAAAACGGTTGAGGAGTATCGGAACCGCCTTCGTGAAAAAATGGCGGAGCTGCTTGGAACTGCGGGAATAGATGAAAATCGCATTTTATCCGAGGCAGCTGTCTTTGCGGATCATATAGCGGTCGATGAGGAAACAGTTCGCCTCAGAAGCCATATCTCTCAACTCCGCACGATGCTTTCCGGCCGTTCACCAATCGGCCGAAAGATCGACTTTCTGATCCAGGAATTCAATCGGGAAGCCAACACGATCGGGTCCAAATGTCAGAATTCAGACATTGCGCATGTCGTCGTGGATCTAAAGTCAGAGATTGAGAAGATTCGAGAGCAGATCCAGAATATTGAATAAGGCGGAGGCGCTATGAAACTGATCAATATCGGTTTTGGAAACCTTGTTGCAGCAGAGCGTATCGTTTCCATTATCAGCCCGGAATCCGCGCCGATCAAACGCATGATTCAGGATACCCGGGAACGCGGCGGCCTGATCGACGCCTCTTTTGGCCGCAGCACACGCTCCGTGATTGTCACGGACAGCGGAAACTTGATTCTTTCCTCGTTGGCGCCGGAGATTCTGGCGCAGCGGGCCCAGGAGATAAATAAAGAGGAAGCGGAAAATGGGAAAAACTGAAAAGGGTAAGTTAATTGTTGTGTCCGGTCCTTCCGGCGCAGGAAAATCAACAGTTGTTTTTAAGGCAATCAACGGAAGAGAGGACATGTGTTTTTCCACTTCCGTTACCTCACGCAAGCCACGCCCGGGAGAAAATGACGGCAGAGAGTATTTCTTTATTGATCGTGAGCGCTTTGAGAAGATGGTGGAAAGTGACGAGCTTCTTGAGCATGCTGTCTATGTCGGAAATTATTACGGAACGCCCCGCAAATTTGTCGAGGACAAGCTCGACGCCGGGAACAGCGTTTTCCTGGATATTGAGGTTCAGGGAGCGCGTCAGGTGAAAGAAAAGAAACCGGACGCCGTAATGGTTTTTCTGATCCCGCCGACACTTGATGAGTTAAGAAAACGTCTGGAAAAGCGCGGAACGGAAAGTGAAGAAACGATTTGCAACCGGCTTTCCCGTGCCCGCGAAGAATACGCAGAAGCTGATTTTTACGATTATATCGTTGTCAATGACGACCCTGACATTGCAGCGGCAGAACTCAATGCGATCCTTTTGGCAGAAAAATGTCGTTTTTCCGCCCGTAAACACATGCTGGCGGAAGCCTGAAACTACTAATAAAATTGCCGCTGGAGCGGCAGAATGGAGAATATCATTATGATGCTTTATCCCCCCGTATCCGAACTTGTTGAAAAAATCGGCAGTCGTTATCAGCTCGTAAATCTTGTCGCGCGCCGCGCGCGCGTAATCTCTGCCGAAGCCGAAGAAAAAGGAATTCCGCTTGAAAGGAAACCCGTTTCTTCTGCAATTGACGAGGTTTACACCGGAAAGCTTGCCATAAAAAAATAAGACGGAATAAAAAAGGGGGTTTGACATATGCCGCGTCGTGTCGCAAAAATTGCTGTTTCTGCCGCGACGTTCAGCATTGACAAACCCTATGATTACCTCGTCCCGGAGAATCTGGCCGAACAATTGCAGGTCGGAACACGGGTCGAGGTTCCTTTCGGCAAAGGAAACCGCAGCACAGAAGGCGTTGTGCTCGCCATTCAAGAAGAAAGCGCGCTATCCTCTCTCAAGAGCATTCATCGTGTCCTTGATCGGGAGAATGTGATCGGGGAAGCACAGGTGAGGCTGGCCCTTTTTATGCGAGAACGCTTCTTCTGTACGGTGTATGAAGCCATACGGGCGATGCTTCCCGCAGGACTATGGTTTGACCAGCAGGGAAAGCGAAAAGCAAACGATAAAACAGTAGAGTTCGCCACACTTCAGATCGGCAATGATGAGGCAGAGGCTTTGGTTGAGACAAAACGGCTCAAAGCCCCCCAGCAGTCTGCGCTGCTTGAGCTGCTCTGCTGCTTCGGCTCCCTTCCGACACGGGATATGCTTTCGCATACCGGGGCAAGCCGCTCGTCCCTCAATGCGTTGGTCCGCACCGGAACCATTTCCCTCTCTGAACGCGAGGTTTATCGCCGTCCGGATATCCAAAGTGTCGAAAAAGCACAGCTTCCCGAATTAAACGATGATCAGGCCCAAGCTTATGAGGGATTGAGAGAACTGGTGAGAAGCGCTGACGCCAAGGCTGCGCTGTTGTTCGGGGTGACGGGAAGCGGTAAAACAAGTGTCTATATTCGCCTGATTCACGACGTGCTTGCATCCGGCAGGAGCGCGATCCTTCTGGTACCGGAGATCGCACTTACGCCGCAGATGCTTGCAACATTTTCGGCACACTTCGGTGAACAGGTCGCCGTGCTTCACAGTTCGCTCTCCATCGGAGAACGCTATGATGAATGGAAGCGTATCAAGCGAGGGGAAGCCAGGCTTGTAATCGGAACACGAAGTGCCGTTTTTGCCCCGGTTTCAAATCTCGGTATTCTCATCATTGATGAGGAACAGGAGGAAACCTATAAATCCGAAAATACGCCGCGCTATGATGCGCGCGAAGTTGGCAAGTATCTCTGTGCCCGGTCGGGAGCACTTCTGCTGTTCGGATCAGCCACCCCGCAGATCGCCAGTATGTATGAAGCAAAACGCGGCCGATATGTTTATTTTGAGCTGAAAGAACGCTTTAATAAGCAAGAGCTTCCCACTGTCAGAATTGTTGACATGAAGAGAGAACTTCGGCGCGGAAATGCCGGCGACATCAGCTCGTTTCTTCGCCAGGAGCTTCAGTGCAACATTGACAGGGGAGAGCAAAGCATTCTTTTCCTCAACAGACGAGGGACAAACAAACTTGTCAGCTGCGGAGAGTGCGGTTTTACCTACCGATGTCCCAAGTGCAGCGTTTCATTGACTTACCATAGCGCACGCAAGCGCCTGATGTGCCATTACTGTGGCTTTTCCTGCCGAGTTGACAGTGTCTGTCCTTCCTGCGGCGGGGAGCTGAAATATCTCGGCAGCGGTACACAGCATGTGGAAGAGGAGCTGCGAGAGCTGTTTCCAGGAACGGAGATCCTCAGAATGGATACGGACACAGTTGCGCCGGTAGGTTCTCACGAGAAGCTGTTTGATGCGTTCCGAGAAAACAATATCCCCATTATGATCGGCACACAGATGGTCACCAAGGGGCTGAATTTTGAAAATGTCACGCTTGTGGGAGTCCTCTGCGCCGATCAAAGCTTATATTCAGGCGATTACCGAGCCGGTGAGAGAACCTTCTCCCTGATTACTCAGGTGGTTGGACGAAGCGGTCGCGGAAAGAAACAGGGTCGGGCCGTTATTCAGACCTTTACGCCGGCAAATCAGACAATCCTCCAGGCCGCAAAGCAGGATTATGAGGACTTTTATTCCTCTGAGATCGAACTGCGCCGTCTTCAGAATGCACCGCCTGTCGTAGATCGATATACCATCACAGCTTCAGGCCAAACGGAAGAACAGGTGGAGTGGGCGGCCCGCTACCTGTTTGACCTCCTTAGTCTCTCGGCGAGAGAGATCGGCAATACGACGGTGTTGGGACCTGCTCCGCTTTCCGTTTATCGGGTGAACAATCGTTATCGCTATCGGGTCAGTATGCTTGGCAGCCAGAGTGATGCAATCCGGCGCTCTATTTCAGCCACACTGATCGAATGCAGCGGAGATAAGCGGTTTCGGGGCGTAAATATGTTTGCCGATCACGACCCGGGAGATTGACAGAAAAAAATGCATCGCAGCGATCGAAGGATCCTGTGCTGATGAGGAGAAAAAATGGCAACAAGAAATATTCTGACAAAAGAAGAGCCGACGCTCTATAAAAAAAGCCGCCCTGTCAAGTCCTTTGATGCGAGACTGCATCAACTTCTTGATGACATGGCTGAAACTCTTTTAAAATCCGGCGGTGTCGGGCTTGCCGCACCACAGGTCGGGGTACTGCGCCGGGCTGTCCTTGTCATCGAGACAAATGTTCCGGAAGGTGAGGATGAAAAGATCATTGAGCTGATCAACCCCGAGATCATCGAACGTTCGGGTGAGCAACGCGGAGCGGAAGGCTGCTTGAGCTTTCCGGACGAGTACGGAATCGTCACACGTCCGATGGAGGTTACCGTCCGGGCTCAGGATAGAAACGGAAAGGAATTTACGGTTTCGGGCACCGGCCTGACTGCCAGATGCTTTTGCCACGAGATCGACCATCTCGACGGCATCGTTTTTACATCGGTGTGCGAACGGATGCTGACCGAGGAAGAACTGGAAAACGGACAGGCAGAGGAATAAGCTTATGCGCGTAGTTTTTATGGGTACGCCGGATTTCGCCGCAGCTTCCCTGAAGAAAATATTGGATGACGGCTTTGATGTCGTCGGCGTTTTCACACAGCCTGATAAGCCAAAGGGAAGGGGAATGGAGCTTACGGCTTCTCCTGTCAAGGAACTTGCCCTTTCGCGTCAGATTCCTGTTTTTCAACCGGAGAAAATGCGTGACGGAACAGCGTTGGAGATCATTCGGGATTTGAGACCCGATATTCTTGCCGTAGTTGCATACGGCAAGATTCTCCCGCCGGATATCCTCGCCGTTCCGAGGTACGGTGCCGTAAACGTCCACGGCTCGCTTCTCCCCAAGTACCGTGGCGCTGCACCGATCCAGTGGGCTGTCTTGAACGGAGACCGCGTCACAGGTGTGACGACCATGTATCTGGCCAACGAAATGGATACAGGCGACATCATCTACACGTCCACGACCGAAATTGGAGAATTTGAGACCTCCGGTGAGCTGTATGACCGTCTGAAGGAAATGGGAGCGGTGCTTCTTTCCAAAACACTTTGCGATATTGAACGCGGTACAGCACCTCGCCGACAGCAGGAGCACGAGCAGGCGAGCTATGTAAAAATGCTTGATAAATCCCTGTCGCCTCTCGATTTCACGAAACCCGCCCGCACGGTTGTCAAGCAGATCTATGGTCTGCAGCCCTGGCCGGTCGCAACGATGAAGATGGGGAAGGAAGTGTTTCGTGTTTTTGCCGCAGCTTACGGGCGTGAGAACTGTACAGAAGAGCCTGGGACGATCCTCTCTGCAGGGAAAGCCGGAATTGAGGTTGCCTGCGGTGACGGCAAAAGCATTTATCTTACCGAGCTTCAAGCTCCCGGGAAGAAAAGAATGAAAACGGAAGCCTTTCTTCTCGGCCATCCGATTACGGGAGGTCATATCGATTGATGAAGGCTCGGCAGGCTGCATTTTTGGTCCTTGAGCGGTGCAGAAAAGACGGCGCGTGGGCCTCGGCCGCTGTAGATACGATTATTCGGGATAATCTTACGGACAAGCGGGAGGCTGCGCTTGCCTCTGCGATCGCCTTTGGCACGTTGCAGAACCTTTCGTATTTTGACTATTTGATATCCTGCTTTTGTACCACCAAAATCGACAAGCTGGAGGGAAGGGTCCTTACCATCCTTCGGATCGGCGTGTGCCAACTGGCCTTGCTGGATCGGATACCGGAGCGCGCTGCGGTCAACGAGACGGTCGCACTCTGCGATCTTTTCGATCTTGGCCGCGCCAAATCGCTTGTAAATGCAGTCCTTCGCAGAATAGCGGCACAGCACGGGGAGTTTCCCGAGGTACCCGGCGAGGGAAGTGCGGAATATCTGGCTGTTCGGTATTCGCACCCGCTCTGGTTTGCCGAACAGATGATTTCCGAAAAAGGCTATGCTTTTGCCGAAGCTTTCTTTAAAGCCAATCGTGATGTGTGCGGACTGGATATCCAGGTCAACACGCTGCGTGTTACGGCAGAGGAATTCCGGCGTATGCTGGATCGTAAAGAAATCAGTTATCATATCCCCCCGTTTCCGAATGACTGCTTCTCGCTGGATGGAGGAGCGGTCGAACATCTGCCCGGCTATGAAGAAGGCCTCTTTTATGTACAGGATCGTGCCGCCAGAGAGGCAGTCAAAGTCGCAGGGATCCAACCGGGAGCCAGAATTCTGGATGCATGTGCCTGCCCCGGCGGGAAAAGTTTTGCCGCGGCTATTGATATGAAAGGTCGTGGGAGCATTCTCGCCTGTGATATCCACGAGAAAAAGCTGTCGCTGGTACATTCCGGAGCCAATAGGCTTGGGATTGACATCTTGCAGACAGCCTGCTTGGATGCGCGGTCTTTTATTCCGTCATACAGAGAGGCTTTTGATACGGTGATCGCCGATGTCCCGTGCTCGGGTCTTGGCGTGATTCGAAAAAAGCCGGAGATCCGTCAAAAAAGACGCGAGGATATTTCCGGTTTGCCGACCGTTCAAAGGAATATCCTTGAAAACCTTTCCCGTTATGTCCGACCCGGCGGTATTTTGCTTTACAGCACCTGCACAGTCCTTCACGAGGAAAACGAGGATGTTATTTCCTCGTTCCTTGAACAGCACCATGAGTTCTCGCCCTGCGACTTTTCTGTTGGAGAGCGTAAATCGTCCGGCGGATGCTATACCTTCTGGCCACATATAGACGGGACAGACGGCTTTTTCGTATCGAAACTGGTAAAGGAAGCATAGATGAAAAAGGATCTTTTATCACTCCTGCCTGAGGAACGTGAAGCAGAAATAGTGGCTCTTGGGGCACCAAAATATCGCTCTGCGCAGGTGGGAAGGTGGCTTTCCCGCGGCGTCCGGTCATTTGACGAGATGTCTGATCTTCCGAAGAATCTACGCGACAAGCTGAAGGATTCCTTCCGTATTTACAAGCCCAAGGTTTTGTCCAAGCAGGTTTCCGCTTTGGACGGGACAATTAAGTATTTATGGGAGCTTTCGGATGGGAATGCGGTGGAAACTGTCGTTATGTCCTATCAATACGGGAATACGGTCTGTATCTCATCCCAGGTCGGCTGCCGACAGGGCTGTGCGTTCTGCGCCTCTACAATCGGCGGGCTTGTTCGATGCCTTGAACCGTCTGAGATGCTCGATGAGGTCATGTTCTCAGAGATCGACAGCGGAAAGAAGCTTTCGCATATTGTCCTGATGGGGATCGGAGAACCTCTTGACAACTTTGACAATGTTGTCCGCTTCCTGCGCCTGGTAAACGACCCGACGGGCATGAATATCGGGATGCGTCATATTACGCTGTCGACCTGCGGACTGACAGAGCGGTTTGATGAACTTGCCGCTCTGGACCTTCAGCTTACCCTGACGGTTTCCCTGCACGCTCCGGATGATGAAACCCGCAGCAAGATCATGCCGGCCAATCACGGACGCGGTGTGGATGAGGTCGTTTCGGCCTGTAAACGCTATTATCAGAAGACAGGACGCCGCATTTCTTTTGAATACGCCATGATCGACGGCGTCAACGATACAGCGGAACATGCAAGGCTTCTTGTTCGGCGTGTCAGAGAATGCGGTGCACATGTAAACCTGATCCCGCTCAACCATGTTGAAGAGCGAAGATTCAGGCCTTCTACGCAGGGGCATATGAAGGCGTTTATGAAGATTCTGGACGAAGGCGGTGTCAATTACACGGTTCGCCGCACGCTCGGAAGTGATGTGGATGCCTCCTGCGGACAATTACGGCGAAAAATGGAGAAGCAGTCGGCAAAGAAATGACAGGGAGATGATGGCATGAAGTTTTTCGGAATGACGGACAAAGGAAAAGTTCGCCAGGACAACCAGGACAGCTTTATCATCGAATACTGCGAGCCGAAGGACTGTGTGGTCACCGCGCTTTGTGATGGCATGGGCGGGGCCAAGGCCGGCGGGCTCGCCAGCCAGCTGTCGAACAAGGAGTTCGTCAATTATGTCTACGGAAAGCTCACCTCCCGTGTCAGCAGAACGATCGATTATAAGCGGCTTTTGATGGATGCCTGCGCAGATGCAAACGGCGTGGCATTTGAATATTCCAAATTTGACGAAGCCTATAGCGGAATGGGAACAACTCTTGTCGGCGGCGTTATTAAATCGAACGGAGAAGGGTATCTTATCAATGTCGGCGACAGCCGGGCCTATCAGATCCTGAAACGATACGACACGATCATCCAGGTCACACGGGATCACTCACTGGTGGAGGATCTGGTCGAATATGGCGCCATTACCAAGGAGCAGGCAAAAAATCATCCGCAGCGCAATATTATCACGCGGGCGCTCGGCTCGGAAGCGGATGTAGAGGCCGATTATTATGAAATCAATCTCGCCGCGGGTGACATTCTGATTCTGTGCTCAGACGGCCTTTCCAATATCGTTTCGGACGAAGAAATGCTGGATTATGCGGTCGAGTATCCTGAGCCGGAAATCCTGTGCCGTGCGCTGATGAGCAAAGCGCTCAACCGCGGTGCACGCGATAATGTTACGGTCGTCGTTGTTAAAAGATAAGCGAATAACGGAGCTTCCTAATGAACGAAGAAGAAAAATACATCGGACAAATGCTTGAGGACCGATATGAGATCCTTGAGACGATCGGCGAAGGCGGAATGGCCATTGTTTTTCGCGCTTTGGATCACCGCCTCAACCGCTATGTGGCCGTGAAGATCATGCGCGAGGAAATGGCCAAGGACGAGGAGTTCCGCCGCCGTTTCTGCGCGGAATCACATGCGGTCGCGATGCTGTCAAATCCCAATATCGTCTCCGTCTACGACGTCAGCCACAGCGATGAGCGAGAGTTTATCGTTATGGAGTTGATATCCGGGATCACACTCAAGCAATACATGGACAAAAAGGGCGTGCTGGACTGGAAAGAAGTTGTCCATTTTTCCAAACAGATTACACGTGCGCTTGCCCATGCCCATGAGCGCGGTATCATTCACCGGGATATTAAGCCGCAGAATATTATGCTGCTTCGTGACGGAACACTGAAGGTCGCGGACTTTGGCATAGCTGCGCTTGAAAATGAAGTGCACGAAAATGACGGGCAGACGATCGGATCGATCCACTATATTGCGCCCGAGCAGGCACGGGGCATGAGTCCCGATGCCCGAAGCGACATATATTCGCTCGGTGTTGTCATGTATGAGATGTTATCCGGAAAACTGCCTTACACCGGCGATACGTTGGCAGAAATAGCGGTCAAGCATATGAATATTCGGCCGGAGCCGCTGCGCGAGACCTTCCCGTCTATTCCACCTGAGCTTGAAAGGATCACGTTCAAGGCCATGGATCCGGATCTGGAGAAACGCTATCAGACCGCAAGTGAGCTGCTCGATGATCTGGATGCCTTTACACGCTTTGCCATGAAACAGGAGCTTCCGTCCGAGAACGAGGAAGCAGCTTCTGTGAAACCGGTTCTTTCTTACAGTGAATTGACGAAAGCCAGTTATGCGATTCGCAGAAAAAAGGCATCCAGAGTCAGTTTCCTGAGCGGTTCGTTCGGCCTTCTTCTCCTTACGGTGTTTCTCTTCGTTTTTCTTTGGAATTTCTGGGTGCGGGATCTGTTTTCGCCGGCCGAAAGAATTGATCTGCCCGCCTTTGTCGGCAGCAGATATGAAGACGTCATCAGAGACGCCGATCCCATTTATAACTTCATCATTACCGATGTCTAT
>OCTX011904008.1_pt1 | contig 20263 bp, 19 predicted proteins | sample 1539691 | NCBI WGS metagenome assembly OCTX01 (sample SAMN02144231, study PRJEB22623) | gut metagenome | biome: sheep rumen | host: Ovis aries | place: New Zealand
AAGCCTGTGGGAACCGGCAAGTTCGAGACGATCGAGCTCGACAGCGTCATCGGCGCCGTTGGCCAGGTCGTAGACTGGGGCAAGCTCGATATCGGTGATCTGAAGACCACGCCGAAGGGCACCGCTCTGGCCGACCCGCTTACCTATCAGACCAATCAAAGCGATATCTTCGTCGGCGGCGACTGCTACACCGGACCGAAGTTTGCCATCGATGCGATTGCGGCAGGCAAAGAAGCCGCCATTTCTCTGCACCGCTTTGTACATCCCGGTCAAACGCTGACCATGGGCCGCGACCGCAGACATTTTACTGCGCTCGACAAGAGTCAGGCTCTTCTTGATGTCGCGAGCTTTGACCGCGACCACCGCCAGCTTCCCGGGTACAACGAAGCCAAGGCGAAGTCTTTCTCTGACGCGCGCGTCACCTTTACCGAAGAACAGGTACGCAAAGAGACTGCCCGCTGCCTCGGCTGCGGCGTGACCAAGGTTGACGAATACATGTGCATCGGCTGTGGCCTTTGCACCACGCGCTGCAAGTTTGACGCCATTAAGCTCAAAAAGGTTCGCAACTGGGAGGCCGGCTCGTTTGAGACCATGCCGATCAAGGTTGCCGAGGGACTTGTCAAGCGCACCGGCGGCATTGTCCGCAAAGCGATCGGCGGTAAATAATGCACGAGCTTGGAATCTGTGATGCCCTGCTGAAAATGGTGGATCAAATTGCCAAAGACGAGCAGTTGGAAGGCATCAGCAAGATCACGGTCGAGGTCGGCACGCTCTCCGGCGTTGTTCCCAAATATCTGGAGGATTGCTGGGAAGCCGTCGTCGACGGTACCGGCTATGTCGACACGCAATTTGTTGTTGAAGTTCTGGAAGGAAAAGCCCGCTGTCTCGACTGCGGCCGCGAATTCGGCGCCGGGATCAATGACAAGCTGGTCTGCCCTTTCTGCGGCGGGGATAAGCTCACCCCGATCTCTGGCCGTGACCTGACTTTGAAAGAAATCGAAGCGATCTGAACATCTTTGCCCGCCGTGTTCCGACGCGGCGGGCTATTTCTCTTATCGACTCTGGAGGTAGCAAATGGGGATCTATGCGGAAAAGTACACACTCAAGAGCAGAGATGTCAACGTGTTTCGTACACTGCGCATGTCAGCGCTTTTTGAGATCATGCAGGAAACAGCAACCGAACACTCTGAAATTCTCGGAAGCGGGATCGATGTCATCCGGGGGAAGAACCTGATGTGGGTTCTTGCTCTCCAACTTGTTGAGATCAAGCGGATGCCGAAATACCGCGAGCAGATCACAATTGAGACCTGGCCGGGCAAAACCGTTCACTCTCTCTATCCGCGATACCATTACATTACAGATCAGGACGGAAACTGTCTGATCAGTTCCTCCGCCATCTGGACACTTGCAGACATAAGTGAACGAAAGCTCGTCCCTTCCGCTCAGTCAGGCTTCGAATATGAAGGGGAAAAAACCGGACATGAAATCTCCCTTCCCCGCCCGCCGCGCTCCTTTTTTACACGCGATTCTTTTTCCTTTACCGTACCATTCAGCTATATCGATATGAACGGGCATATGAACAATACGCGTTATTTTGATCTGGCGGAAAACGTTTTTTCTCCTGCCGCGGCCGGGGCTGAACCCTCCCGTATCCTTGTTGAATATGCCTCGGAACTCCGTCTTGGTGAGACATACAATATTTCCTGGGGTGAGAAGGATTCCCATTATTACCTGATGGGCGGCGGAGAAAAACCGTCGTTTCGGATTGTGGTCGACTATTGATCTTTGCTTTTAGATTCAAAAAGACGGGATCTTGTAAGATCTCGTCTTTTTTTCGTTAACATAACATTGTCCTGCAAATGGGACATCCCCTCTGATATGATGAAATCAAAGAAATAGAGGAGGATTTGCCCTATGAAAGAAACACTTCATGAGCTCACAATTGACCTGCAGTTTGCGAGCGCTTCCCTGCTTCCGCTCGGCCTTTTGATCGGCATCGTTTCCGCGCTCATCCTGTAAAGCACGTGCGACGCCCCCGTTGACAAGATCATCGGGGGCGTCGCGTTCGCTTTTTTAGGGAATATAGGCGATCGCGGTTTTTCGAAAGGCCTGTGCCATTCGAAGGCAGGCAGAATAGAATAGTCCTGCTGCGTACACAAAAACCAAAAGCGTTGTTGAGCGAAAACTGAAGGCGCAGGCAAAAGCCAGAAGAATATTGGAAATTCCGTCGGCAAAGTTCAGCTTCCATCGTCCGCCCGTCCGTTTTGCCTCCATAGCGCGAAGCACGCCAATGACGCCGGAAAACAGATGGGCAACGAGCAAATAGAGCACGATATAGATCGTTGGGATATCCGTAAGCGTATAGGCAAACATCCCCAGATCCAGGGCAATGATCCCGTGGAACAGTTCAAGTCTGCCGCCGACCATGTGCCGGGCCATGGAAAAATAGTACAGAAGTGATCGAATCCCGCCAAGGATCAGGCCGATGCTGATAATCAGGCCAATGATCCTATACCCTTCGCTCTGAAGGAGAAGGAGCAGTGCAACGCACAACAGCATCATGAAACTTTCAAAAAAGGTACGCACACGCTGTAAACTCGTCATTTTTTCTCGTTCCTCATATGCTCTGCCAGCTTTTTGAAATCCTTTATTCCACGAAAGCCTTTCTCCCCAAAATCAACCGAGTACCCGGCCAGGAGATTTCCGGAGCGGAATATTCTGTTTGTCACCATGCTTTTTTGGGCCAGCGCTGCCAACAGAAATTTTCCGAGATAGGTGCCATCCTTATCCCCTTCTTCCGCGTCCATGTACTCCTTCTGATAGGTCTCAACTTGGAAATCGTCTATTTCCCTGCCGGATAGCTTCCTGCCGAAAGCCTTCCATTCTGCACAGGCATCGAGCTGCCGTCGCGTCAATATGGATTGGATCTCATCTTCAAGTCCTTTGACCGCTTCCCAGTCATACCGCTCAGTCTCAAAATTATCTCTGATGCCGCGCAGATATTTCATGGCTTCGATCATCTGACAGAAGGCATGGAAATAGTCCGACGGATTGTCCTTTATTATCTCTTCATAATCGCCCCACGCCGGTAAATACTTATATCTCATGAAGCTGTAATCCGGCAGGTGCCCTGCTCTGCCGTGGCCAAGATTCATAACGGAGTTTTCATCCATTTGGAAGAGGCTGCTTGTATATATTTCCCTCTCCAGGTCGTCCGGCGCAGTAGGATTATGCTGGAAACTGACCGCCCGTTCCGTTCCGTCGGGCAGAAATTCAAAGAAGTGATAATTCGTATTGTTGATCACAAGAGACGGTGTCCCGGCAAAGTAGCTGTGGGCCCAGGTATCCGCCAGCACATGCATGGCAAGGCCGACCGCCTGCAGACTGCCGCCCCTGGCAAGTTCGATTGTATCAGCTAACAGCTTGCCATTGGGCTTGCAGATCAGACGATATTTGTTCCGATACCGTTTTGAGCACCCCTTTTTTTCCGCATACAGATCATACGGCAAAAAGTGGAATGAAGCCCAAATGCGGGTGATATTCTGAAGGCCGATCAGGTCCGTCCGCGCATCCGCCATTTCCATAGGCAGCTGTGTTGTTGCCGCGGCGAGCGGCGCCCGAAGCTTTGACAACAACGTCGCAGAACACACATCCACAAACTGCGCACTGTAGCAGATGCTCATGCTCTCTTCATGGCTGTACCCTGCAAGGTATGCGGCGCAATAGGTGGCATAATAATGAAAATCCAACTGCATGTCAGTTCTCCTGTTCTGCCAGCTTTCTGCCAAGCCGCTTGACCCGTACAGCAAATATCGCCATTTCTATGAGCATGATACTGGAGCTCGCTTCCACGATAATCGTCACAACCGTTTTCCCTGGGGATTCATCGCTTCCGAAAGCTGCCAAGTTGGCGGCGACAAGTGCAAAGCTTGTCAGTGCCATCAGCAGAGCAAGAATGATATACCCGAATCGTTTTTTCCTGCCCCGTCCCTCGTACACAGCAGAGAATCCCACATACAGACGAAGTGACAATTCAAATACCAAAAAGATGAACATCATGATCCAGAACATCACGACAGAAACCGTTTCCTCCTCGGAGGAGAGCATATTTATGTCGGTGTTCAGTGCTGTGTACAAGACGGTCTTTATAACGCTCCAAACGCCAAAAGCGATCACACCATAGCCGATCACAACCAGATTGTTCTGGCCTTTTCGCAGATGTCTCTCTATCTCTTGTCTGTTTTCCATACTTCTCTCCCGGTTCCCTATCGCTTGAGGTAGCTCATCGAGACGGGAAACTCAAAATAAACAGCCGGGTAAGGCTCCTCCTTCAGGGAGAAATGCCACCATTCACAGTCGATAGGCTGAAAGCCGTTCCGCATCATGATACGCTGCAAAAACATCCGGTTGGCAAACTGCTCCTCCGTCACAGCCCGGGAATCCGGATGGGATATCTCGCTGAAAAGATCAAAGGGGCTGCCCATATCCACTTCTCTGCCTGTTCGCATATCCAGTAAGGTCAGGTCGACAGCGCTTCCCCGGCTATGGGAGGATTGGCTTGCGACGTAACCTCGTTTGAACAGTTCCTGCTTTTCCAGATCCGGATAAAAATATGGCTTCATGCGCAGATCCAGATCCTCAATGCCCCACAAAACGAAATGCCGCACCGCCCCGGCCGGACGGTAGGCGTCATAAATCTTCAGCCGATAGCCCTGTACATTCACCTCATTGGCCACAGTTTTGAGCGCTCTGGCTGCTTCTTTTGTCAGAAGTGCAACAGGCTCTTCATAACCGTCTATCCGCTCGCCCACAAAATTGTAGGTGGAGTAATAGCGGATCTCCTGTACAATGCCCGGAATATAATCGGCCAAAAGCACAAAGCCTGACGGATCCATCGGCTTGTAGTTTCTGTAATCCATGAGATTTCCTCTCTTTTTTCTCTCGTCACTCTGTCTGCGGCTGTATATGCCCAAAGCGGAAACGGAGACTCTCACTCCCCGTTTCCGCTGTTTCCGGCAATCGTGTCCCGGTTGCTTTGGTTTTCCTGAAAAGAGACTGAGCAAAGCTTTCCTAAAACCGTTTGATAATGGTCAGTCGGTTTTGCCCGTCTTTATATTCATAGCTGACGTCGTCCATGGTCTTTTTTGTCATATAAATACCAAGCCCGCCGATTTCCCTCTCTTCCGCGGAAAGGGAGATATCCGGGTCATCCTTCTCCAGCGGATTGAACGGCGTGCCGCTGTCGATAAAGGTAATGGCCGCCATAGCGGGATCCGTGGTATGCATCACGTGTACCGTAGCCGTCCCCGAACCGGGCTTATAGGCATAGTTTGCAATGTTGACAAAGACCTCTTCAGACGCAACAGAGATCTGCATCTGTGCCTTCACGGGGCATTCCATCTCATCCAACTGGCTTTCGATAAAGGCGAGGACCTCGGGAAGCTTTTCGAGCTCAGCCGGAACCACAAGCTCTTTGCTGCATCTGCACATGTTTTCAGCTCCTTTGTATTCCACGCAAAGCATTGTCATATCGTCAAACTGCTCTGCGTCCATTGAAAAGCGGTCCACAGCTTCTCTGACGTTTTTCAGAATAGTCTCCGGGGCGGCGGAAGGTTCGCTGTTCAGCGCAGTGAGCATTCTCTCCGTTCCAAACATCTCATTGCTCGCATTTATCGCCTCAGGAACACCGTCTGTGTAGAGGAAAAGCTTTGAACCCGGTGTGAGCGTCAGTTCGTATTCCCTGTATTCGATTCCGTCCATGCCGCCGATAACGAAGCCGTGCTTGTCCTTGACCAGTTCAAACTGCTCGCCGGCTTTCAGCATAACAGGGTACTCGTGTCCGGCGTTTGCCGCCGTAATCTTTCCCGTTTCGGTATCCAAAATGCCGAGCCAGACCGTAACAAACATTTCCTCCCGGTTATTTGAGCAGATCTGGTTGTTGACAGTCCTCAGAGCCTCAGCAGGGCTGTGTCCGGTCAAAACGCTGTTCTGTACCAGAATTTTGGAGATCATCATAAAGAGCGCCGCGGGTACGCCTTTACCGGAAACATCGGCAATCACCATTCCAAGATGTGTCTCATCAATCAGGAAAAAATCATAGAAATCCCCGCCGACTTCCTTGGCCGGCGTCATCGTTGCATAGATATCAAACTCGGGGCGTTCCGGAAAAGCCGGGAAAATATTGGGAAGCATATCTGCCTGGATCCTGGTCGCCAGCGCCAATTCCGTGCCGATACGTTCTTTTTCCGCCGTAATCTGGGTGATCTGCGCAATATAATTGCGCGTGCGCTTGGAAAGCGTCGCAAAAGTCTCCGCCAGGATCTCGATCTCATCGCCCGTGCGATAGGCATCTTCCATCTCAAAGCTCTGATTATTCCCGCTCAGAGAATTGATACGCTTTGTCATATGTTCCAGGGGCTTGACTACGCGGCCCGCCAGAAAAAGCGCGCCAACAATGGCAAGCACGACTACAATCACCGTCAGCACAAGAACAGTCTGCACGGAGTGTCTGGAACCCTCCTCGAAATTTGCCATAGCCACAGCGTTGATCTCGTCATACCGTGCCAGCATGGTGTCTGTCGGCTGATGTGTGAGCTCTTTCTCCACAACAGACAATACTGTCCAGCCCAGTGTCTCCATGGGCGCGCCGATCAGATAATACTCTTTTCCGTCGATCTCGATCAGTTTCAGTCCGGTACGCTCTTTAAGCGCCTGCGAGATGAATGCCGCAAGCTCTGCATTGTCGCTCTTACGCAAATCAGGCGCATTGCCGGAGGGCTCTGCCTTGAACAGGCCGTCCTGTTCCGGAGAAAAAAGGACCTGTCCTTTATCGTTCACCACACAGAGAAATCCGCCCTCCGAGGCCGTTTCTCTGACATAATCGCTGATGGCTGTGAGGAAAATATCGGCTCCGACTACTGCAACAAGCTTTCCGTCGTGGTAGACGGGCGCAGCACAGACGACCCCCGGAATATCCGTAAAGGCATCCAGCTCAACGCCGGTGAAGATCAGTTTTTTCTCTTCGGCAGCACGGATAAACCACGGTCTGTGCCGTACCTCGAAGGAAACGACTTCGCCGCTCTCTGTAAAATAACTGCCGGAGCGGTCGTCCACATACAGGATGCAGCCGTCCGCAGTCGCCACAAAGCAGGAGCTGAGCTTGTCAGAGCTTTCAAACATGGCCAGCATGATCTCGCTCATATTGGCAACAAGCCCCAGTGTTTCAGATCTTTGCGGGTCTGCGCCCGCCTCATGCTGCATCTGCACAGACGCAATACCGTCCTTGGCGGCATCCGGTTCGAAGAACGGATGCGCGGGAAAAAATTCCGAATGTACAAACAATTCTTCCGCGAAAGCCTGCAGCGTCAGCACATCCGTCTGTACATCGGCAAAGAGATCGTTCGCAATATAGGCCTGAAGCGCTGTTGTACGCGACATGGATGTATCCAGCACGGCTTTCATTGTCTCTTCTGAAACCGCCGTAATGGACGATTGCTGCTCATAATTGGCTTCTCTCACGACTGCCGAGAGATTCTTTTGCTGGTAAACAGACACCGCAGCATAAACGCCAATCAAAGCAACAATGAAAATCAGCATCAGATTAAAGATCTTCTGCTGAAGGCCGCCGAGCTTGATCCCTCGTATTATTTTCATTCGATCGCAAGGATATCCGAGAAGCCTGTTACCTCAAAGATCTCCATGATCGTCTCGTTCACGTGCAGGACCTTCATCGTCCCCTGCTTATTCATGATTTTCTGCGCAGAAAGCAACACGCGAAGTCCTGCGGAAGAAATGTACTCCAAAGAAGCCATGTCAAAAACAAGCTCGTCAACGCCGTCAAGAGAAGCCTTCAGTTCCTTCTCCAGTTCCGGAGCGGTGGTCGTATCCAGCCGACCGGTCAGAACAAGCTCCAGTTTGGATCCTTCTTTCTTCTTTTCGATGTTAAGCATGGTATGTATCCTCCTAAATAAAGTTTTGACTTTTATCGTTCAGCGTATCGGATTCCTTTTGCGCGGTTTATTTCCCGCCAAAGTCTTTATACACCGTCATTTCCACTTTGTTGCCGCGGATAGCTATTCTGACTTCATCGGCCAAATTGGCAATGATGGATTTTTCCAGCTCGTCCCATTCCTCAAGGGCCTCTTCGCTCGTTTCTTTTTCCTCTTTTACCGTGGATTTGAACTTCTGCATCGACCATGTCACCATATTCGCATTGGCAGAATAAACCAGCGGATCAATGCCTTCTGCGCTTGCCGAAAGGAGCAGTCCCTGCATGTAATAGCTGTTCTGATCTCCGATCTCAGAGGCATCAAAAGCCCGTTCAAAGATATCGCGAAGTTTTCCCATTACGCCGACAGCGGCAGCATTCTTCCCGCTTGAAGAGACCGAAAGAAGTTCCTTTCGCATAGGCTCCGTTATCTGCGGACAGGCAAGCATGTGTAATTGAAACTTTTTCCCCTCAGATTCCACCCAGAACCTGGCTTCGGTTTTGCCCGCGATTTCTCTGAGCATACCGAGCATTTCCTCCGAAAGCAGCCGAAGGCGAAGCGTTTCCTTGTTGTTCAGTCCCCGGTAGGCGGCTGACGACACCGCTTGGTCGATGGATTCTCTTATACCGGTTCCTGCATTGGTTACCATGATGATATCGGATTTCATAGTCATCCCTCTTGATATAATGTTTTTTCTGTGCAGTACAGTATCGACCCGAGCGGAAACGATCAGCCGCGGCGGGAAAACCGTGCCCCTTGGAGCATGCCCAAAGCTGTCAGAGAGGCGTTTGTGAGCCGCGGCAAACTCGCCGTTTCTGTCGGTCAGAACTGTACGAAGAGCACTTCTTGCCGAAATCGCTGTCTGTCTTTGTATTATATCGTATTTCTTTATGAAATGGTATAGTTTTTTTCTTTATGTCGCCTGTGCATTTCGGCAGACATATGATCTCCTTCTAAGCTATCTTTGCATCACATATGCTGAAGAGAGGGGGGATGACATTGGCAAATATTCGTTTCTTGATTCGGGAGAGGAGAAAGCTGCTCTCCATTCTCGGAACTGCGGCAGCAGCTGTTCTGATTCTCTGGACGGTAAACAGCCCAACCATTATAGGAGCTTCGGCGACACAGCGCCAGCTGCCAATCTACTGTGTGGAACGTGATGACAAGAAAATTGCCATCAGCTTCGACGCAGCCTGGGGAAATGAGGATACCGGAACACTTATCAATATTCTTTCAAGCTATGGTATCCATACGACTTTTTTTGTCGTAGGCGACTGGGCCGAAAAATATCCCGATTCGGTCAAAGCCCTTCACGAGGCAGGACATGAAGTCATGAGCCATTCTTCTCATCATGACCACTTTTCCATGATGAGTGCCAACGAAATCGCTGCTGACCTTCAGGAGGCAAATCGCAAGATCGCGGCCAGCACCGGGATCGAGCCAACGCTTATCCGCTGTCCCTATGGGGAGTACGACGACCATGTCATTCAAACTGTCAGCAGCCAGGGAATGACCGCGATCCAGTGGTCCGTAGACAGCCTGGACTGGAAGGGCATCAGCGCGGATGAAATCTATGAGCGCGTCATCAAGCGTGTGGAGAGCGGAAGCATCGTGCTGTTTCACAATGCCGCCGAGCATACGCCCGAGGCGCTTCCCCGTATTCTTGAATGGCTGCAAAGTAAGGGCTATACAGTCGTTCCTGTATCTGAGCTTCTTTTGGATGGCCCGACAAGCATTGATCACGCGGGTAAGCAGATCCCTCTCGCAAGCTGATCTGATCCTGATAAAAAACCTTTTATCAGGTATTAGGATGACACTTTGAAAGCAGGTTGAATACTAAGCAAAAGCCCTGCTCGAAAATGAGACAAAACTCTCATTTCCGAGCAGGGCTGAATCACAATTTGTTTGTATGCGTATCTTCCGATTCCTTCAGTGCTGAATCGACAGCAGGAGGATAGCACGCAAAACATCGGCGTGTCGTCATCTTGCCAATGCCGCTGCCTTTTCCTCTTGTGCCGGCTTTTGTTCTTCTACGACAGGGTCTGGAAGGATTCGCTGGCCGTTATAGGTCGGATGATAAGTCGGAACGATCTTTTCAACAGCCGTTCTGATCTGCTTGTCGTTGCGATAGGCAACCTCGATCAGTTCGCCCAGCTCCACGAGAAAACGATCCGTGTCAAAGGGGATCGGGCAGCCAATATGGATCAGTTTGTTTTCTGTTGTTTTGAGGCCTTCCTCTGCCATCAGTTTTTCTTCATACAGCTTTTCACCGGGGCGAAGACCCGTGTATTCGATTTTGATATCCACATCCGGCTTCAGGCCGGAAAGGCGGATCAGGTTTCTGGCGAGTGTGTCGATCTTAACGGGGCTGCCCATATCGAGGACAAAAATCTCTCCGCCTTTTGCATAGGTCCCCGCGAGCATGACAAGGCTGACTGCCTCCGGTACTGTCATAAAATAGCGAATGATATCCGGATGCGTGACCGTGACAGGTCCGCCCTTTTCGATCTGACGCTTGAAAATGGGGACCACCGAACCGTTCGAGCCTAAAACATTTCCAAAGCGAACGGCTACAAACTCGGTTTTGATGTTCCGGAAAATCTCGCCGTCCCCCTTCTTGTCGGCATGCTCCAGTCCCCGGTGCATATAGATCTGCGGGATCTCGCTGGCCTTGCCCGCCTTGATCTTTGCGTCAAAGCTCTGAATGATCATCTCGCACAGGCGCTTGCTGGCGCCCATGATATTGGTCGGGTTCACAGCCTTGTCCGTGCTGATGAGCACAAAGCGCTGACAGCCGTGCATCATCGCAGCATATGCCGTTTTATAGGTGCCGATAGCGTTATTCTTGATTGCCTCGCAGGGGCTGTCCTCCATCAGCGGCACATGCTTGTGGGCGGCTGCATGGTAGACAATGTCGGGCCGGTAATCGTCAAAGACCTGATACATTCTCCGGCTGTCGCGCACAGAACCGATCAAAACGACAAGATCTAGTTCCGGATACTTTTCGCGCAGTTCAAGCTGGATGTCGTAGGCGTTGTTTTCGTAAACATCAAAAATAATCAGTCTGCGGGGGCTGTGGCCGGCGATCTGGCGGCAAAGCTCCGAGCCAATACTGCCGCCGCCGCCCGTAACCATAACGGTTTTCCCGTTAATAAACCGGAACACCTCATCCATGTCCGGTTTGATCGGGTCCCGGCCAAGAAGATCTTCGATTGAGACATCTTTCAGTTCTTTGACCGTCACCTGACCGGAAAAAAGCTGATACATACCGGGGAGGTTTTTGATCTCACATCCCGTTTCGTTGCAGATGCTCAGGACATCTCGTCTCTGCGCCATTGAGGCGCTTGGGATCGCAATAAAGATCTTATTTACATGGTATTTTTCAACGCTCTCCAGGATCGATTCCCGTCCCCCGACGACACGCACACCGTCAACATAGCGCCCCCATTTATTGGTGTTGTCGTCGATGATGCAGACTACTTTTCCTTCCTCGCGGTTTTCCGATATGTCGCGCAGAATCATCTGCCCCGCCGATCCGGCGCCGATCAGCATGATCCTGTCTTTGTTCCTCTTTCCGTTTTTGGGGAAAAAAGAAAGATAGATCCTGTACGAAAAACGAATAGCAAGCAACAAAACAAACTGGACCAAAGCACCGATCATATAATAGGAAATCGGCATGCGGATATAAAACACAAGTGTTGCCGCTACATGCACCAACGACATAGAGAGGGAAGCAATCAGTATCCTGTAAAACTCATTGAGGCCGGCAAAGCGCCAAATACTCTTATAAAGCCCCAGCAACATGAAGACAACAAGACAGGCGATCGCATAAATCGGCGTAAAACGCTCCCAGGTCTCCACATATTCCGGGTTGATCAGAGAAAAGCGAAAATCATGGCGCAGCAACAGCGCAAAAAAATACGACGCGCTGACAACGAGGAGGTCATAAAGGCCGATAATAAGCCCTATTTTCTTCCAATGTTCAAGCTTCCTGGGTTTTCTGGTGCAATGGCTCTCGTTCATATGTAATTCCTTCCGCTTCCTGCTGGGAATATATTTAATATGATGTTACCATATTCAGCGTATAATTGCAACCGTTCGCGGTAAAGACATCGTCGAGGACATAATTTTACAATTATGCCCTCGACATCATTATTTCAGAATCACTTTGTGAAAGCTCTTTTTCCCGCGTTTGAGAACGATTCCCTTCTTCAATTCTTCACGGGTAAAGCTTCTGGCAATATCGGTGATTTTTTCCTCATTCGCCGTGACGCCGCCCTGCTGGATATTGCGTCTGGCGTCGGATTTTGATGGGCAAAGTCCGGTCTTGACCAGCAGCGTCATAATGTCCGCCGCCGCTTCAGAGAGATCCGTCTCCGACAGTTCAGTTGTCGGCATGTCAGCGCTAGCGGGCCCGCCGCCAAAGAGAGCCTTTGCCGCAGCCTCGGCCTTCCTGGCCTCATCCTCACCATGGACCATGGCCGTCAATTCAAAGGCTAGGATCTCCTTGGCCTGGTTGAGACGGCTGCCCTCCCAGCTCTCCATCTCACGGATCTGCTCAAGCGGCAGGAAGGTCAGCATACGGATACACTTCATGACATCAGCGTCGTCCACGTTTCTCCAGTACTGGTAGAAATCATAGGGCGAGGTCTTGTTTGCGTCAAGCCAGACAGCATTGCCTGCCGTTTTGCCCATTTTTTTGCCCTGTGAGTCGGTCAGAAGCGTAATGGTCATCGCATGCGCGTCTTTGCCAAGCTTGCGGCGAATCAATTCGGTGCCGCCGAGCATATTGCTCCACTGATCGTCGCCGCCAAACTGCATGTTGCAGTTATAGTGCTGGAAGAGGTAGTAAAAGTCGTACGACTGCATGATCATATAGTTAAATTCAAGAAAGCTCAGGCCCTTCTCCATACGCTGTTTATAGCACTCGGCCCTCAGCATATTATTAACGGAGAAGCAGGCGCCTACTTCACGCAGAAGCTCAACATAGTTTAAATTGAGCAGCCAGTCTGCATTGTTGATCATCTGCGCCTTGCCTTCGCCAAAGTCAATGAAGCGCTCCATCTGACGCTTGAAACACTCGGCGTTATGCTCGATATCCTCGCGGGTGAGCATCTTGCGCATATCTGTCCGACCGGAGGGGTCGCCGATCATGGTCGTGCCGCCGCCGATCAGTGCGATCGGCTTGTTGCCCGCCATCTGCAGGCGCTTCATCAGGGTAAGTGCCATGAAGTGTCCCGCTGTCAGACTGTCAGCGGTGCAGTCAAAGCCGATATAAAAAACCGCTTTGCCGTTGTTGATCATGGATCTGATTTCTTCTTCATTGGTGACCTGCGCGATCAGTCCGCGCTCAACAAGTTCCTCATAAATACCCATGGTATCATTCCTCTCCTCTTTCTTCCGTTATGATTATCTCAGCCATTTCCGCGCCGAAGGCGATCAGCTCGTCGCACGGCACGCCTGCCTTCTTTAAATCCAGGCAACGTACAGCACCGTATTTTTCACGATATGCTGCAATAATTTTTTTCGTCAGCTCCGCGACCTTCATCTTCGCTTCCCTGTCGGTTCCGGCGTTGGGTATTGCCGCTCCAATTGCCATCACAGAGCTGGAAACAGTACCGCAGATTTCCCCGCAGCGAACACCGCCGCCGAAGCCACATGAAACAGCAAGCGCGGTCTCCCGATCAAGGCCCGTATATTTGCTGCAGGCACACAAAACGCACTGCGCGCAGTTAAATCCTTCACCGTGCAGGCGGACCGCTTCTTGTCCTATACTCATGAAATCAGCTCCCTATTATCCAATAATAAACGCTTTTTCATCGTATTTTTATACGCCTGGCAAACGGCAAGCTGTTCTTCTGCGCTTGCCAGCGTCAGCGCCGTAATGTTGTCTCCGCCATACAGTCTGGCAATTTCGCGCGCTCTGCCCTGATTGTCAAGAGCCGTTACGTCGGTGTACGTACGGCCTTCGCGCTCTGACTTGGCAATGACAAAATGGTAATCAGCCATCGCCGCGATCTGGGGAAGATGTGTCACACACATAACCTGCTTTCCCAGCGAGACGGTATAAAGCTTCTCCCCGATCCGCTGTGCCGCTACGCCGGACACACCGCTGTCGATCTCGTCAAAGATCATCGTCGGAACCGGATCATTTTCGGCGAACACATTCTTCATGGCCAGCATGATGCGGCTCAGTTCGCCGCCGGAAGCGATCCGGCTGATTCGTCCAAGCTCTTCTCCTGCGTTTGCCGACATCAGAAAGCGAACATTGTCGCAGCCCCTCGCGCCAAACCCATCTTCGTTATCCAGCGAAGAAAACTCTACGGCAAAGCGGACCGAAGGCATGGAAAGCTCCTTCAGTTCGCTGACGATCCGACTTTCAAGCTCCGAAGCAGCCGCCCTCCGTTTCTTGTGCAGGGAAAGCGCCTGCATCCGACAGGCCTCCGTTGCCGCAGACAGTTTTTTCTCCAGCTCGGCGATCCGCTCGTCTGCGCTGTCGATCTCATCCAGTTTTTGCCGGCTCTCCTCCAGCATCGCGATCAAAGCTTCTTCATCCGCATTATATTTTCGCTGCAGCTTGTTGAGCAAAGCGAGCCTGGTTTCAAGCCTGTCATATTCCTCAGGAGAGAAGTCAAGGCTGTCTCTGAAATCTCGCAGCTGTTCCGAAGCGTCCGTCAAAGAGAAAACGGCATCGTGAATACTCTTTGCGCTTTGCTCCAGTTCCGGAGCGATCGACGCAGCCCTGCGCGCATATCCCTCTGCGTTTTGAGCCAGGGATACGGCGTTTTCTTCCCCGTCATACAGAAGTGAGCAGGCGTTGTCAATAGCCTCCGATAGCTTCTCGGCGTTGCGAAGCAATCCAAGCCGGGCAGAAAGCTCGTCAAATTCGCCCCTTTTCAGAGCTGCAGATTCCAGTTCAGAAATCCGGTAGCTCATCCGATCGCGCAGACGATCCTTTTCTTCCTCGTCAAGACGCAGCGCGGCAATCTCTTTTTTGATCGAGGCATAAGATTCATAATGCGCAGCGTACGCCGACAGATCCGCCTCAAGGTTGCCGAAACGGTCAAGATAGGTCAAATGTCTCCGTTCGTCCATCAGCTGACGGCCGTCGTTCTGCCCATGGATATCCACCAGCATGGAGGCCAGCTCTTTCAGCTGGACAGCGCTGACAGGGATTCCGCAAATGCGGCAGGAGCTTTTCCCGTCAGAGAGGATGCGGCGCTGAATAACAAGCTCATCATCCGCCTCGATCTCGTTGTCACGCAGATAGCGCTCGGCCTCTTCGGTCATGTCAAAGCTTGCCGTCACGACGGCGCGTTCCGCACCGCGTCTTACCAGCTCGCGGCTGACACGATCTCCGAGAACGGCGCCAATCGAATCAATCACAATGGATTTTCCGGCGCCTGTCTCGCCCGTCAGAACATTCAGTCCCGGTGCGAAGCTGATGTCCGCACGCTCGATCACAGCAATATTTTCAATGTGAAGTTCGTTTAGCATTCCGATTCCTCACGAAGCAATGGCTTCACTTTCCTCCGATGATGCTCTCCAATTGATGATAGAGCTTCTCGCAGGTCTCAACGCTCACCATGGCCAGGAAAGCGGTATCGTCGCCCGCCAACGTCCCGGCAAGTCCTTCAATCAGCATTCCGTCGACAGCCGAGCAGACCGCGGGCGCAAGTCCAGGAATCGTTTTAATGACAAGAAGATTCATCGCCGTCTGATAGGAAACGACGCTCTCCCTGACGATTTTTTGCAGGCGCTGCCGCGCATCGTCTTCCTCTGATCTTCCGGAAACGGTGTAACGATAGCTCCCGTTCGGGCCGAGTTCTTTCACCAGGCGCATATCTTTAATATCGCGTGAAAGCGTCGCCTGCGTGCTCTTAACGCCGCGTTCGAGCAAGGCATCCTGCAGCTGACGCTGCGTTTCGATATTCTGATGCTGGATAATATCCAGGATCACGCTCTGTCTGCCTGGTTTCATTTGTTCTCCTCCATTAAAGTTTCTCGTATGCAAGTTCAAAAAAAGATTTATCGTCAAACCTTGCCATCAGCGTTCGTTTTTCGCTGCGTCGAACAATCATTCTGTCTCCACTGGAAAGGTCGAGGACAGAATTGCCGTCTACCGAGAGATACGCTCTTCTCGTATGCAGTTTTTCTGTCGTTACGGAAATGCATTTCTGTGCACCGATCACGAAAGGTTTTGCGCCGATGGAATGGGCGCAGATCGGCGTGAGAATGAAGGCATCTGCCTCCGGCTCGACAATGGGACCTCCGGCTGACATGGAATAGCCCGTTGATCCTGTCGCCGTGGAAACGATCACACCGTCCCCGGAATAGCCGATCATTCTGTCGTTGTTGCAGTAGGCTGTGATGTTGATACATTCACCATAGCCGTGAATGACCGCATCGTTGAGCGCGCGGTCTGTATAGATGACCTTACCGTTCCGCTCAATCGAGATATCCAACATCATCCGTTCGCTCAGATGAAACTCACCGCGCGCTGCGGCCGGGATCCGGTCGAATTCATCCGCTTCCAGTGAGGTCATAAAGCCCTTCGTACCAAGATTCACGCCCAGGATCGGAATACTTCTCCCTCCGAGCGACCGCACCACGGACAGGATCGTCCCATCTCCGCCGATCACGACAAGAAGTGTGCAGTCGTCTCCCAATGAGGCAATCGGCAGATAAGACACGTCTTTCGGCAAAACGCCGTCGCCCTCATTGGCGAAAACGGGGCATACAGCACAGCTGAAGCCTTCTTCCGATAAAAGCTTCAAAGCCCGGCGTGTATATTTCAATTCCGCATCGCGGTATGGATTTGGGCAGAGCGCAATCATGAGAATCTCCTCGGCATATCACAGATTTTCGTGGGAGCGGGCAACCAGTGCAGCAACATCAAGTTCCCGGTCAAGCCCCGGGCTGTTGATCATATGACAGATATACTCTATGTTTCCCTCCGGCCCCTTGATCGGAGAATAATCCAGTCCCAACACCGAAAGGCCGATGGTCGGTGCAAAACGAAGGATCCCCCGGACGACCTCACAATGGACCGTCTCATCCCGAACGACGCCTTTTTTCCCGACTTCTTCCCGTCCCGCTTCAAATTGCGGCTTGATCAGGCAGACAATGTCTGCTCCCTCCCGCAGAAGAGCCTTGACAGCGGGAAGAACAAGCCGAATCGAGATGAAGGAAACATCCATTACGGCCAGATCCAGCATCTCCGGGATCTGTTCCGCTGTCACATAGCGGAGATTGGTCCGTTCCAGATTGACGACGCGCGGATCGCTGCGCAGTTTCCAGGCGAGCTGCCCGTAACCGACATCGACCGAATAGACCTTTGCCGCGCCATGCTGCAGCAAGACATCGGTAAAGCCTCCTGTCGACGCGCCGCAATCTATACAGATCTTTCCCGCCGGATCGACCGGAAAGACCTTCAAGGCCTTGTCAAGTTTAAAGCCGCCGCGGCTGACAAAGGGGATCGCATCTCCGTGCACCTCGATCTGTGCATCCGGGGATACGGGCATTCCCGGTTTGTCGGCACGCTGGCCGTTTACAAAAACCAGGCCGCTCATAATAGTCGTTTTTGCGCGCTCACGGCTCTCCGTAAAGCCTCGCTCAAAAACCAGCTGATCCAAACGTATTTTTTTCATGTCATTCCCTGCAGGTAAGCTCCCGGGCGGCTTTTTCGATTCCCTCCGCGTCGATCCCGCACAGGTGTCTGAGTTCCTCAACACTGCCATGCGTGACGATACCGTCCGCCAGATTGAGCAAACGACAGGAAAACGAAAGTCCCCTTCCCGCGGCCGCAGAAAGGATCTGGGAACCGATGCTTCCAAACGCGCATACGTCCTCCGCCACAATGAGCCGCTGTGTTTCGGAAAGGGACTCCAGCACCTGCTGAAATCCGTTCGGGCGGATCCTGCCAAGCTTGATCACAGTCGAACAAACGCCTGTTTCCGCCAGCTTTTCCGCCGCGCTCAGCACTTCATTGATCATGATCCCATAGCTGACGATCGTCAAATCTTTTCCCTCGCGCAGAACGCATTCCGCTTCGTTGTGGCAATCTCTGTACGCCCCTTCTCCGCCGCGCGGGTAGCGAACGGCGACCGGCCCGTCACAGGCGTACAGGGCGAGTCCCAGCATGCTGTCAAGTTCGGCAAAGGACGCCGGGCAGTAGATCGTCATATCCGGGACCACGGAAAGATATGCGATATCAAAGACGCCCTGGTGCGTTTCCCCGTCCCGCCCGACAAGGCCGGCGCGGTCAACGGCAAACACCGCATGAAGATGCTGAAGAGAAATATCATGGATCAGCATATCAAAGGAGCGCTGAAGGAAGCTGGAATAGACCGCAAATACCGGCACCATTCCCTGCTTTGCCATGCCTCCGGCCATTGCAGCCGCATGCTCCTCAGCAATTCCGATGTCAAAAAACCGTTTGGGAAAGGCAGAAGCAAAGCACTCCAGCCCTGTTCCGCCCGACATGGCTGCCGTGATAGCGGCGATCTTCTGATCGCCTTCGGCGTAGCGGCAAAGAGATTTGCCGAAACAGGCAGCAAAGCTCTCCCCTTCTTCTTTCAGCACGCCTGTCTGCGCATCAAACGGGCCGACGCCATGATAGAGTTCGGGATTTGCTTCCGCGTATGCGCAGCCCTTCCCCTTTTTGGTCAGCACATGTACGATGACCGGTTCGCGCATATCCCTCGCCCATCGGATCACGCTTTCCAGTGTGCGCAGATCATGTCCGTCGATGGGGCCGAGATAACAAAAGCCCATCTCGGTAAAAATGTCATCCGGAATCAAATGGGCTTTCAGCCATTCTTTGACGCGATGATTGAAGGAATAAAGCGCCGGAAGATGGCTGAACACCTTTCGGTACTGTCGTTTAAAGTTGAGATAAGCGGGCTTGACACGCATGGATTGCAGCATTTTTGCCGTTCCGCCCACATTTTCCGCAATCGACATGTTGTTGTCGTTAAGGATCACAACGATCGGCTCTCCGCTCATGGCGGTGTTGGACAGGCCTTCAAAGGACAATCCGCCCGTCATGGCGCCGTCGCCGATCACAGCGCAGACATCGTATTTCTCACCCGAAAGCGTTCGGGCATGAGCCATTCCAAGGGCAACGGAGACCGAGTTTGAGGCATGCCCGGCGATAAAGGCATCGTCCTTTGCCTCATGCGGTTTGGGAAAACCGGAGATCCCGCCGAATTGCCGGATCGTGGGAAGTGCATCGCGCCGTCCCGTAATGATCTTGTGGGTATAGCTCTGATGCCCCACGTCGAAGACGATGCGGTCCCGTGACGTATCATACACGCGGTGGAGCGCCACAGTCAGCTCCACGGTGCCGAGGTTGGAGGCCAGATGACCTCCCGTTTTGGAAAGCGTCTGGATCAGATAGGAGCGGATCTCCTCGCAGAGCCTGGGCAATTCCTCTGAATTTAATTGTTTGATATCATTTGAGCAGTTGATTTTCTCAAGAATACTCAAGTCGCACCTCTGATATTTATTTTGTCAGCGCGAAAATGCTTTGATCTCAGCTTTTTCTGACCGCCATGGACTCGGCAAGTTCGTCGAGAAATGCTGTGTCAGCAAACGCCCCGCGCAGCACGTCCTTTGCCTGCCGGGTCAGCTTGTTAACCATCGCGGCGCATCTTTCTTCTCCGTAGAGCGCCATATAGGTGTTTTTCTTTTCCTGTGCGTCGGAGCCGATCGGTTTTCCAAGCTCCGCTTCCGTGCTGATGACGTCCAGCATGTCGTCTCGGATCTGAAAAGCTGCTCCAATCGCCGCGCCGTACCTGGCGGCGGCTTCCATCTGCTTTTCGCTGCCGCCGGCCGCGGCAACGCCCATACGGCAGGCCGCGATCAGCAGGGCGCCGGTTTTACGTGAATTGATATTGTCCAGCTGCTCCTCGGTCAGTTGTTTTCCTTCTCCAAGCATGTCAAGGTACTGTCCGCCGCACATGCCGTCAAGTCCGACTGCGTCAGCAAGGCAGGCCGCGCAGTTCGCCCTGCGCTCAGCCGAAAGTGACGAGCGCAGGATCGTCCCGAAGGCTTCTGCCTGCAGGGCGTCGCCCGCGAGTGTAGCTGTGCATTCTCCGTAAACGATGTGGTTGGTCGGCCTGCCGCGGCGAAGTGTATCATTGTCCATACAGGGAAGATCATCGTGAATCAGGCTGTATGTGTGCAGCATTTCGATGGCACAGGCGATCGGCATGGCCTCGTCAACAGAACCGCCGCAGATTCGGCAGAACTCCAGCACCAGGATCGGCCGG
>OCTX011721170.1_pt1 | contig 20259 bp, 19 predicted proteins | sample 1539691 | NCBI WGS metagenome assembly OCTX01 (sample SAMN02144231, study PRJEB22623) | gut metagenome | biome: sheep rumen | host: Ovis aries | place: New Zealand
GATTATTTGCAAAGTCAAGCTGAAGTTTTGGTTAAGGGTTTTATACCAATGAAATATATAATAAATATTAAAAATCCCGAAATTTTGGATTAAAGCGTAAAAAATACGCATTAAAATTTGGAACTTTCAAATTATTGTTGTAATTTTGTAGCGTAAATAATACGCAAAGAGTATAATTATGGTATTTAATAAGCAAAGCAAAATGTGGGAATCCCCCTATTGGCATCCTGCCGTAACTACAGATGCTGTAGTGTTTGGGTTTGATGGAGAACATTTGAATGTTCTCCTGGTCGAACGCGGGGGTGAACCTTACAAAGGATGTTGGGCTCTTCCTGGAGGTTTTATAACTGAAAAAGACGAGTCCGCACGAGCTGGTGTATACCGCGAATTACACGAAGAGACAAATGTTGAAGACATTTATCTTGAAGAACTTCAGACCTTCTCTAACATTGGTAGGGACCCTCGTGAGCGAGTAATAACAATTGCATTTTTCGCACTGGTAGTAAAAGACAAATACCAAATTAAAGGTGGTGATGATGCTAGAAATGCCAAATGGTTCCCCATTGGAAGCTTACCAGAATTAGCATTCGACCATACGGAAATAATAGAAACAGCCTTAGAAAGACTCCGCCAAAGAATTCATTTTGAACCTATTGGTTTTCATCTTTTGGACAAAGAGTTTACGATGCCACAACTGCAGAATATCTATATAGCGATATTGAATCCTCCGGAAGATGACAACAAGCTCCGCGACAGGAGGAACTTTCCAAAGAAAATGTTGAAGCTAGGTTACATCAAGGAAACAGGAAAGAAAGTAACGGGAAATCCTTATCGTTCTCCCAAACTTTATACTTTTGACGAAAATGCCTATGCTGAAGCGAAGAAAATAGGAATGAGACTAGAGTTTTAATCTACTATACCTCCCACTATGGGAGGTTTTAAAAGCCAATTTTTTCATTGCGTCACAATTACACAATAAGTAGCTTATGAACGAATTAGAAGAAAACAGGATGCCCGAATGGCATAACATTGCAGATGTATCAGTTCAACGTATCTGTGATAATTCTATTGTTAGTCTTACTTTATATGTGAAGATTATAGAGGGAGAAAGATTCTATAAAGTAAATGGTGAACATGTTAGAATGTTGCCCGGTACAGAATATGTAAATGGATTTGGATATAATGCGGTAACGGCATCGTATAGGTTATTTCTATAGTATACAATTAAAACCAGTAAATATGATAAAAAATCTATTTTTGTTGCTTCTTGTTGCAATTAGCTCAATAGCAACAGCCCAAGACAAGAAAACAAATCGCCCTACGTATTATAATTATTTGAGAGGGGTTGAGTCAGTACAGAAAGAAAACACGGAGGAAGCTCTTGAGTTCTTTAATAAAGATATTGAAGAGAATCCTAAGAATGGTTATTCCTTTTCATGGATCGCAATGCTTCGCTTGCATAAAAAGGAATATGGGAAAGCTCTTACTGCCGTTAATATGGCTATAAAATATTTGCCTAAAAAAGATCCAGAATATGTTATATTTGCATACTCAACAAGAGCTGATGTATATTTAAATCTTGAAGATACTGTTAAAGCTCTTGCAGATTATGACATGGCTATTAAGGTAAAATCTGACGAAAGTAGTCTATATGAAAAACGTGCTCAAATATATTATGAACAGGAAAAGTATGCCCTTGCAGATGCAGATTATCTTAAAATGATCGACTTGAATCCTGGAGGGACTATGGGTTACATGGGACTAGGACGCAATGCAAATGCACAAAAAAGATGGGATGATGCTATCAAACAATTTGATTATGTTGCCAAGTTGTCAAGTGACTATTCTTCTGCATATTCCTTTAGAGCAGAATCATATATAGGCAAAGAAAAATGGCCAGAGGCTACTGATGATTTGGTTAAAGCGCTAGGTCTTGAATGGGATAGAAAAGCTCTTCACTTAGCAGGAAAGCTAAAAGAACCGGCATTTACTATGATGGTATCAAAAATGAAGGTGCAAATGGCAAAATCTCCCAATGAAGCATCATGGCCTTATATAATTGGTACGATGTATGAGCAAAGCAAAAAGTACGAAAAGGCAATAGAATATTATGACTTAGCAAATAAGAGAGACGAGTCTCCCACAATTCATGAAAGGATATCTGTATGTCAATACGAATTAGGAGAATATGATTTGGCCCTATTAAGTATTAAGAAGGCTATAAATATTGACAGTACAGATATATCATATCTGGCTCGGAAAGCAAATATATATTATGAGATGGGGGATGTCAAGTCTGCTATTGCAGAATGGGATAATGTATTGGCAAATCAACCAGAATATGCCTTTGGTTATTACCGCCGTGGTTGGTTTAAAGAGTTGGCTGGAGATATGGATGGAGCAATAGAAGATCTCTCAATGTCCATCGTTTTAGATCCAGAATACTCATATGCTTATGTTAGTCGTGGTGATGTTTATCTTAAGCAAGGGAAGTCAGACTTGGCTGATCAAGATTTTAAGAAAGTTATCGAGTTAGAGAATACTCCAGAGAAATATGATTGTATTCATTATGCTTATCAAGGATTAGGATTAAATGATAAGGCAATTGCTGCCATGGATAGTATCATTGGAAGAGAGGAAGACAGAGCTGGTAGTTACTATGATGCTGCATGTCTATATTCCCGGATGAAAGATAAGGATAATGCTTTAAAGTATTTAGAGAAATCGCTGGAACTGGGATATATGAGATTTGCCCATATTGAGCGTGATTTCGATATGGATTATCTGCGAGAAATGTCAGAATTTAAACTCCTTTTGGAAAAGTATAAGAGTAAACATAAGGTTAATAAGGAGCAACAGTCAAGTTCTATATCTGAAAAAGAAACAGTTACAATGGAAATACCTTTCACGAAAGAAGATGGTGTTTGTAAAGTAAAATGTAAAATTAATGAATTGCCTCTTCATTTCATCTTTGATACGGGGGCAAGCGACGTTTCCATTTCAATGGTTGAAGCTAGCTTTATGATGAAGAATGGCTATTTGAATGGCAAAGATGTTGTTGGTAGCGAGCATTATATTGATGCTAATGGTGATATTTCTGTTGGGACTGTCATCAATTTGAAAAACGTCAATTTTGGAGGAATGAACTTAAACAATGTGCGTGCTTCTGTAGTGCGCAATCAAAAGGCACCTCTCCTACTTGGGCAAAGCGTTCTTGCAAGATTAGGAAAAATTGAAATTGATAATGCCAAGAAAGTAATAAAAATAACAAAATAGGTGAATTGTCAGAAGAAAAATTAAACTTAAAAGTATAACATTATGATGCCAGGTAATCCCCAGATTCTTATCTGCCCATTTTGTGGCAAAGAAAAACAAATAATGTCTCTAGTTTCAGGTAACACCTTTGGAGCTGAGTTATGGTCTGATAACAAGCAAATTGCTCCAATGCTGCCAGAGATATCGTATGTTCAGAAATGTCCTGATTGTGGGAAATACTACATCAAGGCAAGACAAGAGGTGAAATTTGCTAAAGAAGGGTATTCCTTTGAAAAAGGGACTTTGTCTTTTCATGAAATGAAGGAAGCTTATTCACAACTAATGAATGAAGGATTAAGTGAAAAGGAGGAAATAACCCTACGCATGATGCTTCATCATGCTTATAATGATTATTATTACAGGAGTGAAGAAAAGCCTGAAATTGAACAAGAAGATAAAAGGCTCTTTCATGACAATGGTCTTTGGCTAATAGAAAATCTCCTTAAGGATGGCGTACTAAAAGCAGAATTTTATCGTGAGATAGGTGAATTTGATATAGCAAATGGCATACTTGACTCATTGGTTATTGATGATGATTTTCTAAAACGAATAGCATCGAAAATACGTGAAAAAGTGGATGAAAGTGATTGTGCAGTGTTTAAAATACAATAAAGGTATGCAAACAATAACAAAAGTTACATTATTTCTTATTTCTCTTTGGGCAGTATCATGTACGAGGCCTACAGCCAAAGTGTCTGATTCAAAAGACCATTCCTCTTTCCGCTATGAGAATGAACTTTTTTCTATAGAAGTTCCAAAAGGTTGGGTTTGTAATTCATCAGAATGGCATGGGTTAGACTCATTAAAAAATGAAATAGATATATATGACTCTAAAGAAAATGTTGTCTGGTTACATTTCGTAAAAGTATTTATGCCTATACAATGGAAAAATATAGAAGAAGCGACAGAGATGGCATTGACAGCAAGAGCTCTGAGTGGTGATAGTACAGAACTCATACATCGTATAGATAGTGTCGAAGTCGGAGGCTATCCTGCTTCTATATTATATTTTGCTAATTACGTGAGCAATGATACTATAATTCAGAAACAGTTTGTTACCTATCTTCAAGATTCCCATATTGTTATGTATTTCAATGAGAATTTCTATGTAAATGATTGGGAAGACGCCCAAGAGATAGGAGATCTTATTATAAGTTCGATAAAACTGAAAAAAGTCAAGAATCCCTTGGACTCCCAGGAAGTATTAAGGAAATCTATTGATGAAGGTCTTAAAGCGCATCCAGTTGAACAAAAATACTTAGATAATGCGCAGAAGGCTATTGAAAACATTTCTTCTGAATGATAATTCGACAGAATTGCCCCAAATTAATATTGGTCAATAGTCATTATGGAACAAATCAAAAATAGGATTATCGCAAGCAGTTTGTCCGAAAGGCTGATAAACAGTCCTTCAGACATGGATATAGTAAATCAACGAAGATTTCACGATATAGCGAGATCAATGACGGAGTTATTTGAGAATCATTTTCCTCATGTTGATGTTTTACCAGATGAAAAAATCATGAAAATCTATAGATATTTCATGGTAAAAGCAGCTGAGACATGTATTTCTGATGAACTTTATGCATCTAATAAAGAGCGTATATGTAGCATATCATATATATGGGATGATATTGATAAGGCATATCATACAATCAACATTCCCGCTCATTATATATTTGAGTTACAAGATTTGGCCATGCATTATCTTATACCAATTAAAGAAACAATTGAATATATAAGAGAAAATGGTAGCTTTGTGGATATGTTTTCTGCTGCAATTGAATATTGGCAGATGGTCGCCTATACAAATGCATACTTAAGAAAATCCTATAAAGCCCATGGTAGATATGAAAATTCTACAATAAAGACATTAGATGAGGTAATGATTTGTGCCTTACGTGGTATATCACAAAACCTATTGTCCTCTGGATGGTCAATTAAGAGTATGAATTATAAGATTACTAATCCTTGGAACATGATTGCCCAATACGGAAATGATACATTTGCATTATTAGTTAGAGTCAATTATGGTCATTCCAAGGCATCTGTCACCATAGATGATGTTAAGGAATTAGCAGAATTTGCAAAAGAAAAGGATTATCCATTAGGTTATATTTTAGTCGATATCAATTCTTCTGATAGTAATCATAAAGAGGATAATGTGATAATTATTGGTGACAGCATGAATTGTCAGATAACGAAGTTTGACAGATTTACAAAGAAATAAATATACTAATAAAAAGAAGAAAGTATGTTAGGAGCAATTATCGGTGACATTGTTGGATCTGTATATGAGTTCGACAATATTAAAACCAAGAGTTTTCCTTTGTTTGCAAGCTACAAAAGTTATACTGATGATAGTATTCTTGCTATAGCCACGGCAGACTGGCTTTTACATGGAGGGAATCCTGAGGATTACTATTTTAAATATGCGATCAAATATGATCAGCCGATGGGAGGCTATGGGTCTAGATTTTGGGATTGGGTAGAAGAAGGAAAATCAGGAAAAAGATTGGTGCCGTATTATAGCTGTGGAAATGGGAGTGCAATGCGTATAGCACCTGTTGGCTGGCTATCAAGTAAAGTGCCATTTCGCAGTGAGAAACTTGTCTTGAATTATTCAAAGAAATCAGCCGAGTGTACTCATAATCATCCTGAGGGAATAAAAGGAGCACAAGCTACAGCTCTTTGTATTTACTTAGCAAGAAAAGGTACCCCACCAATGATTATTAGAAAGTCCATTGAAAGTAAGTTTGGCTATGATTTGTCGCTTGATGTAGATGAAATTCGATCCAGGTACTCTTGGGGAGGACTTGATAACGAAGGAAATGGTGGGACTTGTCAAGGCAGTGTACCTCAGGCCATTATTTGTGCCTTGGAAGCAACTGATTTTGAAGATGCCATTAGAAATGCAATAAGCATAGGTGGGGATTCGGATACAATAGGATGTATTACAGGAGGAATATCTGAAGCTTTATATGGTATCCCAGAGCATATTCGACGTGAAGGAATGTCATTCCTTTCCGATGAACTTAAATTAATTGTCGACGAATTTGAAGGCAAATATGGCGCAAAATAAGTGCTTATGGTTAAATAAATATAAAAGCGGAAAGATTGTTGGTATGAGGTTTTAAAAATTTCTTGGAAATTTATTAAATTTGCGCGTAAGTTTAATTTATTAGTATGACCAATATCAATCGACTAAAAGCCGTTTTAGCAGATGCCGGCCAAACGAATAAGTGGCTGGCAGAACAACTGGGGAAAGACCCAGTAACGGTATCTAAGTGGTGTACGAACACTACGCAACCAGACTTAATTACTTTGTTAAGAATTTCAGAGCTTTTGAATGTAGACATACGAGAGCTGTTAGTAAGTAACAAAAAACCAGCAACGATCTAAAATAATAATTTAAAATTAATAATTATGGGAAAATCAATCGGTATTGATTTGGGAACAACCAATTCAGTTGTAGCTTTTAAAGATGCTACAGTGAGAGTTATAGCAACTGGTCCGAACAATGAGGATCTATGTCGCTCATGTGTTGCAATTGACAAAAGTGGTAGTTTTACCGTTGGCAATGCTCCATATAAAAACTGGCGTCGATATGCTCCTAATATCGTAGTTTCGGCAAAGCGTCTGATGGGTGCTGCAATTTCAGACCCACAAGTTCAGAAGATGAAAGCTGACAAGGATATGTACCCCTATGGTATCGGCAAGATGTCTGGTGGAACAGATGAGTCGGTGGTTATCATTATGAATGGTAAAGAATATACCCCAGAACAGATTAGTGCTGAGATCTTGCGTCAATTAAAAAATGATGCTTCTGTTAAACTTGGTGACGAAGTAACACATGCTGTTATAACCGTACCAGCTTATTTCAATGAGAAACAAAAGACTGCCACCAGAAAGGCTGCAGAACTTGCTGGATTGAAAGTTCAGCGTCTGCTTGCAGAGCCAACTGCAGCTGCTATTTCCTATGGTGCTGACAAGATGGCCGCAGATGAAGACAAGATTTTCTTGGTATATGACTTTGGTGGTGGAACATTCGACCTCTCCATATTGGTAGCATCAGGTGGCAACTTTATTGAGTCTGGAACAGGTGGTGATAGATGGCTTGGTGGTGATGACATTGATAGGCTTATTTCCGAATATGTCATAACTGAGGCAGGTAAGGCAAACAATGTCGATTTGCACGAGATTCTTGAATCACTTCCTGATAAGAAAAAATTTGCATTTCAGGGAGAATTCAAGAATGAAATTGAAAGCGCAAAGAAAGCCCTTAGTCAATCTGAGTCGGCAACTATTTCGATTTTTGACCAGCTGGAGGATGAAGATGGTAATCCTATCGACATTGAGGTTACTCTAAAAAGAGACCAGTTCGAAAGTATGATACGCCCCCTCGTACAGCGAACATTGGATTTGATCGATGATCTTCTTGAAAAGACGGCATATCCAATCGACACAATTGATAATATTCTGTTGGTAGGCGGTTCTTCATGCATTCCTCTTGTTCGCAAGATGTTGTGTGATAAGTATGGCAAGGATAAGATATTATCTTCAGAGAAGCCGATGCTTGCAATAGCAGAGGGAGCTGCAATCTTGTCACACTCACTCGGTACTGAGGTTGAATGCCCTCATTGTGGTAAAGCCATACCTGCAGGAACCTCAGAGTGCCCTTACTGCCATCAAACTATGGAGGCCGTTCAACAAGTATCTGTCGAAGAAGGTGGTGTACAAGTTAGTCATACTACCAAGCACAAGTCATTTATTCAAGTGTCAGACGATGCTGACAACATTCAGTTTGAAAAGATTATTGATGAGAATACTCCTCTGCCATGTGAAGAAAATCGCAAATTCTACACACTTGTTGAGAATCAGAAGATTGTTGGAGTTAAACTGTTCAGTGACGCAGAAAATGGACAAAAAGAGAAAATGGGCACAGGCTACTTCACTATTTCAGAGAATTTACCTGTTCATAGTGAACTTCAGTTTACTTTCAGTCTCAATGAAGATGAGACGATGAATGTAAGGGTTAGGGTTCCAGCAACTGGCAAGACAACAAATGTTGTTTTAAGTAGAGGTGCTCTGGATGCACATTGTCTTGAAGCTATAGCGCCAACCTTTGATAGAGTAATGAATGACTCAAATATCAGCGAAGCCAAGAAAGCTGACTTTGTAGAAAAACTGCAGAAGGTCGTTGATACGATATCAACATGTAATTATACGCCGGAGAGTAGTAAGTGGCAGGAATTGGAGGATACACTGAAGTCTGCAAGTCAAGTTGCAACAACTAAAGAAGAGAATATTCCTGTACAGTTGATTATTGCTCAAATACAACTTGAGAATTTTGGACGTTTTATCAGGGAAGAAGACAAGGCCGCTATGCGTAGTGAACTTGAACGTGCCCAGAAAGCAACCTCTCCAATGGAGAAAAATGAAGCTGTCAAGAAGCTGGATGAGCTGACAGAAAAGTATAGCTTGTTCACACATGGATTCTTGCTTAACATTGCAGGTCATGATGATGGAGATCCTGTTAGAGCAAACAAAGCTCTAGTTGCATTTAATCAATTCATGGCTGCTTTAAATGAGGGTAATGTTCAGAGAGCACGGGACATCTTATCCGCTAATGAACATTTAATTGGAAATATTAATCTGCCTTCAACAGGTGGAACAACTGGTATTGGACGTGATTAATGTAATATTATGGCAGATAATAATATAAAATGTCCTGTTTGTGGGAAGGTGGGGATACCTGACTTTCATTCAGAAGATGTTAAGTGCCCATGTTGTGGAAGTGATTTAAGTATCTACAGAAAGATAGATGCAATCTCAGAAGATGGGAATGGGCTTAATATTTGGAAACCTATATCCGCAGTTGCTATAATAGCAGCTGCGGTATTAGGCGTATTACTCTTAACGGATAAACCACAAGTTTCAACCTCAGATATGGCTGAAATAGCTCAGTTAAAGGATTCTATTTCCATATTAAATGAGCAAATTTCTCAAAAGTCCAGTGTAAATACGCAGTATGCCTTAGATTATAAATATGTTGTTAGAAAGAGAGATTCATATTGGTCTATAAGCAAGAAATTCTATGGCGTAGGAACTCGAGCAGAAGAAATTGCTCAAAATAACGGAAGAACACTTGATACTCCATTACATATAGGTGATACCTTGAAAATTAAATAATATGGGATTAATAAGCTGGATTAAAGATAAGTATTACGACAGTCAGTTAAATAAGGCTGATGAATTAGTTCTTAAAAAAGAACTAGAAAGAGCTGAGGATATTTACCGGAAGTTGCTTGGTAAACAAGAACAGGCTGTCGTTAATTTGGCCAATATGTTGGCCACTCATTCCAATAGTGTTGAAGAGAAACTGAAAGCACTTAAAGACATATTGGATTTGAAGGAGTATACAGATGAGTTTAACGAAGCATACTATAAGAAGGAACTCGATTCTCATGTTTCTAATATGGAGAAATATGCTGTTGCTCAATTTAATGGAGAACATTATCATGAAGCAGTTCTTATTGCTGATGCGATTAAGCAATTTAGGAATAACAACGCCCAATTCTCTAGGACTCTTCATCAGTATCATGCTTATCTTGCATTCCAGACATCCCAACAACGCACCTCTTATGATACCAGTTTTTCTGAAGTTATACAAGAACTGAAGTTGTTTATTTCTTCAGACAAAGGAGCCCAAATTAACACTTTAGTTTGTGGCCATATTAATCATTTTGTCAGTATTCTTAATTCTGGTCATCGTTTTTCAAGAGAGATCAAACTATTATTACCGTTTATTGATAAGGATACTAGATTTAAAGAAAATGTCTTAACCTCTATTGTTAGTATTATAAAAGGAGAGGATAGTGAAGTTAAGGCGGTTAAGAGCTTGTCAGATATTTGCACGGACACAGAGCTTTGTATTGAAGCAGCAAATTATCTAGCTAAGTTATCTTCGGAATCCGCAAAGTCAAAAGATTACAAGCTAGCAGTCCTTTATGACTCCCATGCAGCAGAATATCTTAGTAGCAACAATTCTTTTAATTATGAAAGATGTGTTCATATATTAGAGGAACAAAGTAAAAGAGCTAGTGCGAAAGAAGTTTCAGCTTTATTGTCTTTGGCAAAAAAGCTTAATCTAACTGATACGCAGATTTCCAATTTAACAGAAAGAATTAGTCAAATAGCCTCAAATGCAGAGCCACAAAAAGGAATTGATATCTGCCGATTGTTTATTCAAGACCCCGTTTTTGGAGTTATATACATAACACAAGCAGAAAAACTTGTGGCTTCTGGTAATTCTGCTGCCCTTGATGAAAAAGAACTCCTGGATGTTATAAATAAGAACACTGATGAAGATTCTTTGCCTGACACATTAATTCCTTTTGTAGGTTCCATATCTGGTTTTGAGCAAATATTTATAGAATCCTCAATAAACAAGATATTAAAGCACAAAAGAGTTTCTCTTTTGGAAGATTATTGGAAAGTAAAAGAGAGTGTATTATTCTTTAGTTCTTTGATTACGGACCATTCTGACTTGTCGTTAGAGGTAATTAAGACGATCACTGCAAATCACAAATTCTTCCTTCATAATAAGTCTCTAAAGTCTGAGTTCTTCAGAGCGTTGAATTCTTTAAATGATGATGAATACGCACAAGGTGTTGCGGAAAAACTTATCAAGAATAAGTGCAATATCAATGAGTTTTATGTTGAAATTGTACTAAAACGTTCTAGTAAAAAAGAAGTAAAAGAGTCTCTCCAAATAATCAACAGTGGATTGAATGTGGTAACAGATCAACTCCTTTTAAATAAGAAAAAGGAATTGATTAGAAATCTCATTTCTACAAAGGAATTTGTTTTAGCAGAAAAAGAAGCTAAATCGCTACAGGGTATAGAAAAAGAAGCAGATACCTTGATGGCAGAATTATATGCAGCTGAAGGACATGTAGAGCAAGAACCATCCCAAAAGAAGAAATGTTTCTTTGCTGTTTTGGATGTTTGTGAACAAGGCAATGTCTATGATTCTTTCATTCCACAAAAAGAAGCGGTTCTTAGCAATCTATCGACGCTTTCTTTACAAGCACATACAGAAGATCGTTTAGATGATGCCTACGAAATTGCAGAACGCATCAAATCTTATCAAGCTAAGTGGCTTCCTCTTTACATTCAGTTACGCAACAATGAATTAGGCAAGATAGATTCACTTGTGCAAAAGATAAAGCACGAAGAGGATTCTATTTCTCAAATAGTTGCGACTATTGCCAATTTGAAGGATGTAGATGAACCAATATATTCTGATTTTTGGAATAGTCATCTTAGTAATCTTCTCCAAAAGTCAAAATCTCAACCAAAAGATAGGGCAATTGAAAGCCTTGTGGCAGTAAGAAAACAGGTTTTAGAGTATTGCTCAGAGGCATATGCAAACGATGTTATTGACAATTTAACAAAAGAAATCGTAAAAATCAAGTGGGCATATGCAACAGAATTAGAGGCTGATTTAGAATATGAAAAAGCGACACAGTATTATGAAGCGATCAAGTTGGAGAATGTTCCTTCATATAAAGGACGGGCGGAGTTACGTGCTTTAATATGTAGTGTCAAATCGGGAAATGTTACCGATAATGTTGACAAACGAATCGTATCAGCATTAGATCTTAAATCCCATGAATCCTTGAAGGATGATCTGGCATATAGATATGCTTGTTATCTTTTGCGCTCAACAAGGCCAGCTGAAGCAGAAAAACTATTGGAGAAATATTTGCCCAATGAGAATTCGTTATTGAATCTATGTGAAAATATATATATTAAAGAATCCGAAAAGTATCTTTTTGAATTCAATAAAAAGATTAAGGCGGTTATTGAAGGAACAATGACAGTTTCTGAAGCAACTTCATTCCTAACAGAAATAGATAAGTATAAGAATGTTATATCCAGTAAATTAACCGATACTGCATCTAAATTTGATTCTTACAAGAGTAAGTTAGAATCATATATATTGCGGGGAATGTTTAATGAAGAGCAATACGAAACAGCATTTACCAAGTTGCTCTCAATGTATCCTAATTATATTGAGGATGACAGTCAACTAAGAAACATTGCCATTGCAGCATTAGGCCTGGTAGAATCTGGAAAAGCAAAGGAAAAAGAACTAAAATATGCCATTTCTATTTGGCTCTCGGCTGTATATACTGACAGATTGTTTGTGAAAAGTCTGGATTATACTTCATGGGACGATGAACTGACATTTACTCTTTTGGGTAGTTTAGGGCAGACGAATGAATATGACTATGATAATTTGCCTGAAAATATCAATTTTGATTCCCCAATTGATAATCAGAACATTGCCATTAAAGATGTGCAATTGTCTCTTGTTTTGAGGATGGAGACATGTATTCGAGACTCGTATCCAAAATACGAAACGTTCTTTAATGCGGAAAAAGAAGCTCTTGATAATTTGATAGATCTCCGTTTGGAGCAGGACTATATTCTCGCTTCACCTTATTTAGCATCGAAACTTGCCAGAGTAAAGAAAAGTATCAAGAAGGCGTTGGACTATGATGTTAGTCAGGGATATGACACTGAAGAAGAAGCACTTGATTTAGGTGTCAGATATGGATTTACTGGTGACGAGTACACATCTTATCAAGAAGCTCAGCAAAAGGTAGAAAAATGTAAGTCAGCTCTTTCTGATAGTTCAGTAGCAACTCTTCGTACAGCTTTTACCGCTTTATCACAGATAAAGAGTTATTCAAAGTTGTACGCATCACTGAAGTCGTTCGTTTCTAGTCGAATGAATGATGATATAAGAGCCAAAAAGGATTATAAGAAATTCATTGATGTGTATGAAATTGTTTGCTTGTCTTTCAACGAGGCACCTCTTTCGCTGGCTTTTTCAAATTATGCAAATGGTGAAATTGTTCATCGCCTTAATGACGATTCAATGAAAGAACGAGAAGGTGCAGTCCTTCTTGCACGTGTATATAAAATTGCACCGTCTAGCATTCAGGTTAAACAAAATTTGGAAGGAGTTCTAAAAGCTCTTGTCAGAATTTGTGTAGAAGACAATAGACAGGCAGATAAACAGGCATTGAATGATGCTGTTCAGATAGCCGGTCATTCTTTCCAGAAGACAGTCGATTTGTCTATGATAGTTCAGAAAGTTAATAACAACAAAATGTCAAAGAAAGAAGCTTTGAACGATGTTTATAAGATTTATCTGAATAATAAGAATGATGATGAGGTTTCTGGAAACCTTGCTACATTGTGTGAATTATGTATTTGGGAGAATGTTATAGGAGATTCTGATAGTTATTCTGTAAGAAGTGTTTTGGATAAGATACTGCAGAATAGGAGTACATCGTTTAATAATCATTCTCGTGCGTTCGCTAGTGCCTTCTTTAAGATAATGCAAGGATTATCAGAAGATAATAGATTAACTATAATGCTAGGTGTAAACCTGAATAGTAAGGGTCTAGCCTTAAGAAAGGGTTTGTTGTATTTTATGAAATTTTCTCCAGATGGAGCTATTCCCGATTCATTAACTAAAATTCTTAAATAGACATGAAGAATCCATATAAAGTATTAGGTTTGCAGCAAGATGCATCAGCTTCTGAAATCGTGAAGTCTCAAATTAAGGCTCTAAAGTCGAAAAAGTACACGATGAAAGAAATAACTGAGGCACAAACAACATTAAGAAAGCCAGCTCAAAGATTGGCTGCAGATTTTACATTTCCCGTTCTCGATGAAGAAAAGGTTATTCCATTGACTTCTTCTATTAAAAGTAAGGACGTTGATTTGGAATCAATAGATTTGAACAAGTATAACTCTTTAATATAAAATGTTATGGATCTTAAAAAGGAATTAACAGATGAATTCTCAAACCTACAAAAAGAGAATCTTACATTAAAAAATCAATTAGAAGAGCTTCAAAAAAGTCAGGAAAAAAGAATTGATGAAATCTTCTGTGAGTTCTTAACTGTGTTAGATACGTTTGAAAGAGCAGAACAGACTATTAAAGAGCGTGAATTGGATAAGGATGAAACCGCCAAAAAAGCTGTTAATAGGCTACTTAACGCGAAGAAAAAGGCATTGTTTGTACTAGAGAAGTATGATGTAAATATCATTAAATTTGAAAACGGCAAATCCGTTGACGAATTATGTGAGGTATCCGATACAGAACCTGATCCAACAAGAGAAACTGGTGATATCATTTCTATTGAGAAACAAGGCTACAGAAGAGCTGGGCACCTTATTCGCTCTGCCGAAGTTATTATAGTCAAGAATTAAATAGATACTTATGTTCTTATATAAGAAAAATGACAATATTGGAAAATATATAGTTGTATTTCCACATAAGGAAGGCAGCTATGCAGAAACCTATCGTGTAAAGGACGAGTATGGGAAAGTTAAATTTCTCAAGCTCATATATATGGAAGAGCTTAAGGTTTTTCAATATGACAAAGACGGGCAAGTTATTGAAGTTGAATTGGCTAATAGTCTAAACCATAGAAATCTATGTTCTTTTGTTGATACTGGTAGACTAGAAAAAGATGGTCATCAGTTACTTTACATTGTCACAGAGTATGTAAAGGGAGAAAATTTGAATGATAGACTTTATAGGTCTGGTAGTTTGAGCCAACTTGAAATTAAGCAGGTTATGTCAGCTCTTTTGTCTGCTATTAATTTCATTCATACATTAGAGCGCCCAATAATACATAATGAAATTACTGTAAACAATATATTATTAGATATTATTGGTAATTTGAACAACTTGAAATTGATAGATTTTGGGGCGGCTCGCTATGCTGACTTAAAGCCGGATTCAACGTCTTGGAAGACGCAAGATTTATATTATGTAGCACCAGAGAGATTTGTAGGTGAAGGAAGTACCCGTTCCGACCTTTTTTCAGCAGGTGTTGTCCTATATAAGCTTATCTTTGGAATATTGCCATGGGAGACTAATCTTGCTGGTCTAACTCTGCAAGAACAAGTTCAAGCGATAGAAAATATGCGTAAAGGCCCACTAACTGTGCCAAATATACAAATGATGGAAATTGATAGCAATCTCCTTAAGGTAATGGTCAAAGCCTTATCTCCGGATCCCAGTCAAAGGTTTGCCACTGCGAAAGAATTTTTGGACGCATTAGAAGGAAAAATTGAAATAGGCTCTGCTCCTGTTTCTATGACTAAGGTCAGTCAAGCAGAAAAAGACCATTCTATAACTCCAAAAGTCGGAAACGGATTTGCTGATGTTGCTGGCATGAGTGAGATTAAGGCAATTATGCAGAAAAAAATTATTAATATATTGAAAAATCCTGAGAAGGCAGAAAGATTTAAGATACAAATTCCAAACGGAATGTTACTATACGGACCTCCAGGATGTGGTAAATCTTTTATTGCGGAGAAATTTGCAGAAGAAGCAGGGTATAATTACGTTTTTATTAAATCCTCAGATTTGGCTAGTATTTACGTTCATGGATCACAAGAGAAAATAGGTTCTTTATTTGAAGAAGCCCGAAAGAATGCGCCTACGATTCTTAATTTTGATGAGTTCGAAGCTTTGGTTCCCAATCGTAGTAAAATAAATAATTCAAGTGAATCAGGTGAGGTTAACGAATTTCTCTCTCAGATGAACAACTGCGGTAAAGATCATGTGTTCGTTATAGCTAGTTCTAATCGTCCAGATCTCATTGACCCCGCAATCCTTAGAAAAGGTAGAATGGATAATATTATTTATATTCCTGTTCCTGATAAGGAGGCGCGGCAGGGAATGTTCGAAATCCATATGAAAGACCGTCCAGCATCAAGTGATATTGATTACGCTCGTCTTGCAGATATGACCGAGAATTTTGTGGCTTCCGACATCGCATATATTGTGAATGACGCAGCAACAAGAGCCTTCGAGGATGATGCGGACATTACTCAGTCTCTTCTTGAAGAGGTTATTAAAGAGAATAATCCTTCTGTAAGTTCTGATGCTCTCAAATCCTATGAGGCCATGAGAAAGAAGATGGAGACATCAGGTGTTGAATCTGAACGTCGTCGAATTGGCTTTGTCTAATTATCCTTTTTTTGATAGCATATGAGCAAATTGGTAAAAATTACAATTGAGTGTCCGATGTGTTCTCATCAATATACTGGTGACTTCTTCAGAACTATTTGGGGGGAGAATGATGCAAATCGCAGTATGGTTATGGAAGACAAAATCAATATCGCAAAATGCCCATCATGTGGTCATCAATTCCATCTTCCATTAGCGATGATGTATGTTGACGTTCAGAAAGGCTTTGCTGTATGGTGGGAGCCCAATCATGATACCGGAATTGATTCTGATTCTGTCTCTTATGCAAGAATGTTTGGGGCAAACAGCTATTATGCAAAAGCTCCAAGAATTTCTGATTGGGAAGAGTTTAAACGGGTTGTAAAAGAGTATGATGATGGAGTAAGGCATGGCGGCCCTATAGAGAAAATGAATTTAAAGTCATTGACCGGTACCAAGAACCAATCTAAGAGAGGTGGATGTGCTGGAGTACTTTTGGCTTTAATGATAGTGTCTAGCATTCTTGTCTTGTTGTAGTAACTGATATTATTATTTGATGACACTGCTGATATGACCCCATCATATGATATATTTATAAGTTACTCGAATAGAGATAGAGATATAGTTCACAAGTATGCAAGATATTTGGAGAGCTTAGGGTATGTTGTATGGTATGATGCCAAAGGGCTTTATGGTGGTGCCAAATTTGCAGGTGAAATTGCTGATGCTATAGAGGGCTCAAAATTGTTTGTGTTCTTCTCATCAGAACACTCCAATAGATCAGAATGGACAAAAGGAGAAATCTTTCTTGCTCAAAAGTACAAAAAGAAAATACTACCTGTTCGAATGGACGATTCGGAATATGAGAAATCTGTGATGATTGTATTATTACCTTTGCAATACATCGTTTGTAAAAACGGAGTGTATGATGAGTCGTTAGAAGAGTTAAGAGGTGCTATTAGTAAACTTATAGGTGACCCAGTAAAGAAGAAGGTATTAAATAAAATGGATGAAAGCATTAAACGTCGTTGTGTAAAACAAAGTCTATGCTTTTCTGGCATTTTGTCCTTTTTCTTGGCATTTTTCATGATGATTGTTAGTGGAGAATACATGTATAATATTTCTCTTTCTCTGTTTTCCATGACGATTACAACTTTACTTTGTTTCCTTGCATGCTTGTATATAATATTTTTAGACAAGTATTGGAATGAACGCTCAATGACTATGAATTTAATATATTTGTTGGGATTTACGTTCTTCCTGTCCTATTCGATTATGGCATTTGGCTTGTGCTATATAAGTTTTGAAATTTTCTCATTGAACTATCCTAGCATTATTTGTGCAGCAATTTCAATCTATGCCCTAACAAGGTTGATGAATTATAAGAAAAATGGATATTACCTTCTCTGGATATGCGTATTTCTATTTTCGGTCGGTAGCTATTGGTGGCTTATGCGTTCTTTCATTGCCCCAATTGTTCTAGCTACAGTGGGCTCAATATGTATGATGGTATTAACAGCATTGCTTAAAATAAAGCACAACGGCGCTTCTATGTGGAGTAAATTGTCATAAAAGGTATGGTAATTTTAAAAATATAAATTCTAATAGTTATGATGCGATTGATTTCAAACGGTGAACCATACATTTATACCCACAAATGTTTGGGAAATGAAGTAAAAGGAGATATTATGACAGAGGAAACACAGCGCCTTTTTGTAATATCTGCACTGTATGATAGCTTCTGCCAATGTGGAATGGATGTAACCTTAGTTAATGATGACTCCTGGAATTATGAATTAGCCAAAGCATCAAAAGATTTGCATGCTCCAGGAAGATTGAAGCAAGAGCCTGACATAGTGTATAGAATGTCGGGAGAAGATCATGAAACATGGTTTTATGTTATGCTGGACAAGAATGATATGGGACTTATAGATTCAAAATTTATAGGTCGTTCCATAGATAAACGAGGAATCCTTCCAGTTCTTGTTGTTGGAGATATTTGGTGTTTTGACACAAATGGGAAAGCAAATATTTGTGGAGGTGCTTTTGCTGCTAAATTTGAAACAGTATCTTTGCTCCGAGATAACAATAAGCCATTGCCAATGCTCCTTTCACAAAAACAGCTCATTGAAAAAGTTGCTCAAAGCTGGCAAGCATTAGATGCCGACATTATTGAACCGTATTTAGACAAAGACTTTCATTATTCTGCAGATGCTGTTTTTTATGAAATGTCGAGTAGGTTTGAATATTTGAACTACTTAAGATCGAAATACGATAAATTGAAAGATGGTTCTAATCCGATAGGTATAAAGATAGGTAGGATGGATGGAACAAATGATTTTGCATTACTCCTCCATCAAGGAGCTTATAATCAAGATCTTCTTGTTACAATTTCGGTTTGTGACGGAAGAATTACTTCTATGCGAATGTGTGAATACATAGTATGAATTAAGAATTAGTAGCATGAAAGTTTTGTATTTAATCACAGCACTATTGCTGATACTATGCTTGGCTCCAATGCCATATGGTTTCTATCAATTAGTCAGATTTGTTGCCATGATAGTATTCGCAGTTATGGCTTATGTTTTTTGGAACAGAGAGGTGAAAACTTGGGCTGTTGTTCTTGGATCACTAGCTTTATTGTTTCAACCTTTTGCCAAAATTGCTTTAGGCCGAGTCGTCTGGAATATTGTTGATATACTTGCAGCGATAGGCTTAGTTTACCTATTCTTCTATGAGAAAAAATATAGTAGTAATAAGGGGTTGACAACAAATAAACATTCGTAGAACTAATTGTTTTAATATATGTGGCCATTTGATTATTTTAAGAAAAAACGCGAGAAGGCTGAGCAGGAAAGGCTCAGAATGGAACGAGAGCAAGAGCGAGCCGAACATGTCCGTTTGCAGAAATTGGAAGATGAGCGAATTGAGAAAGAACGCCAGAAATGGCTGGAGGAGAATCATAGGAAAGCGACAGAACGTAATGCAAAATTACGTGCCCTTCGTGACCATCTTAAAGAAGTGACAGCAGATATTGATGCTGAAAATGAGGCAAAAGCTGAAGAGCAACGTCGCAAAATGATAGAAGAGGAAGAACGTGTTGTTGCAGAGAGAAATAAGCGTATTGAAGAACAACGCAAAAAGAAAGAACATGAAATCCGTCAAAAACAAAAAGCAGAACAAAAGGTTAATAATATGGGAATAAAAACGGAAGTTGATAACATTATTGCTACTTTTGAAACAGGGAATATCGCTTTGTTACAGCAAAAATTGTATGAACTTTATAGTAAGTTTAATAAACCTGGTGGAGGAAAATTAGTAACTTCATTTCCTGAAAAAGACAGGTTGTGTGAGGTGTTTAACCTTTGCCTACAATATGATTGGATTAATGATCCTGATATTAGAGAAGTCTGGTCAGAAAATGCTTTCTACTGTATATCAGAGTATTTTAAGGTGGCCAACAGCAAACAAGACTATTTTGCAGCTGCACTTGACCTGTTTATAACCTGTGCTTATGGAAAAATTAGTTTGAAGACGAAGTTTGATGATATCTTAAATAAAGCAAGATTACATCCTATTCACAACTCTATCTTTGCACAGTCTGAGTATGAGCAAGGATCAGACTATTTGATTAGAGAATTTGCATTTTTTAGTGCGACACTAATTTCGCCGATGGTGAAAATGCATCCTGATATTATTTCTCCCAACCTACAACGGGATTATGAGTTAGCTAAAACAGACTTTGAATTTGCAACTATTTCACCCGAAGATATAATGAAGAAGATGCATCTAATCTCTGCCATAATAGGTTCTATTTTAGATTATTGCTGTCCGCTAAAAGTTGAAAAGCGAAAAATCATGTGTCCGCAGTGCCGATAAACAGGCATTGCGGA
>OCTX011672789.1_pt1 | contig 20252 bp, 32 predicted proteins | sample 1539691 | NCBI WGS metagenome assembly OCTX01 (sample SAMN02144231, study PRJEB22623) | gut metagenome | biome: sheep rumen | host: Ovis aries | place: New Zealand
GTTATATTTCATCTGAAAAGCTCCCAGAGACGATGATTATGAGTTAGGCTAATTGATATGATTGATTGGGATTCTTATTTTATGAATATAGCAATTTTAGCATCGCTTCGTAGTAAAGATACTACAAAAGTTGGTGCTGTAATTGTACACAATAAAAAAATTTTAGGTGTTGGTTATAATGGGTTTCCTTCTGGAATTGATGAGTCTAAATTACCTACAGGAAGAAAAGGTGAATGGTTAGATACAAAATATCCGTATGTTGTACATGCTGAGCTTAACGCTATACTAAATACAGTACAACATAATATACAAGGGTCAAGTTTATATGTCACTATGTTTCCGTGCTGTACGTGTATGACAACTATCTTGCAAAAGAAAATCTCAGAGATAATCTACTTGTCAGATAAACATCATAATGATAAAGAATATATAGCATCAAGAAAACTGCTAAGTCTATCGAATATTAATATCAGACAGTTTAGCGGTGACATTGTAGTTAAAGATTATCAATAACATGAAGTGAATCTCTGAGGTTATTTATTTATCTGATAAGCATCATAATGATCCTCAATATATAGCAAGCAGGAAGTTGTTTAATGTTGCTATTGTTAGAGACTAGACTTAATTGATATATTGAGTCAAAGAAATGACTAGATGATTCATATCAATAAATTGTTGACGTAATTAACTATACTTAAATTACATAACATATAAATAATATATAGAAGGAGAACTTTAAATGAAAAACTCATTGGAACAGAGAATTGCAAAATTAGAAAGTCTTCTTATGAAGAACGAAGCAATGAGTCTCACAGAACTAGAAGACGCAATGGAAGCTCTATCAGAATTGAATGCTTCAAACCAGCTCGACAACGAAAATTTCAGATGGTCAGCCGCAGTAAATCTCTTATCAAGCCTCATGGATTCTTATAATGAAGATGAGATGAGTGATGAGATGCGCGCTAAAGATGCAGCACGTATTAGAAGAAATCTTGAAAAAGCAGGCTACTCATCTGCTGCAGATCTTGTAACTGAAATGATTACAAGTGTAATAAAGCAGAGCGAGAAGCTTAAGATTGCTGAAAAGAATCTTAAAGAGATGCTACGTATCGCTAAGAAATTCGACAAAGATTATCTTGCATAAACCAACTTTTGATTAAGTTGAAGACGCTCCCTGGTGAAATTCATCTAGGGAGTTTTCTTGTATATAGAGGTAAATAATATGAATAGTATTTCTTTTGGTGAGTCTATATTGTCTCTATTCACTCTAGTAGATGGAAAGACTCTATCATAGAGTTATTCAAATAGAGAAGTTCCAAATCACTTATGTGAGTTTCAGACACTATTCAGATCAATACTTTCAAATTATATTCAGAATCATGGCTGTATAGAGAAGCAATTCTTAATTCTTTGTACAGATCACATTGATGATATCTCAAATGAAAATTTTGACTTCCTACAACAAATAGGATATAAGATGGAGTAATAAGATGAAAGAACTTAAATTTTAACTAAGAAAAAATCTCAGTGATACATTAAGATCAACAAAACAATTTGATAAAGCTTTAAATCTATCTACTACAAAACAATAGCTGTATAAAGCTGATTTAAAGAAAGCTAAACGCATTTCTAGATTTTTGAATTTCAGTTGTTAGCCCATGATGAATATTCAATAGATTAATCACTGATATTAGTTCTGTATAGAATTAAACTAATAGTATTATTTATGAATATAAGTTCGTTTTGACATTACAAAGAGCATCTAGATAGTAAGGCTGAATCAAAAATCCAACTTATGTTGAATATAAAAATCAACTTGCGTTGAGTATATAAAATTCAATCTACACTGAGATTCATTCTAAGTGAATATTTACTATCTAGATGCTCTTTCTGTATGCGCTTTGGGTTTAATAACAGTAGTTAAAAATGTGAATCTAAAGTACCACAGAACCCCTACAGACAGGTGTAATCATGATTATTACAACAAGTCTTTTTAAATCCATTTCACAACCGCTTTCTCATGGGGGATATAGGGGAAGTTCAGAGTGACTCAGTCAACAGTCAGACTCACTTCTGACTGTCTTCGGATAAATATCAGGACTCAGAAATTCACTGGACATAGACTGTCAGACTCTAAAGTGATAATCTGAGAATCTCATTAAATGAATTTACTATATAATAATACCACAATAAGCCTATCTGCTCATGATTATCAGTAATATAGTATATACTAATCGACCCTACTAATTACTAGTAGGGTTTAGCTGTATATTGGAATTAGAATCAGTAACTTCAATATCCGATATCTTTGAATTTAAAAGATTATATGAACTTCTTAGTGACGTTATTATATGAGTCTGTCTTTTTATAGGTACAACAAAACGTTCCCTTTAGAAGCAACAAGAAAAAGAGAAACAAATAATATACGGTTTGGTAGAAGAGATTATCATATCAGAATCTAAATTAATTTCTATAGTATATAGAAATATGATTCTAAGATGAATTTGATTTACAGAAAGCAGCTTCTTTGTAGAATGCTATATAGAAATAGTTACATTGTCTATATAAGTAAGAAGCTATAGAAAGAGAATATGAATAAGTCTTTCTACGTAATCTGTAAACAACTATTCTACGGAGCTTCACCGCATGTTGCTTTTAGATTTATTTACTTATAATAGATTAGTGATTAGTACTAACTAAAGAATCAAAATATTCATATCAGAAATCAAAGTGAATCTAATCTCGATTAATCTTCTTAGTTACCGAAATCTCATCATCCTTAATGAGGTTGGATGTTAACATCCCGCGCCTGATTAGCTTTCTATCATCGCCGTCGTTTTTTCAAGATAAGAATGTTAGTTCTGTATTAATATTCAAAATATTAAACCGTTCTAGATTTAATTTAGACTGAAAAATAGGACTTACAGATAAGTGATTCTTAGCCCATTTGTAAGGCCTTCATATAGAATTTAAATTAAAATGACTTATGCAGCTGGAAGGCGCTTTTCGTTCAATCCATACGTCACAGGAATGCCGCCAGACTACTTTAAACTGGTTTTCACCCCAGTATAGTTTCAAATTAATTTACACTATATTATAATTCCAAAGTAACCTTCAATTACAAAGGAAGAAGTGGTTTATTTTATTAGAGCCTAGTGGTTCTTTACGAGATATACCGATAAAGTCTCGTTTACTTGCTAAGACTTAATCACTTTACCCGCTGACCGCTGTTCCTGAGCGTACTCGAACTTGGTGGCGCTGTACAGATCTAATCTTAACCTGTAATATTATATAGATATTGAGGAAAATATTTTCTCTAAATTTCGTTATTAACTACAGAGAACAAATTATCTTCATTAATGGTTACTTTAACAAAATTAACATTGTTAGGTTTAATAGCTACTTTATGCAGATACTTATTTGCACTACGCATACATTTATGTTTAGAAATAACAAATGTAGTATCTTTATGATTAATCGTTACAAGAATATATTCTCGCTTTTCTGCGTACTGAGGCTGTTTTGTATTCATATATGCTGAGTACTCCATTAGAATTGTATTAGTACTCAATAGTAAATTAGGATATTTAGCTATAAGCTCTTTTGCTAAAGGATTAACATGTGGAGATATATTGCGTAATGTATTAAATTTATAAGAGCCTGATTCTTCTGAGAATGTTACTTCAATATAACGAACAACTGCGTTTAGAGCTCTACTTAAACTATTAAGTTTGCTTGATAATATATTGTCTCTTTGATTAATCTTTTTAACATTGCTGTCAATTACATATTGCTCATCGTTGAATTCTACAGTAATTAAATAGCAATGCTCACGATTAAATGCTATGCTATTAACATAGTAGTTCAATTCAGGCGCATGTATTTCTTCAACTAGAGCAATTTTATTTCCATTAAATACAGGACAGTCAAATGTGATACTTTTTATGTTCATGAATATTTGTCTCTATGTAATATAATATGGAAGTCTTACTAGAAGAAGTTAAATAGAAAGAAGATTGAAGAGCTTCATGTTAGATTACTAGAATCAGAATCTCTACTATTTATATACAAACAAAGAATATTCAATTGAACTATTTATAAATGAATTATTCTATATATTCTATTTATTCTATATATAAAATAAATATAATATTATTTCTATTTAGATTAGAATTTAGATTAGAATTTAGATTAGAATTTAGATTAGAATTTAGATTAGAGTACTCTTCAGTTGAGTCATAACGCGTTCAAAGAATGCGGTGATTTTTGTTTACGAATTCTCTGATCTATGGTATAAGTCTTCTATAATAAATGGATGGAGAATGGATCCCATCCATAAGCTAAGGAGATTCTATCATGGCAGTTTATTTCAATACCAAGAAGGAAATGATTGAGAAGCTTCGTAAACAAATCTCCGAGAAAGATTCTACAGCAGTTCATACCTTAATGTTCGTATTTGATCGTCAGGTTGAAGATGAACAGCAGCATGAAGTTGTTAAATACCATAATGGAGTAGGATTCAAACCTCAGGATGCTAAAAGGGGATCTAGCTTTGCTAAATGGTATAATAATAAAGGATTCTTTACTGCAAAACAAATCGCTGTAGTAAAGCGTATGGTAGAGAAATATGCTGGTCAAGTAGTAGAATCAAAGATCATATCTGGTGAAATTCGTAAGGTAGATAGTGAATGGATCTGGGGATGCAAAGATTATCGTGAAGTTGGAGATAAAGTTGTTATTCTCTAATAGAGGTAGAGAATGGTTGATCTTGTAATTGGGACACTGCTGTTTATTGCTTCTATAGTTCTAATCTATGATCTTGCTTCATTCATCTATCATTATCATAAGTTCCATTAAGCTAAGTAAACTTTTATTTACGTTTAGTTTTCAATAAAATATTTTTGAATCAAGTGTATCGAAATTTTTCAAACAGAATTGAAATTTTTGATACACTTTTATTTGCATTTTTGAAAAATAATCCTTTCAGTTTTGAATGCTTCGTGGTATAATAGCTCTAGAAATTAGGAAGGGAATGGGTCCTTCCTAATAAGCCCACTTCTAATAGGAGATAGAGAATGTCCAATCGTAATAGCAAACAAATCATCATCGATAATGAGATCTTTAGTTTTGCTGATCTTATGGCAAATCCATCTACATATATGCCTAAGCTTCGTCCTCTGTTCAGGGCTTCTACCTTAATCCCTAGACCTACTGATACGGATGAAGATTTCTATTGGAGGTTGTTCTATCTTCTGTATTACAAACGACCTGGCTATGCTGTCAATGGCAACGTTAATATAGCTAATAATTCTTCATCCACTACTCGTAGAACGCGTAGAGCAAGGGCAATTGAAGATGATAGCTGCCAAATCCTTAGTGCTTTAGGGATTGATGTGGTTAAACATAATCCAAAGATCTCTAAGGTAATCTTTAAGAATTCTGGCAACATCTATAGAATGAAGAATTCTGATATGGATAAATTGGCAGAGGCTATTAAAAAGAATAATTCATTCGACCATCACAATCTTGACGTTTCCATTGGAGTTGAGTTAGAGTTCTGCGGTAATCGTAGAAATCTTCAGGACTTTGAAGATGCTATGATTAAGCTTGTTGGTAAAGATAGATTTGATAATCTTGGTTGCTATAATAAGAATCAAGGTGTAAAGTGGATCCTTGGCACAGATGCCTCAGTAGATTCAAGAAGAGACTATCCTTATAGTGGATTTGAACTTACCTCTCCAATTCTCCACTTCAATAAAAAAGACATGGATGAATTGAAGGCAGTATGTGAATGCATAGTAAACACAATGGAAGGGTATGTAAATAATTCATGCGGCACTCATATTCATATGTCATTTACATGCGATAGCGCTACAGAAGATTTCTGCTTACATTTTGCTAAATCATATCGCTATAGTGAAGCTAAACTGTTTGATAGATTAGTTCCCAAACGTCGCCAGGGGAATAATTCTAGATGGTGCCATTCAACAAGCACATACAATGTTTGGGGTACCAGATATCAGAAGCTTAACTTTAACAATGTTAAAAAGAATTCTAAGAATATGCATCTTGAATTCCGTCAATTAGATGGTACTTTGGAGTATGATAAAGTTTACTCTTGGATTAAACTTCAAAAGATGTTCTGTGAATTAACGGTGGATAGCTGGAAAGAGTCTCAGACATGTAATGATGAAAAGATTAATAGACTTGATCTTGACGATATTGTTACATGTAAAGAATTCAATGTGGATGAAGTTGAAAGCCTTATGAAAATGAGTAGAATGGTAGTATAGCGCTTTAATTATTCATGGATGGAGTTCTTGTAATTCCATCCATGTTTTAAGGAGATAGACATGACGACATTAGCCGATCTTTATTCATTTGAAAAGAATGCTACTGTAGACGAAGTGCTCAGTGCTTATTTTGAATGCGATTCGAGTAAGCTTATGCATACTATAGCAGAAGATGAGCTGGACACTATAAAGTGCTGGGCTGAAGACGTTGGTATTTCTGTAGCTGACTTAATAGACTGGATAGATGCTAGTTTAAGATATCCAGCAAAGTTTAGAATCATTAAAGAAAGTAATGCCTTTGGACTCCCGTGGTGTAGTTTAGACTTAGATGCTGGAATAGTACTTCAGATGGATTGGGAGGTAGAATAAAAATCACAAACAAGCGGTGATTTTTATTTACGATTGGTTTGCGATAGCTTATAATTAACTCATAAATTGGATGGGAATGGCTCCTATCCACTAACTCAATGGAGAAATCGCCATGACAGTAAAAGAATTGATGGAAATTCTTAAGGATGCAGATCCTGACATGGAAGTTACCGTTTGCGCTCCTGACTCTGGGTACTACACCGATGAGTTTATTGAGTATGATGTTGATAAAAGAGACGTTGGTGAAGAACACGGTAAGTTTTACATCAGCGTAGGATAAGGCTTAAGTCGTAGTTGGTTTGGGTTCGTGAAAATAAATTTAAATTTTAGTTGACAGTCAAAACATTCAAATGTATAATAATTATTGTCATTGGACAACATCTTTGACAATTGAATAAAAGAAAGTATCTATTTGGTGTGGTAGCCCAGTCGGTAGAGCGAGAGACTGAAAATCTCTGCGTCAGTGGTTCAACTCCACTCCTCACCATATCAAAAAGTTTTGCGCTCCTGTGGCGAAATCGGCAAACGCGGCGGTCTTAAACACCGACTGGTGGTAAAACACCTTGAGGCTTCGAGAACCTCCAGGAGCATTATGCACTCATAGCACAAGTGGAAAGTGTACAGGTATAACCCGTGAATGCGAAACCTGAGATCTTGGATCGATTCCGAGTGGGTGCATTGCTTTTTCTCTTAAATATCTATAAAGATCTGTAAAGAAAAATTTACAATAAAGTGAATTTTTCCTTTACAATAACTCAAAAATGGATTATAAATAACTTATAAATTGGATGGAATATCTACTCATTCAATTAGGGTTTGAGATCATAAATAAAAAATTTACAACAAAGTGAATTTTTTAGTTTACAAAATCTTGAATCTGTTGTATATTTAATCCATAAATTGAATGGAGATAATCTTCCATTTAAGATCTTTGACAATCGAATAAGAGAAAGTTTAGAGTTTTGGAGAGGTTACTCAAGTGGTCAACGAGTCAGGACTGTAAATTCTGCGCCGAAAGGCTTCGGAAGTTCGAATCTTCCCCTCTCCATTGTGGGATCATAGTTGGCCTAAGTATTTATGGTGCAGCATAAATATTGCTGGTTCGAATCCAGCTGATTCCGTTTTGGGAAATTAGTTCAAAGGTAGAACAATCGGCTGTTAACCGATATATAGAAGTTCGATTCTTCTATTTCCCGCTTATGCTCTTGTGGCGAAATTGGTAGTACGCAGGAGACTTAAAATCTTCTTCCCTTATGGGAGTGAGAGTTCGACTCTCTCCAAGAGCATTAAACCGGTGTAGCCAAATCGGTAAAGGCAGTCGACTTAGAATCGGCGCGTAACATGGCGTTACTTGAGAGTTCGAGTCTCTCCACCGGTATTAAATTTCATTGTGGTAGGATTAGTAGCGTCCATCCTTAATGAGTGTGGCGATTGCCACTTGCAGATCCTGATTATATCATCCCACAGGATGAGAAACGCATTAAAGCTACATCGTCCTCTGATGTTCACGTGGCATCAAGACTATCAGCTAAATGTAAATTTAGCGAATGAGTGTATAGGCGGATCAGGCTACATACCAAATTGACAGAGTGAAGTGTAATGGTATGTGTGGCTCGTGGTCACTCCGAAGAAAGTAGGCAATCACCCCGTAACTGGTAAGGATTGTGCTCCACTTTGGCGTAAAAGCACGCAATGAGATTTTAAAGTCCCGTTCAAATCGGGCAATGCTAATGAGGCTATTTAGTAAAGAGGTTTCAGGTGTGTGTCCTGTAGTTGAAATAGAACTGCTATCTAAATAACACCTCCGTCTTTTACTCCAGTAGCTCAATTAGGATAGAGCGCTCGGTTTGGTTCCGAGAGGTTTGTGAGTGCAAGTCTCGCCATTCCGATTTATAGCTATAACCCGTTTCATATGAAACGGGTTTTGTTGTATCTGTGGTACAGCAATTTTAGTTTAAGTCTAGTGCACTTTTTTGTTTACACATGATTGAAAATGAATTATAGTAATCTCATAAATTGGATGGAATGGTCCCACCCAATATCGTAACTGAGGTTAATATGGCAAAGGACGAAAGACTCGAAAGAATAAGCAAAGCTTCCCTTAGATTAGTCTCTATAATTGACAAGGAATTCAATCTTACTGATAAAGAGCTTGACATCGTTGTTAAAGGTATTTGGGATGGAATCAATAAGGTTCTAGATAGACGATATAGAGAAGTTAAGAATCGTCATTTAATTCATCCTGATGTAGAATATTAAAAATTCATATTTACATCTGATGTAAAACGTATTATAATAATCTCATAAATTGAATGGAATTGGATCCATTCATCAAAGGAGCATAAATATGGCAACTTACACAATTCTCAATAGCATGTCAGAAGATATTTGCAGAAAGATTAAACGCATTGTTAAGAAATGCGAAAAGAATCATATTGACTATATATTTAATGTAAGTGAGCCATATACTAAATTAGTAAAAGTAAATGACAAGAGTTTTGAAGTATGCCTTGTTGATTTAAATCTTGATGTTACATTTAAGTTTAATGGTTGGTGTTCTTTAGGAATGGTTCAGCGAAAAGACGGAATCGTTCAATGTTATTTCAATGATGCCAGTTTGATTAAACAGTATAAAGACACAGACTTTCATTGCGATCACTGTCATAAGAAGGTACATCGTAATTCTGTTGTCATACTTGAACATGACAATGGTGAAAGAAAGGTTGTTGGCACTTCATGTGTAAAAGAATTCACATCTGGTTTGGATGGTAACCTTATTGCAGAAGTAAACGATTATATGAATATTCTCAAAATGAGAGACTCTGAATTAAATTGTTTAATGCAGGGTGAAGACAATGCAGATGTGTTCTTTGAATCTCATGGAGTTAAAACGTATGATGTAGTCGACATTGTATCAGCAGCAAAACGTCTTATTGATAAATATGGTTTTGAACCATCCGGTAGTATGAATGCTACATGGAAATTTATCATGGATGAGTACGATAGAACTAAAATTGAAAGTGAAGCTGTTGACGCTATAGAATGGATTAAATCATTGTCTGAAGACGAGGTTACAAAATCAAGTTATTTGTTTAATCTTAGACAGATTATAGATGCAGGATATTGCACAGCAAGACACTTTGGTTTTCTCGCTTCATTAATCCCGTCATATCGCAAAAGTGAATACAAACGATTGCTTGATCTTAAAAAGAATAATGGTAAAGTAAGTGAGTATGTTGGCAGTGTTGGTGATAAGATCTCTGTAAAAGTAAAGTATGTAAACACTTATACGTATGATACATGCTTCGGCAGTTCGAATATTCATCTGTTTATGGATGATCATGGAAATATATTTAAATGGTCTACAAATAGCAGATTAGAGTATACTGTAAAAGACAATCATTCTAGCTATTCACAATGGTACTACCTTGATAAAGGTGCAACAATTCAATTGACAGGAAAGATTAAAGATCATAATGAATATCGCAATCAAAAGCAAACAGTCTTAACAAGATGCAAATACGAGGTTCTTGAATCAAAAGACAGGGGTGAAAAGATTGCTGAACTTGAAGAGTATTACTCTAAAGAACATAAATCAACTGTCGATGAAGACCTTAAGATTCTTGATTGGGAATTTAGTGCATAAAGTCTTACATTCGGTGCACTTTTTGTTTACACGTGATTGAAAATGAGTTATAGTATACTCATAAATTGGATGGAAATGGATCCATTCAATAAGCTTAAGGAGAAAGATATGAATAAACAGATGACTGTAAAAGAACTTATTGAAATTCTTAAATCTTGTGATCAGAATCTTATAATCTGCTTCGAAACTGATGAATGTCAATGTGACTTTCAAAGAGAGTTTATTCATATTAAGGACGGTCAGTTAGTACTGTCTGAATTTGACGAACAAGGTAATTACGTCATTTATCCGCGCAACTACGTACATGGCTATATGGATTAAAAGACACTACACAAAGGAGATTAGATTATGCTTAACGATTATTCATTCACTCGTCCTCTTACATCTGATGGAAAGCCTACTCGTTACCTGTCAGTCATTTCATTACTTAATAAAGTAGGCCCTACGCATAGACATGAAATATTGAAAAGTGTATGGCATGTAACAAACCTAGACTATCACGAATTCTATCGTGGCTACATGTCAACTCTATTTGCTTCTATGAGACGTAAAGGAATTGTGAGCTATAGCAATAAAACTCGTAAATGGTCTATTACTGATAAGGGTAAAGCTTTATTGGAGAATGCAAAGAGTGAGTGGGGTAAACGATTCGCAGAAAAATACTGGAACTAGAAAATAATCCTTTACACATTCTTAGTAATGTGGTATAAATCTTCTATAATAAATGGATGGAGTAAACGGCCCATCCATTAGCTAATGGAGACTAAGGTATGACAGCCATCGATTTAAGTAATCTTCCAATAGAACCCACGATTACCATTATCGATAATCACGAAAATGAAGTGGTTACTACTAATAATCCGGTTGCTGTACTTTATGCTAGAGTACAGATTAAACACCTTGGTCTTGTTGGATTCAGAATCAGAACATCTTCAGGAGTTATGATTCCAATTCTCCCTAGTGGTAAATTAGCCTTTTGGCCTAAAGGATATCAGATTCCCGGAGACATATTTGAATCTCTTCTTATGGAGCTTATTTAATAGGAGACTATAGCGCTATGGATCTTAAATGGCGATTCACTAAAGATGAACTTCCTGAAGAGAACAAAGATGTTTACGCTGTAGTAAAGACTGACGATGGTTTTGAATATAGCGCTTTTGGTAAGCCAATAAAAGCTAAGCCAAGAATTATGCATCTTGAGAAAGACGTTGAATATCAGCGAGGATGGACTAAGTCAAGCATTGAAAGATATAGTATCGCATTTTGGGACTCTGATAATCCAAGTTGCTATTACGATGCTCAATTTCCTAGTGGCAAGGGAAAGTGGTTAACACCTGATGAGATCGATCGATGGATCTATGTGGATGAAATATTTGACTACTTAAATGCATAAGCTCTAATGGCTACAAAGGAGAATCATTCCATGTCGCTTCGTAACAAAGTAGAATCCGGAGATCTTCATTCTAAGCAGTATAAGCATGCAAGACTTAAAGGTCGTGGATGTAGTAAACACTGTCAATGTAAATGGTGTGTTGACAATCGTACATATAGTAACAAGCATAGATTGCCTGTTGATGACTGTGGACGCGTTTTAAAGTAAAGAGGAGATTACTAATTATGTTTAGTATTCCAAAGTCATGCGACAATATGTTTGACGTCATGGTATACACGATTGCAGCTATGAAAGAATCTGATCTATCAGATGAAATAGATGACTATATTTCTGATGCAATAAGTGAATCTAACTGGCATTTGATTGAAGCTTCTAATGAAAGACTAGAAGATTGCAATAAAGCTATAAAGACTAATAAGCAAGACTGGTATGAGGATTCTTGGCGTGATCATTATTACTCTAATCTATGGAATGAAAGTAGTGATTTAGATAGCTTGCCAAATGAAGAGTATGATTTATATGACTGTGTTACATCTCCAGGAATAAGACGATATTATTGGGAAGATGAAGCTATTGATGAAGATGCGTACGAAGGTTTCGAGTCATGTAAGAATCATTACTGGGATTGCTCAGAAGAAGATGATGATGATTCAAATTGGAAGATTAAAGGATACTATGATAGTATGATGCATGAATTTGATCCCTCATACGATGAACACTATGGAGATGATTTAGACAGTGAATCAGATTAATCTCATAGAAAAAGTAGTGCTAAACTAAAATAATTGTTTACGAATTCTTACAACTGTGTTATAAGATCTCTATAGAATAGGTTAGATGGTTTAACCTATTGCATCAAGGAGACTTAAGCATGCACGATCATTTCATTAACACTGGAAATCATTTGTTCTCTTTAAGCAGCATTGAGACATTCTTCTGTGCAATTAGAGAGAAGTTTAATGCTGGTAAGTCTAGAACTCAAATTACAACGTATCTTACAGACATCTATAATTTAAGACTCTCTGCTGCTACAGAACTCATTAACTACTTTGAGCAAATTACTGGTGAATCTTTAAAATAATCCTTTACATATGAATCATTCTATGGTACTATACTTATCATAATCAAGGTGGAAATTACTTCACCTTGATAGAGAATGGAGGTAATCATGAGGGAACTTCATCATGACAATTAAGGAATTGATTGTAGTCTCTCATAAAATTTCTTGGAAGGAGAAAGCATGAATTCTATTACAGCTGAAATGTATCAGTCAATGGTTGGAATTTCAAACTATAAAAAGTTTAAACATGCACTCAATAATGGGGCAGATCCAAATTGCTCAGGTACAAGCGGCACAGCTTTAGACGTAGCAGTTAAAACACAAGACCCTAGATTTGTTAGAGCATTATTGGATAAAGGTGCAGATCCTAATATTGTAACAAATGAATTTAATAGAACTTCTCTTTGGTTAGCCTGTGTTAATGGGCTAGGTAATAGTAAACGTTGTAATGAAATTATTGAATTGCTAATTAAACATGGCGCCAATTTAGATGAAGTAGTTCATGGTGATTCTATTTACAGCTATATTCAGTATAAAAGATTAGGTGCAAATAGAAGTACAGGTATATATGATTTCTTAAAAGAATATATGAGCTTTGCAGACATAGAAAAACCATACTCAATAAAGTACAGCCTAATTTCATATATGGGTAATGATTCTTTTAAGAAAGAATTCAACACTCCACACCATGAAGTTCAATTATACTTCGATTCTATTGAAGAAGCTAATAAGCATTCTTTGAAAGAATATTCATTGCATCTATTTAATATGGCAGACTGTTATGAAAGGCGTTTGCTAAAGAAAGATGGTAATGCATATAGAATTATTAGAGAAGATCAGTTCTGTAAAGATAAAAAGATCTACACAAAGTTCTTTAAGTCTATTTAAATAGACATACTTAATCATAATAGCTCCATCTAATAACCTAAGCGAGTAACAAAATGACAGTACAGGAACTTATAAACATTCTAAGCCAATATGATCCCAATACAGAGGTTGTTACCAGACACTATTCTTATTTCAACTGTATTGGGTGCGGCGAGGATGACTGTGTTGATCCGGATGAAGAAATAGATGATCTCTATGAGTCGCAAGTTTCATTACGCAATGATAAAGTTACTATCAACTGTTATTGAAAATAGTCATAAATTCTATTTAAACTGGTGATTTTTGTTTACATCATTTGAAAGCTGATTTATTTATAATAGCTACATAAATTGGATGGAAATGGATCCATTCAATAAGCCAATGGAGATATAAAAATGTCTAAGGGTTTTCTTGGTTACTTTGAGCTGTATAGTAAACTTGTGGATGATTATGGAAATCATAATAAGTATAATAAGCAACGATTAATCAAGAAGCATTGTAATATGGCAGAGTCGAATGCTATAAAGAAATACCCAAGAATGAGAAAAATGGAACGAGGTAAGAAGGTCTATACTTATAAAATTGGAGAATATGTTTATTTCACAAGTAAACCAAAACAAAAAAGTTGCACTGAATATTCTGTACATAAAGTCACTTTGGTTTGCAAACAAGGACACAGAGATTTTTGTTAGGAGACTTCACTATGGCAGGAATAGACAAAATATATCTCACTGATTATAGTGAATATGAATACTTTAAAAGCTTCTTAGAGAAACATGAAATGGAATTTTTTAAGAAGCATAAATACTCTTTGTGTAGTGGACTGTTTGATATAGAGAGCTGTTATTTTAAGGGTGAGGAAATACCAGTGTCTAATTTCTGCACTGAGGCAGACGTCTTTATTATTCAACACTTAACAGAAGAAGACTACAAACCAATGCCAAACGTTGTTGCAAGATTGAAACAGCAATATAGTGGCGATAATCACGGATTTGATTTAATCATACAGCATAAGTCAGAATATGATACATACCAAATAGATCGTTCCGGCTGTAATGTAGAGTTAACAAAAACATCTTGTTGGAATACACATAAAGATAGACTTATTAACAAAACACTAAGACATATTAAACGTGAAGTTTGGGAACAGGTTTCCATCTATGTGAATTCACATAATGTTAAAATTAAACCTTCTGATTTCTCAAAGTATTATCACATAGAATTTAATTATTTCAGCAGAGCAATTTTTAATCATATTTTAGGATGTAAATATTATAAGTGTTTAGCTGACAAGGATGGTAATATAGACCAATTTCTACATAATGTCTCCATGAAACAAGTTTACAGATATATCACGAGAGTAAGACTTAAACGTAATACAGAGATCATTGTCTGCTGCTGTAATTATCAGAGAGATAGTGATGGAATAATCGAAAGCATAACAGATAGCGCAGAATATAGATTTGTGGTTGTTTAGGGCTGTACAAGTTCTGAGTTATTTAAAGGGAAATTTATGACTGTGAATGAGTTGATAGAGCTTTTAAACAATACTGAAGATAAAGACAAAGACATATATGTTAATGTTCATGGCCGAGAATATTGGATAAGCAAGATAGCCTATTCAGACTGCAACGAAGTTTGCTTTAAAATTAAAGAAGACTTTTCATGTGGAGAAGATTAATCACGCGGTGAATTTCCTTTACATTTAGTTTAAACTATGGTATAAGGCTCTTATAAATTGGATGGGAATGAATCCATTCAATAAGTCAATGGAGAAAGAATATGAAACGCTGCTTATGTGATCTTTGCTTTAATCCTGCTGTTTATGTCTCTGGTAACTCTCCTCTTCATCTTTGCGAAGACTGCTATACATCCATGGAAGATGATTATGAGTCTATGTTTGCTGAAGAAACTGGAATGTCGTTCGATGAATATTACGATTTCCAAGATGTAGAAGTAGAAGATTAAGGATATTACGCTATGTGGATTAAAAAAGAATTAGACATTAGCAACATATCTGATTATCTTTATGGATTAGCATCTAGAGTATGGTGGTCAGCAAATGATGATCAGAGAAATTCTATCTGGGAACTAGTTCTTGATACGTTTGGCCCAACAGAATCTATTGATGAAGATAAGCTAAATGACTTTATTGCTTATAACTGCACTGGCCTATTAGACGAAGAAGATGATGATAGCAATAGAGATTATGTAAAGTGTCCATGGTGTGGAAATAAAATCTATGATAAGGATCTTTGCTATAGAGCTATTAATGATACTTGCAAAGTACCATATTGCTCATCTCAGTGCTTTATAGAAGATAATGGCTATGATGAGCAATATGAAGAGGTAGAATTCAGTAGAGATTAATCAAATGGAGGACAAGCTTATGGCTCTTCATACACTAAATGAACTTCATGATAAAACATTAGAATCGATTCAAAAATTAATTAGCGCTGGCTATAGAATCGATCCAAATAGTCACTCTGATAATGATCATGTTTTTATTGCTAGTCTTACAAATGATAGAATTGGTTTAGTAATTAAGACTGTACAGGATGATCATAAACGTACATTCACATGTCAATTCATACCTTCTTGTGAACTTCACATGTCTTATGAAGAATCTTCAAATTTGAAAACAGTATACTACCATTCATATAATGATGTATATGCTGATTCAAAAGAAGAAGCAATTGATGCTAGAAATAAATTCTACGCTAATGCTCTTGGTGTAGACGATACTAATAATCCTATACAAGCGTTTGCTGATAAACTTGGTGAGTATATTACTAACTGCTTTAAAAAGGAGACGCTATGAGCTATTGTTATTTTCCAAGTAATATTGGACTTAACATCGTGTTTTTCTGCAGCAAACGAGCTGCATTAAATTATGCAAAAGCGCATAGCATTTCAAAATTATCAAACGGTCGTTTTGGAATTGTTAGAGCTAATTGTAAGATAGCGGCCGAAGTTCGTAAAGATTTTAACGAGCGTAAATTAGAATTAGAAAATAATAAAGAGGTAAGCAATGAACGTCATGCTTGATAAGATTGAACAGTTACCAAATGGAGATGCTCGTATTTCCTTTAACAATAATCTTATATTCCGTAACTGGACTCATACAGATCAAGTTCCAACAACAAAGCTATTTTCATTTACGGTTCCAAAAGAATTTGCTTTACGTGTATGTCGTTACATTATTGAAAATTCATTTGAGTATGGAAATCAGATTGACATTACGTTTATGCAGTACAGTAATGGCAAAGAGGGAATGATTATAGTAAGTTACTCTTTGTCTAATCCTAAGAATAAAACAGAGATTCAGCTGTCACCTGATATGTACACAAATAAGCAATGGAGTTAGTTATGAGCGGTGGAGCATTTGATTATAGAGACAATGAACTTAACAACCTTCAAGGTATGGTTGCAAAAGAAATTGGTTATATTGAATACTGTGCCAATGACAGTGATGAATACGCATATAATCCAAAGACACTTACATATATGAAACTTATTTGTGAGGGTCTTGGTAAACTCGCAAAAGCAATGCACTCACTCGATTGGTTTATCAGTGGCGATACTAGTGAAGAAAAGTTTATTTCTGATTATGAGAAAATATATAACATGGAGGATAAGTGATGGGCGGTGAAAGCTATACACTTAGTTTAACATTTGGTCAGATAAGAGTACTGCATCTTGCTTTGGAGAAATATATTCGCAATCACGATGTAATCTTGCATGATAGCAAATTTAGTATAAACGAAATGAGGTTTATATTTGCTGATTTGTCAAGATATTGCGAATTATGCAAAACACTTAACGATATTTTAATTAAACACGATAGTCAACCATATAAGGAGAAAGTATAGTTATGCTTACTAAGTTTAATGATTCCAACGATATGAACACTATTGCTTCTGATGCTATCCATTCTTATATTAAAGATGGGTATCGCATTGACGCAAAAGAATCAGTGGTTGATAGTGAAAAAGATAAGGATTGCACATTTAAGGCTGTTCTGAAGAAAGACGTTGATGGCATTGAATGTAAAACAGTTATTACATTATCTGATAATGGAGATGATAAGAATAAACATTGTACATATCACAAAGTAGAGTCAGTTGGTGATACAAAGTGGAGTGAAGAAACTCGTACATTTAGTTCCTCTACTGATAAGACTAAACTGAACAGTGCAGTAAAGAATCATATTCTCGATAATATTTGTAGAACACCTCGTATGTGGTGGAATCATGCAGATGATGATTTCATTGACTACTATCATGATACTGTGAGAAAGATTTTTAAAGATTTCGGTTTACATTGCGATTGGTTTGGCGATGGTGAAGATACTGATAATAAAACAAAAGATGATGATAATGATTGGTCAGCTAGACACCGTAAACTTCGTAAACGTTTGAAGTTTATTTCTGATCCTAATACGCATAACTCTAGATGGATTTTTCTTGATGACAAGAAAACATCCGATGATGACAAATCAGACACAGATAAGAAAGATACTAAATGGAAATGCAAATGTCCATCAGCATATCAGAAATTAGACGATTATGTTAAGCTAAATACTGACAATAAAGATGATGGCGTAAAGATCAAGTTTACTGCCCCAAATGGAAAAGAAGTTGAAGCAGTAGATCTTCACGATAAAGAAGTTAAAGTTGAGCCAGCAAAAGATAATCATATTGAAGATGATGTTTATAAAAAGATTACTGACAAACGAAAAGATGGACTAAAAGAAGCATGTGATGCTAAAGCTAGAAAAGATTGGTTAGCCAGTAAAGATGATCCTGATGAAGAAGATGATCTTCTTAAATTAGTAAGACTTATCTTTGGACGCTAGCGATTCATACTACATAAGCAACATAGATGGTACACTTCAGAAATAAAAGAAATATACTACTAAGTTAAATGCTTTCTACAAGCAGTGTATAATAATTACGTTTCAACTTTATCTTAAGGAGACTATCTATTATGACTGTGACTTTGGCTTTTGCTGATCATACAAATAAAACATCTTACATTGGCACAGATTCTTGCGCGTCAGATTCAATCAATCATTCCATTGTAAAAAATAATAAAGTATTCCATCCAGTAGGTCGTAAAGATATCCTTATTGGTATTGCTGGTACGTTTCGTATGCCGAATCTTCTTCAGTATATCCCTGGAATTTTTCCACCAGAAGATGAGTTGGCAACTGATGATATTGACATGAGCTATCTTGTCAATGAGTTCACTCCTATTATTAGAGCTATTACAGAAGACTTTGATGATAGCGATGCATGGGAGATTCTAATTGCTGTTGGAGATAGAATCTATAGGATGCAAATGGATCTTTCTATTATTGAACCTGTAGATGATATGGATGCAATTGGATTAGGTGGATCCGTTGCATTAGGTGCATTTAAAGTACTTAATGAATTAGAACCAGATATGCCTGTTGAGGATCGTATTAAACATGCGCTAAAAGTAGCTTGTGATACATGCCAGGGATGTTTACCTCCGTTCCAACTTATGAATACTGAAAAGTTGGATGATGAAACTTTAGCTAAAGCTAAAGAGAATAGATGTAATAGAGAAAAAAGTGGATATGAAGTAATTCGTCGTGAAGAAGAATCTTCTGATTCTACATCTAAAAAGAAGAAGAAAAAGAAATAACGTCTAAGCATAATGATCTCCTTAATTTTACGTAGTACATTTAATCTCCATTGCAACTAAACCAGATAGTCTTGATTGCTTCTTTACTATCTGGTTTAGCTGTGCTTATAACTATATCTATATATTTTAGCTATTGCTTATAGCTCTATAATTTAAACTTATCTCTATATGGAGTATTATAAATGAAGAAGGTAAATATTTGCATTGGAAGATTTCAACCATTTACAGCTGGACATTACAAATGTGTAGAAGAAGCATGGAAAAAGAAACATCTCCCTACTGTTATTTGTATGATTAACGTGCCAGAAAGTAAAGTAGATCAGAGGCATCCATTTCCTAGTACAATGCTAGCAGATTTATATGGTGATTTATTTAGCAATGATTCTAAGGTAGCAGATTTAATTCCAGTTAAAAGCGCTAATATAGTTGCTATAGCGGATGAGCTTAGAAAGAACGGTTATGAAATCGGTTCATGGACATGTGGAACAGATAGATTAGCTGATTATACAAAGATGTCAAGTAAGTATCACGATCAAGCTGGATTAGCGGATGACTTTGAAATGATTGAAGTTCCTAGAACAGATGAAGATATATCTGCAACAAAAGCTCGCAACTGTCTATTAAATGATGATCGCGAAGGCTTTGATAAAATGATTCCAGATGGAAGCGTATTCGATACTGATATGCTTTATCAAACTCTTAAAGATCAGATAGATAAGGTCTACAATGTAAGTGAAAGATTCAATAGGCTTAGCAGAAGACTAATGCTAGAACGTAGAGTCAGACGCTTAGAAAGATTAATCCATAGACACTTCTAATAAACTACAACCGGATAGAATTTCTAATCTATCCGGTTTTATAGTATCTGAAATACAGTAACTCAATTTTATTGAAAATAAACCTTTACATTCTTCACATTCTATGTTACTATAGCTTTAGAAAATGGATGGA
>OCTX012281600.1_pt1 | contig 20242 bp, 15 predicted proteins | sample 1539691 | NCBI WGS metagenome assembly OCTX01 (sample SAMN02144231, study PRJEB22623) | gut metagenome | biome: sheep rumen | host: Ovis aries | place: New Zealand
TTCATGCAGACGTCCAATATTTGGCTGTCAAGAGAAGCAGTGCAGAAAGTAATGCAGAAAGTCAATATAGATGATTATCCCAATGAGATTGCTTTTGGTGGAGTTGACTTATCCGTAGTGTGCGACTTAACTGCTCATGCGGTTTGCATACCGCCTAATCCAAATCGTTCAGCAAACCCAGATAAGTTCATATTCAAATCATGGCTGTATATTCCACAGGCTGCATTGTCTGAAAGTGCTAATAGAGAGCAATATAAAGAATGGATAAGAAAAGGATGGGCAACCGTAACACCAGGTAATGTTGTAGATTATGAGTTCATACTTAAAGATCAATTGAATATATATAAAGATCTGAATATGATAGATATTGGATATGACAGTTATAATGCCAGTGCATATGTATTGAATGCAGAGAATGAAGGTCTTCCAATGGCTGCATTTAGTCAGACACTGGGTAGTTTCAATCGTCCAACAAAATTTTTCGAGATGCTTGTTCGCTCAAATAAATGCATAATTGACGCTAATCCAGCTGTTGATTGGTGCATATCAAACTGCGAATTAGCTTTTGACCATCAAGAGAATTGTAAACCAGTAAAAGCAAATGGCAGCAAAGAGAACAAAATAGACCCAGTAATAGCAATGTTAGAAGGACTAGGAACTTATTTAGCTTCTAAATGGTTTAGTCCTGAAGCATGGTGCATAACTTAAAAATATATAATAAATATATAACTTCAATATAATATGAAATTAAAGTACAATAATGAAGAGATTGAGTTAGTATATTCTTTTAGAATTAATGTATATTATGAGCAAATACAGAACAAGTCAATCGATTTTCAAAACTTCAACACACAAGATCTTATAACTTTATTTTACTGTTGTTTTATTACATCATTACAGAAAAGAAATAAGCCTATCTGCACTATGCTTGAATTCTTGGATGTATTAGATGAAAACGGTGGTGAAGCAACTTTAATGGAGTTCAGCAATTGGTTTACTAAAGTACTTACTGCACAATATGAGATAATTAACTCAACAGTCAACAAGAAAGACAAAGAGGAGGCGACTAAAAAAAAGTAGATAAAGATCACTTAACATTTTGTGACTTATATAAGACATTAGTCATAATTCACAAGATAGTTACTCATCAATATTTTCTTGACAATATGCAATATGGTGACTTAATCATATCATTGCGTTACTTACAATTCGCGGAAGTAGCTCAATGGGAGCAAACTCGTGAGCTCATGTTATCAATACTAAGACCATATTTGAAGAATAAAGATACGACAGCACAAGACTTATTCAAATTACCTACTGATGAAGTGCACATTCCTGAGCATTCTATTTCAAATGAAGATGTAGAATTCTACAAGAAGTTCAAACAGAACTATATTTCTAATAAAATACAAACAAATTTAGATGCCAAATAACGTAAGTGTTGAGATATCTGCTAATGTTACCGGATACGAGCAAGGCATGCAATCAGCAATAGACTCAACGAAAAAATATACTACAGAGACACGAAAAACCAAAGATTATCTTGTTAATCTAAATGCTGAATTTCGTAAAGCTAAGCGTGAAGCAATGAATTTAGCAGCTGGTTATGCACAATTGTCTGCGGATGAGAAAAAATCTCAATTCGGACAAGAGATGAAGAAGCAGTTAGATACTGCTATGGAAAGCGCTGCCGAATGGCTAGATCTCCAAGGCGACATTAGAACGGAAATGAAAAATCTTGCGTCTGATACAAAAGTATTAGATTCATTGGCTGAAGGTATAGGCATTGTAGGAGACGTTGTGTCTGCTTCTGCAGGTGTGTTTGCCCAACTTACAGGAAACGAGGAAGACGCTCAGCGTGCAGTAGTAGCATTTACGACTGCACAAAGTGCACTGGGTGCAGTTACAAAGATCGCAAATGCTCTACAAATGCAATCTAATACAATGCTCGCAGTAACTAAGGTTCAAACATTAGCAAGTGCAGCTGCTACAAAGATTAAAACAGCAGCAGAAACGAGAGGTGTTGTCGTCACTAAGGCTGCTACTGTAGCACAAGCATTGTTCAATAAGATCGCAATGGCGAACCCATACGTTCTATTAGCAACTGCAATTATTGCAGTCGTTGGTGCATTAGGAACGTTCATTGCTATGACAAGTAAAGCAAAGGATGCAGAAGAAGCAGAAACTAAAGCAGCCGAAAGAGCCAAAGATGTAAAAGACGCATACTATAACGCATATAACGAACATTTGTCTAATACATTAACTAATTATAATAAGTTACAAGGAGAGTGGAAAAACCTAAAGACAGAAGGCGAGAAAAACGAATGGATAAAAAACAATACAGATGCATTCCATGAATTAGGTTTTGAAGTAAATAATGTAGCTGATGCTGAAAAGATATTTAAGAAAAATGAAGCAGCAGTAATACAGTCATTTATTGCCCGCGCCGAAGCCGCAGCCTACGCAGCGCAAGCGGCAATGGAATTTCAAAAGGCATTAGAAGGTGTCGCACAAGAAGGCGAATTGCATTCAGCAGAATGGTTTTCAAGTAAAGGACTTAGTATTGCAGGCAGAAAACCAGTCACAGGCAATACATTTGGGTGGGACAACAGAGAGTTTGCTGTAACAAAAGAAGACAGACAGCAAATGCTGAATGAGGCGATGGACCAAGCACGCGAAAACGCACGTGCACTTACTGAAATGCAGCTTGATGCAGAAAAAAGAGCTCAAACAGAAATCGCAAAGACAGGTGTAAAGACATATAATAAAGAGAGAGAAAAAGCACTTAGAAAATCAGGAGTTGGTAGATCTAATAAGACCACAACAAAGCACGAAGTAAAGGTAGAGCCAAAAGTCGATCCTAAGTCACTTGCTGCTGCTGAAGCTGCGTTAAAAGAACTAGAAGACAAACGTGCAAAAATAAGTATTGATGATCCTGAACTTGACACAATCAATAAAGCAATTGACATATTGAAAGAAAAGATAAAGAATATGAAAGTCAAGTTGGGAATTGAAGTTGAGCCAAAGATAACTGCTAAAGGACAACTTGACGAATACGAAAAGGCACTTACTGACGCAGTGTCAGAAGCAGCATCAAAATTAGTTATATCTGAAATCAAAGGTGAGACAGAAAACGTCCTTGATTTGATGGATGCCTATGAAGCAGCTAAACAAGCATTAGAATCATATGAGCAACGCAAGAAAACGTTATTAGAAGACGAACCAGTTTCAACCGCATCGCAAGCATTAGGCAAATCATTACGTGGAGAGATAGATAAGTCAATTCAAGGCTATACGGATGCAATATCAGTATTGCAAGAAGCATTATCTAAAAAAGTAGATTGGTCTTCAATGGGTGATGATGGTGGTAAGACATGGGACGAATATATTGCTAAGATACAAGAATATAAATCTGAACTTGCATCATTACAAGAAGTGTATGATGAAGCAATGCTAACTCCACAGGAAAAGCTACAAAAGAAACTTGAGAAGACATCAGAAAACATCAATCAGATAGGAGCAGCAGTACAAGCAGCAGGAGACTTATTCAGTGCATTAGGCGAAGCAGCAGACAATCAGGGGCTTCAAGTTGCAGGAATTGTAGCAAAGGCCGTAGCTACAGTAGCTCTTTCATACGCACAAGCATTATCATCTTGCAAGACATGGGTTGACTGGCTAGCCTTCGGTTTAAGTGGATTAGGTACTATGGTAAGTATGATATCACAGATTAAGTCAGTAAGTAAGTTTGCAGACGGCGGAATTGTTGGTGGCAGCAGTTATTCTGGAGATAAAGTAATTAGTAGACTTAACTCAGGCGAAATGGTACTAAATGATCGTCAACAACGCAATCTATTCAATATGATAGATTCAGGTAGATTTCCAACAAGTGGTAAACAGCAAGTAGTAGTGACAGGTAAGATCAAAGGAACAGACTTATTGCTTGTACAGAAGAACGCAAATAAAGTATTAAGCAAACGAGGCAATATAATAACAATACAATAACATTCTAATATGATTTACGAAGGAAGTTTTAAGACACGTAACAATACAAACACATATAATGTCATAATAGGTAGAACAGGAGCTGTAAAGACGATTACAGATCCGCAAGATGACTCAATATATGGTGTCGCTGCACCAGATCAAATTGTAATGTTTGGCACTACACCAGTAACGATAACTGCTGACCGTCAAGATCTACAAAGTAGGATAATAATAAGTCAAGCAACTATCAATCTTGTAACAAACGACAATCTAACAACTGAGCTGTTCGCAAGTAACGACAGATCAATACCTGTAACTATATCACGGCAAGCAGCCAGACAAGAAGAAGACGTAGTTGCGTTCTATGGATATGTAGATCCACTTGAGTTTGATGAGCCATTCGCACACAATTGGGAAGAAATAAGCATTACAGCAACAGACCCATTGGGTGCATTGGAGAATTTGAATGTCGGACAGTTAAATATATCATCAAGCGAGTTATATTCCCCTTACGCTATCTTAGAAGCGATATTAGATAAGATACAAGTAGATATTGGACGCAGAATAGTCAATGAGACTGTATGGGATGCATTTAATAGCACAAAGATTAGTATGTCCCAGTTTTTTGGTGAGTCAGAAGATGATTATGCTACATTGAATGAAGTGTTAGAAGAGATATTAAAGTACTTCAATATGTACATAGCTATGGAAGGAGATCAATTGATAATCATATCAACTATCAATCATACTCTTGCTCCTGTACAAGTACAGAATTTCAAGGATTATGCTGTTGATGAGTCTACATCAATATCTGTTGATGATGTATATTCGCAAATTAAGCTGACTTGTGAGATAGAGCCAATAAAAGATGCTATCATATCATTAGCAGATGATGACTACTTATTCTCAAACTATAAACATCAAGTACCGTATATGACCGAGATAGTAGCACCAGGCGAAGGAGAACGAGCATTCAGTGCTTTCACATACATGATTCAGATGAAAGCGATAAAGCAAATATTAGCGGAAGACGACACACTGACACAAGAACAGATAGATGCATACAATATAGCATTAAAACAATTAGGCACCAGCTTGACAAATCTAAAAGATTATGATGTGTCATATACAATAGACAATTATTGCTACTTGCTTGAGAATGCCGCATTTGATTTTGGTGCTAATGGGTATACAAATCAGACTTTTAATGATCAACGTGAAGCATTGCTTTGGCTTGCTAACAACAAATTCAAAGGTGCTTTTATTGGATTTGGCAGAGGTGAAAAGATAAAGCAAGCAGTAAAAGACAATTCTCCCCAATCAACAATCAAACTTGAGAATTGGCTTGTCATATCATGCAATGGAGAATTGAATGATGATAAGACACATGTAGAAGGCGAGTTGGCAAATGCTATTCAAGCAGCTCAGCCAATATGCACATATAATAGACTATCAAGTCAGATCTTATCACCTACAGACCCTGACGTAATAAACTATCTTATCATAACAGGCAGTATTCTGCTTAACCCATTGCAGCAGAAAACAAGACGAACATGGAATACAGATTTAGACAAGATAAAAGGCACATGGGAGTCAGGTGCATTCAAAGAGATACGTGGATTATTCTCTCCAACTTATACAACTATGGCCCGCGATTTGTGGCATCATACAGTACCACATCCTGATAATGATGACGGTGCTTATTATACACAAGCATGGGACTATCCTACAGTACCATATCATGGAAACAACGATTCTTCTGTTGAGCATCCAAATGGTCTTTACGGTTATTTGGACAACAATAAGAGTCAAGAACTACAATATCAGTATAATCAAAATGGCGACTCAGTCGATAAAATATCAAAGATACCTATATTAGCATGTCAATTACAAGTAGGCGACAAATATTGTGTTGAGCGATTAGATCTAGGTGATGATGGCATTGGAATATTTGAATGGAAGACACAAGCTGAATGTACAGAATTAGGAATACAGCCATATTTCACTATAGGAATAGACCCAAAGATAGATGACTACATAATAGGCCAGACATTTAAGATAGCTAACAACATGGACTATAAGAAAGGAATAGATGTTTCAGGCACAGGCATTCCTATTACAGTCAATGACCATTTAGCAGGAGAAGTTCATTTCTCAATACTTGGTCCATACAATACAATATATGAGAAGACGACAAAATCAACTCATACTAAATTCTTATTCTGGAAATGCACGCATCAGCACACAACAGATATAGCATTGCTTGAGCACATATCATCTATTATGATTAAAGATCTTAAGTTTGATGTTAAGTCAGATAACGGCATGAGATCTAGCTATGCGACTACAGCAGATAATGATTTAGTTTATGCATCAGATGAGGACATAACATACATTGAGTCATTAGAGGATGACATTAAGATATGCACAGGTCTAACACAACAAGAATGCGATCAATTTGGCATTAAATATCAAGTGTCAAACTCATATGTACTAAATGCAGACAATTCGTTCTTTAGAGGATTTACTGCTGAAGAAATTAAGCCTGAAGTTTGCTTAGTTGACTATTTATATAAAGAATACCATAAACCTGCAAAAATGATTGAGACAAATGTCAAGACAAATATATTCTTAAACGGACAGGATGGAAACGTAATGAACAGAGACATGCTTGACAATGCTATAACAGGCATATATCCTAATGCAGACAACCCATTCACAATAATGGCATATGAGTCAGACATTAAGATGCAGACAATGAAACTTACATTACGTGAGACAAATACAGCTACAAATAATCAGATCTAATTAGGTTCATTATAATCATAATCACACTTTTATAATTATATGGCAATAACAACACACTTTAAGAATTATGCTACTGCTCATGGAAAAGGAGAAGGTGGCGGTGGCGGAGGAACAACAATTATAATGGGCAATATCAACAACACTGACTTGCCTGACGATATAAATGTTGGATCTATCACAGCAGAAAACGGCAATATTGACTACCTTAATGGTAAGTCATTGTCGTATAATGATGGAGGATTCATATACATATCAGCGAATGATGGAACAATTGCTAAACTCAGAGGTGATGAGATAAGCTATAAAGACGGAGTCATATCACGTCTTAAGTCCGATGAGATAACAACAGGCAAACTTAAAGCTGATGAAGCGGAGATAGACAAAGCTACCATAAACACAATCAACTCAAAGAACATAACAACAGAATATCTTACTGTAACGAAACAAGCTCATTTCTTTGAGCTGATAGTAGATAAGATACGTTCAGTTGGCGGCACTACAATTCAGACAGCAGCAAACTGTGTAATAGATTGGGTTAATGCATATGATGCAAATGACAATGAAGTAGCATTAGATGCTAATAACGTTGCTTACTATAATGTATATTGGAGAGCTACAGATTCATCAGCAAGACAGATAACTAATGACTGGAAACCGTTTGACCAAGCGATATGTCAGTCATTCAATAATGTGTCTGCTGGTGTCAATTACGATATCTCTAATAAATATTACTGGAGACTTGTTACTGAATTATTGCCTGACACCTATATGAATATCAATACGGGTGCTACAACAACTCAAGCAAATGCTGGTGTCAATTCAGTACAGATTACTAATCGTACAATAACATATAAAGACTATCAAGATGTAGATCAAACATTAGTTGATAAGTTTGATATCGTGGCTCAGACAATAACTGATGTACAGACTGGTGCAAGTTGGGATAGCTCAACCGATACAATGACCACAACTAATACTGTGTTTGGCATTCAGCTAACACCACAGTCAGATCTTGACAATATTGTTCCTACTAAATTCTCATTTGACTGCTCATCTGCACGTCTTAGCGTTGGCATTTATTATGTTGATAGTACAAGTCAGTATTTTCCTGCACCAGATGTAGCAAAAACTCATTATGAATATGATCTAAACACAGACAACAATATTGAAGCAATCATAATAACAAATGCAGACGAAGTACAATGGCATCTTGTACATGGCATAACATTGAGCAATACAGACAAGGATGCAAACTTATCAGGATCTTCGTCTATTCCATCAAAAGGTGACAATATTGCCCAGTTAGGATATAGATGGAATGCAAATGGTGCCGATGCCAATGACAAGAAACGTGCATCTGCAATCATAATAGCTGCATATCAGACACCAGACTCAGAACTTACTGCTCCGTCATATGCGCAATATCAGAACATAACAGATTATGATCTATCAAGTCATAGAGGAACGTATATGGATGCCAATGGATCAAAGTTCATAGGTGACTTTTGGATTGACAACGACACATCAATAATAAACTATATAGACAGTCATGCACCTACTTATAATTTATATACTGCTTATGCTACTGCTGCTGACTATGGACAGCAACGAATAACATCTTATACTGACTCTACTGGATGTCAATACATGGGTATATGTCCAACACCTGCTGCTACGCAACCAACTAATTTCAACGACTATTCTTGGATTGCTATTCAGGGAAACCAAGGTCCAGTTGGACCACAAGGTCCAACTGGACAAGATGGCTCAAATGCAATACAATATGTACTTGCAGATCAGGGGAGCGTAGCTACAGTTGTCGCATCATTAGACAGCAACAATAATGTCGCAAAACAATTATCTATCAATTTAAGATATAAAGTAGTTGTTATAGAAGGTGCTACAGCAAGATATGCTACAATGCAAGAGATGAGAGACTTCCCAAGACAGACAGGAACAGATGACGGATGTTATGCTTATGTTAAGATGTCGCTGGATCAAAATAATGCTAATTATAGATATATAAAAATGAGTCTTAACACAAATGACTCAGATACATCCGATGCATTATTCACATTCGCAAGAGAGATAACAAATGAATATGTCATAAATACGAATGAGGTGCTTGTAATAGCATTGATCAACTATAATGCTATAAACAGCGAACATGACTCAATTCCTGTCACATCTACTAATCTGCAGTATACATTATATACGACTAACATGCAGATAACTTTAGCGCCTTCTGCATCATTACGTATCATACAAGGAGACCATGCTTCTATATCTACATTGGTTACGGGTCAGGAACAGAACACACAAGACATATCACAATTACAGCAAACTGCAAGTCAGATCTCATCTACTGTAAGCTCACATACGACAGAGATAAACGATATAAATGGTGACATAACTAATATCAATAACGACATATCACAGATACAGCAAACTTCTACATCTATCATATCAAAAGTAGAGAATCTTAATGCAGGATCTAAAAACTACTTCAATTATACTTACACTCAGTTTGTTGAAGGTGCTGTGCCATACATACAAGGATATGGACTTGAAGTAAAAGGAACAACAGGTAATAGTCAAAGATATTCACAAGTCAACAATTTAGATTTTGATGAAAAAGGCGGCGACTTCTCAGTTACTTGTTGGATGCGAATGCAGTCAACTGATAAAAACGTGCTCGTTGGTCTATGCAATACGAACCCAAACAATATAACTACTAATGATGGTCGTGTCACTGTGACTACAACATGGCAGAAATATTCGTTCACCTATAATGTAACTGATGCAAATACAAACGTGCGAAATGTTAATGGACATATAACATTCTCACTTGCGCAAGGAGACTCATTTACTGATACAAACAGGCTATATGTCAAATACTTAATGATAACAAGAGGAAACATTCCGTCTGACTTTAATCTATCATGGCGTGATTATGACTCAGTTATGACAAAACAGGATGCCCTGATAGTAAGTGATGATATGTGGAATTATAGAAGCAATCTCAATAAGACAGCAAACAAGTTCAAAGGATATGACATATACGAATGCGCAGGGTCTACTGTTTCATCTGACACCAATTATGTAGATGTCATCAATATATCAGGCATACAAGTAAAGCAAAATAAGATCTATACATTGTCATTTTATGCAAAGACAAATGGTAGCTCATCAATAAACAACACAGCTGAAGCTACAGGTCTTGGACGTAATGCTTATATGTACAATACAAATCCAATAGCTTCATCAATGGGTATAGATGAAGCATCAAGACAAGAAGACATAAACAATCCTATAGGTCATCCATCAAAAGGCAATAAGTCCGATGGCGCTACTAACTACAAGCTAAACAATAGTTGGCAGCAGTTCATAATCCATTGGTATAATCAAAACAGTGTGTTAAGCTCATTTATAGCAATGCGACTATTCGGGCAAGAATCAACTACTATCTCATTAGAACCATTCAGTATTGCAGGTGTTGAAGTACGTGAAGGATGGTGGGATGTAGACGGAATAAACTCAAGCTCAATGATAAAGCAGACAGCTGATGAGATAGAGCTGAAAGTAAAGAACACAGGAATCAATATTGATGATGGAACGATCACATTGAGTGCCGACAATACATTTGTTGATGGAAATTTAGTATTGAAATATAATGAAGGCGCACAAGGACTGATATTTAGAAATAGTAGCAATCAAGATGGTCTTAAAATATCTACATCAAATTTGCCACAATTGTCTACATGGCTCAATGAATATCCAGGATATCCAAAATTAGATGTAGCAACAAATGGATTTGGCTTCCAATCAGGTTCAAGATATCTATATGCATCAACAAGTGATTTAGCATTACATGATGGAAGCGCAGGCGGTGTCAATAATGAATATCAGATAGATGTGACATTAAGACAGGATGGTGGAAATATTGGTCAGATAAAAGATTATATAGGTCAGACAGAATTTGGATCAAATGACAACAATACTGCTTATGTAAAGTTTTTAGCATCAGAAACGATGGTACAGCACAATGGTGTTAGAATCATACAACCAGCGCAAAACTATAATTATTCTAATTTCAAAGTAACAAGTAAAGACAAGATCTTGCTTTGCGCGCCTAATGGAGATAAACAAACTTCATCTGAATTAAGCAAACGTGCTGTAACATTAAATTTCCCATCTAATTGTGTTGGACATTATTATTTCATTAAACGTTTGTATGATGTTGGTAGAATATATATTAGTGGATATGTATATGCTGGAACTTTGAATTTATCAAATACCCCAATGCACAATCCATATATAGATGACAATGGATTATGGATGGCTATTATTGTGGATGGATTAGACTCAACATATAATGGAACACAAATAATATTGAATAAGATAGCTAATAATGACAGACCAAATATAGATTGAACTATATTAACAAAAATATAAATACAAGAAATGGGATTATTTAACCGCAAAGAAAAACGAAATAATGAAGCACCACACAAGGAGACCAATCTTGATGCTTGTGAGCAAGTAAATCAAGGTGTTGGCCTATTGAATAAGCTGCTATCATTAAATGAATATGGCGCATTATCACAGTCACCGTTCTTTGCTGCAGTCAACCTTATATCTAATGGTGTCGCTCAGATGTCGTGGAACATTAAGAAGACAGATGACGAATTGCAAGATGGAGCAGATTATGTCAATCATTTGTTTGATAAATGTCTGCTTACAAGATTTATGCTTGTAAAGAACATGATAAAGGATGTACTATTGAACGGAAATGGATTTGCATACATACATAGAGACAGAAAAGGACAGCCATTGACATTAGAGTATATTCCATTTAAAGACTGCTCAATCGTATGGAATCCTGCAACAAGAAAACTATTCTATCAGATGCCAAGAATTTCTAAGTCATTAATAGAGCCAATTAATGTACTTCATATATTGATGCATTCTTCAAACGGCGTAGAAGGTCGTAGTATTCTTTCATTTGCTACGAACACAATCAAATTATCGGGCAATGCCGAGAAAGCCGCTTCTGAGTATTTTGGTTCAGGAATGACTGTACAAGGAATACTTTCTACTGACGCACCACGTCTAACTAAAGATCAAAGACAGTCAATACGTTCAGCATGGAGTGAGTCACAGGTTGGCAATGGGTCAGGATTAGCTGTATTGGAAGGCGGAATGAAATTCAGTCCTGTGTCATCAAATAGTAAAGACGCGCAACTGATTGAGACGCGTATTTTTAACGTGCAGGAAGTCGCACGTTGGTTCAACCTGCATCCTGTCTTATTGGGTGACTTATCAAAAACAAGCTATAATTCTGTTGAGCAAGCGCAATTACAGTTTGTAGTAAATACATTGGCTCCATACGTTGAGATGTTAGAACAGGAGATAAATAGAAAATTGATCATGCCTGATGACCAATCAAATTACTACATTGATATCATAGAAGAAGACATAATAAAAACTGACAAGCAAGCACAAGCAAACTACTTGAATACTTTAGTTCAGTCAGGAATCATAACACGAAACGAAGCAAGATATCAATTAGGATATACACCAGTTGAAGGTGGAGATGAATTGATCGTAGCATATACTGACATCAATCAGAACACAATAGGTGGAAATGAACAAGACAAAAATACAATGAAAGAAGATGAAGAAGCTTGAATATAGATCAATAGAAACAGAAATACGTGAAGCAAATGAAGGGTCACGTCTTATATCAGGTTTAGCTATACCAACAGATAGCAGATCTGGTTTATTGCAAGGCGAGTTCTATGAGACTATTAGTAAAGACGCCATAACTGAAGACATGATAAAACGATTTGACATAAAGCTATATGTCAACCATGATGCAAGTCAAGGAACATATGCAAGATCAAAATATGGACACGGAACATTATCATTATTCGTCACAGAAAGAGGTCTTGAGTTTGAGACTGAATTACCACATACCGTATTTGGTGACCAACTATTAGAAGGCATTAAACGAGGAGATTATGATGCCATTTCGTTTGCATTCATACCAGATGTAGATGAGTGGAAGAACAATGGTGATGGCACGTATGAACGTACAATACGATCATTTGAGTTGTTAGATGAGATATCAATATTGTCACAAACACCAGCATATGATGTGACTGAAGTTAGCTGTCGTTCATTAGAGAATTTTAAAGAAAATGAGCGAGCTGAAGAGGAGAAGCGAAAGATGGCTATATTAAATAAACTAAATTCTAAATTAGAAGAAATATATAATTAATATTATGCAACAAAAGAGAGTTAACGATAAGTTGTACGTATTGGACTTCAATCCTTATGAGATAACTGAGGACACCGATGTTGATATCATATACGTACAGCAAGAGAAATATAACGAATATGTTGAGCTTAACCCTTCTTTAGCAGACAAGATAAAGACAATAAACTATCTTGTATATACTGTCAAAAAGAAAGAGTGGGCAGATGATGAGCCATCTCCATCTGAAAAGAAAGAAACAGGTCTTAATTTTAATGCAAGTTATTATACATTCAATCAGGGTGATACAGGCAATTTTACTGACTTAATAAACAACCCAAATAACTTAGACTATCTAATTAATATCATTGATCAAAATGGCAATACGTTAGATCAATCTGATAATGAATATATAACTTGGGATGCTGAACTTAACTATACTGTTCAAAATAATTTTACAAGCGGACTGTCTATATTGTTGGACCGTGCTGAAGACGATGAGTGGTATGGTGTGTCAGACGTTAACGAAACTATCATATTGCCAAATGAGAATGAACAACAAGAACAAGAAGAAGCAATAAGTAGTACATTTGATGAGCAGACTGATGCATTAGATATATATCTTACACCTGAGATATTGTCTGATATGATAGCAGATGGCAAAACTTCAGATATAGTAGCTAACATACTTAATTATAGATATGTAATGGAGGCAAAATACGCAGAAGGCGGCACATTGTTTAGTGGTCAGCTTTTTGTACATTATAATGACGATGGCAATATTCATATTGGAATATATGATGGTGCTTTTCGCCATATATTCACTATTACAAAAAATGGATTAGGTGGAATGACCAGTGACAGCATTGAGTTCAATTCAAATGATGTATGGGTTATTCTGCATAAGCCATCTAATACAGATTTCTATGCTGTATATTTAGATGGGCAAAGCAATACACGTTACATAAAAACTGATAAATTGTATGAAGATACAAATGACAATGACTTGAACTATAATCAATCATTTATAAACTGTCCATTTGGAATGGCATGGAATATATCTGATAATGGTAGTTATTCTGCTTCATTTATGTCGAGTAAATCTAATGCAGTCCAACCTTATATAGACAGATATATCATTGCAGAAAATCCTAACAACTTGCCTACTAATGAATTTGGCATACAGAGTGTTGAGATGGTGACTACAGACACTCACAGTACTTTAACTGTAACTTATCCTGAAGGTGAGCAATGGTATGTCGCATTAGAGAATTTTGTATGGCTACATGTCGACGCACTAAGTGATTATGTCATATCTGCAGGACACGAAGTAACTGTGTTCTTAGATGGCTCCTATGACCAGCCTACTGCTACTCATGTTTATGCAGTTAGTGGAATCAATCAGTCAGACATAAATGGCAATTCATTTACGATGCCCAACAATAATGTTACAGTCAATGCAGAATTCTGGCAAGCAACTGACGTCGACTTACAAGCACATTATGGTGGTAATGAAGTAGATCATTTAATTCCTGCTGCAAATTTGGGACCTGGAACAACTGATGCAGAATTACAAGTAGCACAATATATTGGCTACTATGAAGTAGATGGATCAATGGAAAACCAAGAGTTTACTGCAAATGATGTAGAGTGGTCATGTGACGTACCTGAGATAACATTTAATCTTGTGGTCGATGGCAGTAATTCTTATTGGTGTATATCATGTGACAGCAGTTATACACCAGATGGCTCAGAAACTGCTACTGTCTCATTAGTACAAGGATTACATTATGTTGGATCTAAAGAATACACTATCATAGGTGAAGGAAGCTAAAAAGAAATGACTATATATACAAAAATTACTATTTAATAAATATGAGAAATTCAGTTGAGATTAAATCAGCAATAAACAAGGCTCAGACTCGTGCTAAAGAGATAGTTGAGCTATGCAAGACTGAAGTCAGAGAAATGACTGAAGATGAAGAGAAAGAATTTAACTCATTGAGAGAAGAGATTGATGAGAAGAAAGAAGAGCTAAAATCTTTAGAAAAGAAATTAGCTGAATACGAAGACGAACTTCCAAAAGAGGAGGAAGAGAAATATGAAGATGAAGAAAAAGAAACAGAAAAAAATAATCGAAATAAATCAATGAAAAAATCATTAGTTAAAGAAATTAGAAACGCAATGCAAAACAACCAAAAGAGCATTGTAATAAACGCTGAAACACGTGCAGCACAAGTAACTGGAGAGAATGGCGTACATGATGCAGTTGTTGAGACTCAGATAGATGGCATTCTTGAGCCATTATATGCAAATTCAGTATTATCACAATTAGGCGCTCGCTGGTATACTGGCTTGCCTCATGGAGATGTACAGATACCTATCATGGGTAAAGGTTCTGTTGGCTGGCAGTCAGAAATTGGACCTGCATCTGCAACACAGAATGCATTCACAACTAAGAAACTTCAACCAAAACGTCTTACTGCTTATATCGACATCTCAAAGCAATTACTTGTACAAGACACAATTGGTGTTGAAGCTGCTATCCGTAGAGATATCGTTAACGCATTAAACGATAAATTACAAGAAACTATTTTGGGTACAGCAGATAAAGATGACAACAAGCCTGCAGGCATCTTCCATGATGTTACTTATACTAACATTTCAAATTATAAAGATTTATGTGAGTTTGAGTCTACATTAGATGACGCTAATATCAACGGTCAACGTAAATACTTACTTGGCAATGGTGCTAAAGCAATCTTACGTTCTATGATAAAAGGAACTAATAATACAGGAATGATCATGGAGAACAATTCTGTTGATGGAACTCCTGCTATCAATACATCCAATGTATGCGGTGGTGCTGAAGGTAAGAATAACTTCGTGTATGGCGATTTCAATTACTTAGCAATCGGTTCTTGGGGTGACGTTGAATTAGTTATTGATCAATACACACAAGCTGTCAATGGATGCGTTAGAATTGTAATTAATGCATTTTTCGATGCAGTTATCTTGCGTCCTGAAGCATTCAAATATGGTACAATGGTAACAGAATAAAATCGTTCATTACATTGGAACGATGTAAATAAATAAAATCGTTCATTACATTGGAACGATGTAAATATATATTAGATGGGAGTAAGGACTAACACTCCTGCTTCCATCTTTTTTGAAAACTATGCAATATCTTACATTAGACGAAATAAAGAGACAATGCAATATTGATTTAGACTTTCATGACGATGATCCGTTTCTTGAGTTATTAGGTGAATCAGTAGAAGACATAACTGCTAATCTTTTAGATTGTCCGTTAAGTGTAGTTGAAGCTAAATACGGCAATATGCCTGCAGGAATTAAACATTGTATGCGTATGTTAGTTGATTATACATATTCGCAGCAAAGAGGCAGTTCAAGTGAAGCAAATGATATTCCTAACGCCATTATTACTATATTAAAATTGTATAGAAATTTTAATTAGTTATATGACATATAGGTATATTTATATGATTGTTTGTATGGCAGGTAGTATGAAATATAAATTTTATATTGGACAGCATACAACAAATAATTTGAATGACGGATATAAAGGCAGTGGAGTTCTTATAAATAAATATTATAAGAAATATCCAAATGATTACATTAAATCTATAATTTGTTATTGTGATAGTAAAGAACAATTGGATGAACGTGAAAAAGAATGCATCGCAGAATGTATTGATCATCCTGATTGTTTAAATTTACAAACTGGTGGCCATAACGGTTCTCCTACTTTAGAAGTACGTAAAAAAATAGGTGCTAAATTAAAAGGTAGAATTCCATGGAACAAAGGCAAACATTTGTCTGATGAACAAAAGCAAAAACACTCTCTATGGATGAAAGAAAATAATCCAATGAAAGGCAAAGACCCATGGAATAAAGGTGGTACAAGTCCAAGAAAAGGTTGTACAGTAACAGAGGAAACAAAACAAAAAATTAGAGAATCTGCTAAAAACAGAGCACCTGTTTCTGAAAAAACTAAACAAAAATTAAGAGTAATTGGTTTAAACCGTAAACATTCAGAAGAAACTAAAAGAAAAATATCAGAAGCAGCTTTAAAACGTTGGGCTAATTATCATAAAAATACTGATTGATTTTATGAACTCAGCATTACTAAGACATAAGATTGAAATATACCGACTGAACACTAAACCGACTGAATACGGCACAATAGAAGCAACATATGATTTCTATCGTAGTACTCGTGCTCATATAATGTTCAATAGTGAGACAGTAACTACTGACAATGGTGAGATATGGCATCCAACTACAAGAACATTTATTGTTCGTACTAATAATGACGTATATGAGACCGACAGAATAAAGTGGGACAATCAATGGTGGAGAATTTTGTCTATCAATAAAAACGACTACTATGGAAATGTTGAGATCATGACAGAAAAAGTCAATACATAAAATCGTTATGGATGGAATTAATTTTAATATAACAGGAAATCTTGTAGGCAAATTTGAAGAGACAGTAAAAGAGATGCCTCATATTGAGAAATTAGCTCTTTATCGTGCTGCATATTATATGCGTGATCAAATTAGACATGAGCTACTTGCAAAAATACCAAAAGCAAATACAAGAAATCCTAAATATACAGACACCTTAGTTGATGCAGTTGGATTTACAAGACCAGATGGTGGATCATTGATAGTAAATGCATTAGGAACAAATGAGACAGGTAGTGGAACATTTAGAACAAGATTTTTTGAGAAAGGAACACAAGAAAGATTTCAGAATAAACGAAATGGAATTAAGCTAAAGAAAAAGAAATCTATAGGTAGAATTACTGCTCGTCCATTCTTTCAGGGAGCAGTAAGAGCCAGTGAGTCGGCAACTGTAGACATAATGAGAAATACAATATCAAAATACGTACAAGAGACAATCAATGGATAACGCAATTTTAATTTCACGCTATGTACAGCAAATATTAGAAGAATCAGATGAAGTAAGAGCAATACTTGGAAATGATGAGCATAGAATATTTCCATTATTACAGCCTGACAATCTATCATTTCCATTTATTGTACATAGTCGTAACTCTATTGCAGTGACTTACACTAAAGACATAGAGTATATGCGTGGCGGATGGACTAATGAAATCAACTATATTGTAAGCTGTGTTTCTGACAATTATATACAATGCTTAGAATTAGCTAACGCAGTCCGTCATGCTATGGAGACATACAGATGGAAGGATGAAGACATATACATTCACCCAATTAAAGTCAACTATATTACTGAGTATACTACTGAACAGAATGCATTTGTTCAGGAAATACAATTCAATATTACAGTAGAATAAAAATACAATAAATATAAAAAATGGCTGCATTAAGAACAAATCAAGACATTATAAAAGGTAGCAAACTTATGGTTTTCTTCAATAATGAACCAATTGGATTTGCAACAAGTCACTCATTGAGCATGACAACTAACACAAGTCAAGTTTCAACGAAAGATAATGGAGATTTTCCAAGCACACTTGCACAGAATATAACTTGGGAGATCAGCGTTGAAAATTTGTATTCTGAACTGGGAGAAGCTACATACATGCAAATTATGAAAACTATGTCACCTGTTACATTGGTTTTCGCTGAAGCAGCAAACTATTCTAACACTTCAGCACAAAAAGGATTGCCTATGGATGACGACGGCGCAGAATGGACAATTGGAACAAAAGTTGCAGAAGGCAAAGCATTGCTTACTTCATTCAGCATTAATGCACCTGCTGGTGATAACGCGACAATGAGTTGTACATTTACTGGTACAGGTGATTTGACTACTACATTCCAATAAAACATGTTTGTTACACTCCATATGTACGAATAAACATGGTGTAGAAAACTTTTTCATAAGATTTGGGTAGTGCATGCTATGTACTACCTTTTTTTTGAAATATCTATTTTACTAAAAAATACAACAATAAATATATGATAACAAAAATCGTAAAAGGAAACTCGTTTGTCATGCAAATAACAATGACGAAAGTTAACTTCGATGATCCTAATAATATTATAATGGATGATTTTGACATCAATGATCAAACAGATGTTCAAGTCAGTTTATTCTGTGATTTAGATCATGTTGTTATACCATTAGAATGGAATACGATAAGTGATAATGTTATAACTGCTAATGTAAATGGGGATCTTTTGCATTCAGGTACTACATACTCATTGATCATAACTGGTACAAATAATGAATCAGGTCTTGACTGGAGATATAAGAACGATCAAATTTTTGCTGTAGTTGATAGTCAAGATATGTCTAACATGGATGTAGAACTAACGCAAGGACCGATAGATATAGCTGCAAAAATTGGTTTAGCTATTTATACAGATGGTGTAGTTGGTCCACAAGGCGCACAAGGCGCACAAGGCATTATGGGTCCAACAGGTGTACAAGGGCCACGTGGATATCAAGGGCCGCAAGGCATTATGGGTCCAACTGGTCCTACAGGTCCTGCTGGAGAACGCGGTCCTATTGGATATGGAATTACTGGTGCAACTGGCCCACAAGGTCCGAGAGGTTTTACAGGTCCACAAGGTCCACAAGGTCCACGTGGAGAAAGAGGTCAAAGAGGACAAGACGGATCTGTTGATTTTGATGTTCTTACACCAGAACAGAAAGAAGAACTAAGAGGTCCAAGAGGTTATCAGGGTGAGCAAGGTCCAACTGGTCCACGTGGTATTACTGGTCCTAAAGGAGAAGATGGAACTGTTTCATTTGAAGATCTAACACCTGAGCAAATAGAATCATTGCGTGGGCCACAAGGTCATCAGGGAGCACAAGGTCCGAGAGGATACCAAGGTGATGCTGGAGAACGTGGTCCTATTGGATATGGAGTTACTGGTCCACAGGGTCCTGAAGGTCCGATTGGCCCAAGAGGTCATCAAGGAGAGCAAGGTCCTATTGGAGCTACTGGTGCTACTGGTCCTAAAGGAGAAGATGGAACTGTTTCATTTGAAGATCTAACACCTGAGCAAAGAGAATCGTTACGTGGCCCACAAGGTCATCAGGGGGCGCAAGGTGAGCGTGGATTAATTGGTCCAACTGGTGAGCAAGGTGAGCGTGGATTAATTGGTCCAACTGGAGAGCAAGGTCCGAGAGGTTATCAGGGAGAGCAAGGTCCGATTGGTCCA
>OCTX012185226.1_pt1 | contig 20235 bp, 20 predicted proteins | sample 1539691 | NCBI WGS metagenome assembly OCTX01 (sample SAMN02144231, study PRJEB22623) | gut metagenome | biome: sheep rumen | host: Ovis aries | place: New Zealand
CATTGATGCCCAGATGGCGGAATCGGTAGACGCGCTGGTCTCAAACACCAGTGGGGCAACCCGTGCCGGTTCGACCCCGGCTCTGGGTACCGCAAACACCTTGTAAGTCGTTGATTTACAAGGTGTTTTCTTTTTCTGAGGTGTTAAAAAGGTGTTAATTCTACGCAATGAAAAGAAAATACTTTTGTGGCCTTTCTTCCTCCTCTTTTCTTATCCTTGTCTTTTGCTTTTCTATAGGCCGATGTTAAAACATGTTGTATTTTTGGTGTCAGCTTCTACTTTCACTATCTTTGCAATCTACTTTTTTTCATCTTCAATAATAATAGGTATTAGGTTTATGGATATTCAGGAACAAGCGATCAGTAAGAAACAGCAGATGATGGACTTCTGCGTGGGAAAGACATTGGAGATACTCAAAGAGTCGATAGAAACGAGAGCGGAACACTTATCCGATGACAAAATGGACGAGGTGGAACAGAAGGAGTATGACCGAGCCATGGAAGAATTGACTCAGACATACGTCCGTTTCCCTGCTGTCCAACATATCAAGGATTATTTGCATCTACCCGACTATATCTGGCAGAGCGATTTCTTGGAGAATTTGACCATGGAACAGAAACGGAAATGGTATCACCAGCCAATAATGGGCAATTATTCCGATTTCTGCAATGACAACACGTCCTTCGATGATGATTGTCCCTTATTCTCCGCCATATATAAAGTGGTGGTGAACGAGAAATATGCCCAATTCTTGTTGGAAAGAATGGGGCAAAGGAATGAACTCAGACAGTTCCGTGAGAAAAGGAGGAAAAAGAAAGAGACCGAGAAGATATTGGTGGAAGTGGATGCCTTCATATCCGATATGGAAGAGAAGTTGAGCGCGAGGCATACCGAAGTGCAAAGAAGAGAAGACGCGGCCTTGCGTAGCGTGGAAGAGGTAGAAAATCCGTCAGAAAAGCCCATTGAAATACTCACGGAAGAAACCAATCCGTTCAATCACAAATTCACTGACAGCCAGATAGCCTTCCTTGCAGAGGTGGTCAATAAAGTCCATTTGTTTTGGGGTAAGGACGTGACCGAGGAAGAAATGAGAGCCATCTTCGACTGCAAGGTGAAGGTGCCGCTCAAATCAAAGAACAACCGTTTGCTTGCCCAATTCTTCAGCCAACTGAGCTACCGTGAATACATCACCGAGTCGTGGCAGTCGGTTGTCGCCAAACATAAGTTGTTCATTTCATCCCGAAAGGATGATTACATCAACCAGTCCGACCTCTCCTCTGCTTGTAATCATTTGAATAATAGCCAACAAAGCGGAAATTACTTGAAAATCAGCAACTACATCCAACAACTGAAAAAACAGTAAGCATCGGAACAATTGTAAAGAAAAAGAAAAAGGTTTGAGAGCTGTTTGAGACCTCAAACCTTTTTCTTGACCTCTCAAACTTAGAAAAATACCTTTGCACTCGAATTCAAAATTCGGAGGGCATGCACTCCTATTGTCTAATTTCTAAGTTTTTTAAAATGGAAACAAAAAAAAGCATAGAGGAAAGGATTGAGGAACTTGAAAACCTTATTTACCTTTCAAAGAACGTGCTGAGTTTCGAGGAAGCCAGCAGGTTTCTCAACCTGTCGAAGAGCTACCTTTATAAGCTCACCTCGGCAGGAGTGATTCCCCATTACAAGCCCCAGGGCAAGATGATCTATTTCGAGAAGACCGCCTTGGAAGAGTGGCTCCGGCAGAACCCGGTGAAGACCCAGGAACAGATTGCACAGGAAGCGCAGAGGTACCTCTTAACCCACAAGTGATGCCATGGAGACGCAACATTCCAATAGCCCCATTAGGGAGCAGATGACCCGTGAGGAATTCCGGGGCATCTGGCAGTCCATTCATTTGAAAACGACCGATGAGTATGCTGTACCACCCGAAATACTTCGGGTGAACGGCTCCACCATCGGGACTCTTGGAAACTTTAGCGCATCAACCGGAAAGGCAAAGAGCAAGAAGACCTTCAATGTCTCTGCCATCGTGGCAGCGGCGCTCAGTAACAAGGAGGTGCTTTGCTATTCTGCTTCTTTTCCTGATGACAAGCGCAAGGTACTTTACATCGACACCGAGCAAAGCAAGTACCATTGTCAGAAGGTGATGAAACGCATCCTTCGTTTAGCCGGTTTACCCGAGCAGCAAGAAAACCCAAATCTGCTGTTTGTCGCCATGCGGGAATTATCTCCAGAGAAGCGGCGCGCGGTTATCGACTTCATGCTCTCCAATATCAAAGGATTGGGTTTGGTCATCATCGATGGAGTCCGCGACCTGATGTATGACATCAACAATCCTACGGAGTCCACCGAGATCATCAATCTGCTAATGCGATGGTCGAGCAGTTTCAACTTGCATATCCACACCGTACTGCACTTGAACAAAGGTGATGACAACACCCGTGGACATATCGGCACCGAACTGAACAACAAGGCTGAAACCGTGTTGCAAGTGACCAAAAGCCTATTGGATGCCAACGTCAGCGAGGTAAAGGCAATGCATATCCGTGACAAGGATTTTGAGCCATTTGCCTTCCGCATCAATGAAGAGTCACTGCCTGAACTGGTTGTCGACTATGAGTGTCAGAAGAAACCGGAACGTGTCGCATTGACCGATCTCCCCGACAATAAACATAGTGAGGCTCTTGCCACCGCATTTAATAAAGGAGGCATCCAAGGTTACAACAACCTGATTGAAGCGCTGAAACGTGGCTATGCCTCCATTGGTAATGAACGAGGCCGTAACACACTGGTTTCTCTCGCAAAATGGCTGATGTCGCGCAACCTCATTGTCAAACATGATAAGACGTACAGTTTGGCACAGGGCATATCTAAGGAGAACCAACATAAACCAGACCCTCAAAACCTCTTTGGCGATGAGCTTGGTATCAATTAATTCAACCATCAAAAGTAAAAAATTATGCATAATATCATTCTTAGCAAAAAAATGGTCGACGATTATGTGTCGGTCAGCGACTACCTGATAGGCATGGGTGCCATGTTCTTTGAACAGACAGGCAATATGCGAAAATTCATATCGTTCCAGCCTGGCGGAAGCGAGCCTGACCGCTTCGTCTTTGTCAATATGGATAGGAACGAGTGGACATGCACCAACCCAGACATGGGAGGCAAGGTCACCGACCTCGCAGAGCATTTCTTTTCCTTTCCGTCAAATGATGATATGCTCCAGTCCATCATTGACAAGGTGCGCAACGTCGCCATGACGCCGCTACCGAGTACTATCCAGTTCACGCACTCCAAGGTGCAGGTTCCCGTAGAAGTCAGTACCATCTTTGATTTCGACCTTCTCCGTCCCATCTACAGTATGGGCATATCAGAAAAAATCGCCTACGAAAATTTGAAGCAAGGCACCTACATTGGCATCAAGGATGGCAAGGAACACCACGTGCTGCTGTTCCCCAATGGTCATGGTGGCTATTACAGTTTGGAAGGTGACAAGTGGCACACGATAGGAGATGAGGGCATTACAATTATCGGCCCTAAAAGAGACACCCAGATGCTTTGCGTGTTCACCAACCCTCTCGATTTCCTTGCCCTGAAGCAAATGAGGCAGACTCTCGGCATGGAGCCGTTTTTCGCCAACGACCGCTTCCTCGTCATCAACGGACAGAGGAACATGGACGAGGCACTCCGTCACATCCATGCCAACAGTGGGTATTACAATGTCTGTTGCTTTATCCCCAACAACGAAGGGGGCAAGGCAGATTATGAGAAATTTGTTGACATCTGTCAGGGCAGTGCCATCAATTCCTCCAGACTGTATAAAGGTCATATGTCTTTTGCCGACTCCCTTGATGCCAACCTCCGTGTGACAAGGAATCGGTTGGATAAATGTCTGAATCCACAGCAAACGATAGTCGCCAATCCCAACAAGCAGGTTCAAAAGACTCCGCTTGAAACGACATCGAAACGAAAACCCAAAGTCGTCAAGACTGTCGAAGTGACCTTAAATGAGGAGGCTGCAAGAAGAGGATTCCGACTATAGGGGAATAAAGCCTCCTTTATAGGAAAGTCTGAATGACGAGCCAATGTGCCGCAGATTTTCAGCAACGGCAAGAGGTGTCTGCGTTGCACATTTTCGCTCCACTCAATGTCCACTCCGACACTCTTGCAAGGGGGAGCCCCCCTTGACCCCACGTGCTCGCTGTGCTCACTTTTTCTCATAATTATCAAAAATGATAGCGAAGGTTAACTCCACTTCCCACATCACCCGGGCGGTGATGTATGGACAGGACGAGCGGAAGGGAGGCGAAGTCCTCCTCTTCCAGCACGTCGATATGACGGTCTCACCAGAGGAGCAGGCCGCCGACCTCAATGCCATGTCCAAGCCATCCTTAAGGGTGAAGGCTTACAATATCATCCTGTCGTTCGATGACGAGGACACCGAAAAAATCAGACAGATGGAAGAAGGACGTAGGTACAGGTTCGAGCGTGATATCATCAAGGCATTCATCGCTGAGATAGAGAAACGCGGTACCAACATTACCGACTGTCCCTTCGTGGTGGCTCGTCACGGCAACACCGACAATGAGCACTTCCATATGACGGTGCTCACCACTACTATCGATGGCGAGCACATCCACGACAGCTACATCAAGAAGAACGCCATCCGTGCCGCTGCTAAAATTTCGGAGGACTTCGGGCTGAGGGCTGCGCCCAAAGCATTGAGGAATGAGATTGCCCATCAAGTGGCCACGGGTGAACGTGATGCCAATGTAAAAGGCACTCGACGTGTGCGCAACCGTCAGTCGAACACGGCAGAGAACATTCAGGATCGCATCCGACGAAGGGAGGCTGTGGAGAAAGCTGAAAGGCGAAAAGCGATGCTGAAACGGAACATCGAACGGATAGCCCGCGAGTCCACTGCTGCCAACTTCGCCGAAAAGTTGAAATCCGAGGGAATGACTCTTTGCCAGTTGCCAAAAGAATGGGGCGTGACTGTCACCCTTGAAGAAGACAAGGAGCGCACTTACACCTTTGCCCAATTGGACGTGGACAATGACATGGTCACTCCACTGTTGGTGATTCCTCCAAAGGAAAAGAAGGAGCCTTCCAACAAGCGCAAGGTGTCAGAAAGGAAAAGAACTACTCCTTCCCCCTCTGGTTCCATCACCCATGCCGTAAAAAAGGCTGGGAGAGTTCTCAATAGTGCAGGGGGGCAGTCAGGCGGTTATTCAAGGGAGGACGAGGTTTCCAAAGGCCGTTATGAGGATTCCGATGAGGAATGGCGCAGGAGAGGTGGACACTCTATGTAATATCACGATAATCATCTTATAAAAACAGTAAATAATGGAAAGAAACAATTATCCGCCGGCAGTGGTTCATTACCAGTCCGGTAAAAGAAAGAAAAGGCCGCACCGCACGGAATACATCACCTTCCGTGTCACGCCAGCCGAGAAGCAAGCCATACTCGACGACGCGCTTAGAAACGGCCACTCGCCGAGCGATTTCTGCCGCTTGCGCTGCCTGAGACAAAAGGTCGCAGATATGAGCGATGAGGCGAGAAGAGAGAGGAGAATTTTTATCAATATGGCCAACAATTTGAACCAGATAGCCCGCCACTTCAACACCGAGGGTGTCAATCCTGGGACGGTGGCGGAGTTGGAACAGTTGATGGCTGAAATTCATAAACAGAAATCATTATGAAAAATAACAGAAAACAAATGGACTTTGCAGAGGACATGAGTTTCTCGCAGTCCGCAAGCCACAATCAAGAGACGGGCAATAGTGCAATGGACGAACAATCCAAAATCACCAAGGAACTGCTGGAAACGGCCAAAAACTTGGAGAAGAATGCCTATGTCGTGTCAAGTGCTGCCGATGGCATTGGAAGATACCTTCTCAACGAGGATGGTACCATCCGTGACTTCACCAACTATGAGTTGATGAAGGGAATGCACGAAATGCTGAAAAAAGGAATTGTAGATATGAGACAGAACACGGTGGCCATTCAAAAGATAATTGAAAATACACCCACCGAAATGACTGCCCATTTCGACAAGGATGATGTGTCGCGGTTGGAAAAACTGCTCAAATACTTCAAGTGGGAACGGTGCTTCCTGTGGGTTTATATTTCTGGTGCTGCTTTTATCATGGGCACATTCACAGTCAAGTCCTGTTCACTCGATAAGAGGGAGACCGAACTGAGGCAATGGTACGATGCCAACCACGAGACCGCCAACTTCGGGCGTTTCATACGGATGCAAGAACCCGAGCGGTGGGATTACTGGCACAAGCAATGGCGCAGTGATCCACAGATGATGGAGGATATGTATGATGCCCACCTGATGAAGGGATGGGAAAGCAAGTTCAAAAAGTGACCTTGCTACTTGATGTTGAAAAGCCCAACTGATTTGTATAGTGAGTTGGGCTTTTCTCGGATATATCCGTCTAAATCTGGGTAAAGTGGGATAAATCTCGTCTAAACTTGTCTTAATCTCGTCTTATTGCGTCACGTAAATCTCAATTATCTCGCTTAAATTGGCATTTTATTAAAGTGTTGGTAATCAACTGCTTGTGGTTTTTGGATGGTTGTTCGTCGCTTAAATCTCGCTTAACTCCACTTAAATATACACGTAATTTGTGTCTTAAGTCCCGTCTAAACTCGTCTAAAATCTGTCTATTTTTGTCAAAATTTTACCTATACGCCAATGCCTGTCTTCATCCAACTTAATCACACCTTTTTTACGCATGCTATATAACAGGTTCTTGACTTTATTATATTTCTGTTCTTCTGTATAATCTATTGGCAGTTTGCTCCACAATAATTCATTGATTTGCTGTCGGCTTAAAACCGTATGGTCTTTGAGGGCCTTGATTATCCATTCACGGCATTCTGCATCGTCAAATCCCTTTCTCAGTGTGTATTCCACTTCTTTATTGGTTGCTTTTGCTATTCGTTTGGAGACATATAGATGGGGTTTGCGTCCCTCAATCAGTTTCCTTTTTCGAAGCATCTTGATGGCATCATCGCTGATGGGCTTTCCCTTTTGCACTTTATCCAACAAAACCGCTGTGGTTAGGTCGATGTCCGCATTCTCAATGAGCAGGAGGCTGTAGTTTTCGTCTATCACGTTACCCGGAATGGTCAGTACAACATTGGAATCGTCGCTCTTGTCATAATCCGGCATGGGAAGGAAACGTTCTTTCTGTGAGACATACATTTTGTGGATACCGAATCCCTCAGTGTCAATCATCTTGATGTTTGCCATCGCCTGAGCCAAGAAAGGATTGCGATAATGCTTGGGTATGCGGTCGCCAGCAATATAGTCTTCGTAAGAACCATCAAAGAAACGCCCGCAGTTCTGGAACTCCAACTCGTTCTCACGCTCAATCACAATGATTCTGGCATTCCGCATGTAGTCTTGGTGTGCAATGCAGTTATGGAGAGCTTCAAGTATCGATTCATTATCATACTTCATCCCTTCACTTGGAATCAGCCTGTTGTTTGGGAATATCTTGAACGGATAGTTCCGGATTCTATGCATCACCTCTGTAGTGGTCAACAGGAACGGTATGGAGAACACCTGACCCACATTGTCCTTGGTAGCCAACCGCCAAACAATCTCGCCGATATAGTCAAGATAATGCACCGACTCAGGCTTGCCAAGCAGCAGGATGGCAGCCTTTGTAATCTTCCCGTCTATCGTCAACTTCGCCTTGTTCAAGAACACCTCGTCACTCCATCCGTCAACCTCTTTCTTCAATTTGGGATAGTGCTCCTTGAAACCTTTGCGGGCAACTTCTACTGCTTCTTTATCCAAATCTGCTACAGTGGCACCGTCCACAATCTGCTTTGACCAATCCTCATCAACTGTCTGCCGACGGATTTCATCATACTTGTTCATGTCAAGTGCCACCAGACTCTCGCCTCTTCTGCCATAGAAATGTCCTTGCCAAGCAATGGGAATGCCCCGTGGAGCAGCAGGTATTTGGAACAATAGTACTCGCTTCCCTTCAACAATCAGTTCATGGATGTCACGGAATGTATTGTTGTCTGTTATATGCTGGGCGATGTCATGCTTCAACTTCTGCAAACTTTTGTCGCTGTTCTTATATGTGGTGCCAATAATCTCACGTGTCTTGTCATGCACTCCGAACACCAACCAAGCGAAATCCTTGTATCTCAGATTCGCCTCATTGCTCAATGCCGAGAAGTACTTGCCCAAGTCATCGAAGTCGAAATTGTTCTCGGCTTTCTTGAACTCCACCACCTCGTTCTCTGGGTGGTAACGGAGGTTGTCGAATATCTTGTTTATATCTGTCATAGACGAGCTATTTCCTTTGCAATGATTTCCCAAAACCGCCTTTGTCCATAGTGGATATGATTAGGTTTTGCATACAAAAGTACATAAAAAAATGACAAATATGAACAAAGACAAGCATTGTTTAATAATAAGACTTACCATATTGTTGTTTTTCTCACTTTTTGTCCTCGATGGTTCGGAATTTCAGCAACCACTCGTTGCATTTTTTCCCAGTGCAAGTGATATCAAAATTTCTCCACCAACTTGGTGGAGTTTAGCATTGGCAAATTCTGCACCAAGCTGGTGCAGTTTTGCTTTGTTCTGATTCCCGAATTGTTGCAATTGTGAAACAGCCCGTTTTAGAAATTGACATTCCTATTCCAATTCTTCACCAGCTTGGTAAAGTTTTATGGTGTCTTGGCTTATTGACATTTGTATTTCTCCAACGATACGTTGGAGTTTTTAGAATGCTTAGTCTGCACCATCCCTATATATACGTAATCCCTACCGAACTTGTCTCACTCGAATAAATATTCGGCTTTATTATAATTCCGCATCTGCTTCCTTGTGAATACAGATAACTTCTTTTGCGTGAATAGTTTCTACTACTCTCTTGATGGTGCTTCTGTCGGCATGTCCAGATGTGTGGATGTCAACCACATTGTGGAACATCTCACGATACTCCTTGTATTTAGGATTCACTTTCACTTGCTCAGGGTCCTTGTAATAGCCATCCCAGGAAGAGTATATCAGGAGAGTTTCACCTTGTGGAAGATTGTCAAGAAGTTCTCTGACTCGATCTATCTGCGATGTTCCAACAATCATTGCAAATCCTTTGCGTTTCAGTTTTCTGTACAACCGTTCTCTATAGAATAGAGGGGTAAATGCAAACAAGCCATACGACAATTTCGATTCACGCTCTGTAAATAACCCCATTGTCCTCTTCATAAACAAGGACCAAATATACAAAGGTTTTCCTGCGCTTTTGGCGGCTTCCTTTATGGTAGCCAGTCTTTCTATGTCTGCGGCAGACGCAAGGACAAATACATATTTGAATGCTTGCATTACACACGCCATTTTCTGTGAGACTTCACGCTCGTGAATGCATTTGTCATCTCTTTTCAACATTGTTCCTTCTATAATCAGCACATCAATGTCGGTGGCATATTTCTTCAGTGTAGGAAACAGCCCCTTACCCATGTATCCATGCTCACGGTAGTCGCCTGTGTGCCATATGCGCTTGCCGTCGGCCTCGATGAGAAACATGTGCGAATCATAGATGCTATGACAATTGAAGAACGGGGTCACCTTGATATCGCCAACAACAATGCCTTCAGGTCCTTTGCGAGGTAAAATCCTTGGCCAAACATTCATTCTATTAAGAAGTTTGCGCTTGTTGTCTGCATTGACGAGACTGTTGATGGCTTCACTATATTCCTTCTCCTCACACTCTTTGGTTTGCAACTCCTCGACCTTCAGTTTTGCACCTTCATACAATACATCATATTTTATGGAAAGGAGAGCCTTGGTTCCTTCGCTCATGAATTGTGGTACATTGTCTGGAATATATTCAAACAAGCCAACGTGATCCTCATGGCCATGTGTATAGAATACCGCCTCATATCCTTTTAGGTTACTTGCGAATATGCTTGCAACCAATTTTTCGTCTTCTTCTGGTGTTGTTGGCTCGCCATTGCCAGGCAGATTTTGTCCAAAGTCGATGAATACTCTTGATGTATCTGTCGAAATTTCGGTTATGCAACCGCCTATCTGGTCAAGCCCTCGATGAATCTTGACTTCTGCCATTTTACAAATCAGTCTTAATACTATATTCTATTTTTTCTCGTTGAAGTATCTCCTGAAGTCTGCGTCTATGTGTGTCTCTTCCTGGTGTATTCTTTTCCCATGTATCAAAGATAAGCAGATGGGGTTCTGGTTCTATGGATGTAGGACGTGATTTTGGAACAGGAAGTTCGAGTTCAACCTTTATGTCGTAAAGCCTTTGATAATAAGCAAGCAGTTCGTTGGAATACCTCATTATAAAATCACGGTATCGTTGCATTTGCTTAACAATCTCTGGTGATTCATCTGTTTTGTGAAGCATCCTGCCATCGCTCATCCTTTTTAGTTCAACGAATGTAACAATACCATCGGCACAATTAACGAGGTCTATTCTATTTTGAGAAATATTATCGTTATAGGCAAATTCCGAATCAAGATGGAATGCTGATGATTGTACAATTATAGATCCTTGAATGTATTTCTCAGACCACTTTTGCTTGTCTATCACTCCGTTAATTGTATGCTTCTGTGAATAACAGGTCTTCACCCTCTCTATAACTTTATCGCAAACCAAAATCTCAGAATCTTTCTTAATCGGTTTCTCAATGAAATCGCTGCATTCTATGTATGCATTACTCTTTGATGGTGCTGGCAGATTCAGATATTTATGATGTGTAAACACTTGCAACTTCTTATGCTTACTGCAGTAGTGAATACGTGCAATGCTTCCGCCTTCGAAATACACGTTGACTTGATTGTCCTTGCGAATCTCTATGTAGAGAGATTTATCATTCTTGAATCTTGTCCACCAGGACGGATTCTTTTTGAGCTCTTCAAATATCTTGGAATCGCCCTTTAGTTTATTAAATGTAATGTTCATAATATTTGGTTTATCTTTTTTTCTTTTCCTAATATATCGGATGGTACGCTCTCCGATTTATATTACTCGATCCCAGGCGAGTCATATTTGAAGTACTTCCTTCTTAGTTTGATTATTGCGATACATCTTATTTGCAGAAGACTTGGTTTTGTCAGGCCAAGTTTTTCGCAGATTTCCTCATCCGTACACTTGTCACAATCTATGCCATAGGTGAGCAAGATAATTTGTTTCGATTGAGGTTCGAGTGCCTCAATGGCAGACGAAACGTCCTCGGTAAGATGCCCGCTTTCGAGGAGATGTGTAAATGCCTCGTTTTTCGCGACTCGCTCTTTTTCTTTCTGCCACACCTTTTTACCCTCTTCATTACCAGAGTCTTGAAGAGCATTTAAGATAGCCTGTCTGACCCACCAAATAGCATAGGTGACGAACTTATAACCCCTGCTTGCATCGTATCGGTGACCAGCAACAACAAGTCCTTCCATCCCAGCCGAGAGAAGTTCATCGTCATTTATTCCCATATCCAGATACTGTTTTGCAAGGCTCGCCACGAAGCGGATATTCGCCATCTTCAGTTCTTCCTCTGCTTCCTTACAACCTTGTTGGATACGAGCAATCATATCCATTTGCTCCTCCGTTGTGGGCAATGTGACATCCTTCACCTGAGGGAAGATTGCCGTTGTTGGTTCACTCCTACGTCCTTTAATCATGTCCTTTTCCATATTTTGTATTTAGATGTGCCTATATATACTTTATACGAAAGAGGAATGGGGATTTAGGGGAAATCACCGCGATGGTGTGCAAAAACGTTGCAGAGGACTATAAAATAGGCTGATTTTTATACTAATTGCTCAATTGCTCAACTTCTATGTATGCACTATAGACAATAATGTCTTCAATTTTTTTCTTATATAAAAGAATATTCCTATCATCATTGGGTATTTGCTCAAAACGAAGGGATTTCATAAATTGCTCATAGTCTTTTTTGTTTTCGTTTCCTTTATCTTTATCGTAATCATCAGTTTTATAAACAATGATAGGCATAAATACTACATCATCTAATTTTTTTGATTCGGCAATAGAACCAGCAAGATAATAAAGAAGTTGATATCTAATATTCTTCAATTCTTCAATATCTTTATCCTTATAATATTGTTTGCATAATTCCTCTAATCTTTTTAAGGTTTTGCTATTTGTTTTTTTCTCAACATATTTTTTCTTTTCTTTGTATGCATCTGGTATATAACTGTCAAATTCTTCGTCAACTTTTGCTTCTATACAAATAGCAATTTGTGTTTCTTTGTTTCTTGCCCATATAATAATATCTTGAATACGTCCTTTTCCACGAAAGGCATCAAAACGACTCTCGTGTTCTATCTCTGCATGTTCAAAAACTATATTTTCAAATCCAAATAGTTTCATGCATTTCAGTAAAACCTTTTCCCCACCGGATTGTTCTATTGATGGATTTGTAAAATGAGAAGCCAAAGAATAGGCACTTCTTCCCTTTTTCCAATGGTCTTCATTGTCAACTTCGATAAAGGCATCTCTCCATGTGCCAAAATCGGTAATGATTTTTCCATTTCTATTTGTTATTCGCATAAATCAATAATATTTAGTTAAACAATCTTCTAATCTCCTTTTAATCTCCTCTCTCAGTTCCATCGGTTCCAGCACCTCTACATTCTCTCCCATTGCCAACAATTGGGTAGAGAGTTCAGGTGTGAGACATAGCCGATACTGAAATTCACTGAACTGCTTATGCTTGGTCAGCACTTCTTCTTGAGAACGGTGTAATGGAAGTGTACGCAGATACTCCACTTGTTTTCCATAGACACGGATGCGTACCTTCTGGGGTTTCATGTCTTCATTCACGAAAACACCAATGGTATTTGCGTAATACTTTTCTGCATCGAAAGAATTTGGCACCTCATACGAATCATCAGTCATCTCCATCTCCATTATCCTGTCTAATGCAAGTTGCCGGATAGCATCCTGTTCTTGAAGCCTACCTACAATGTACCATCGTTGACGGTATACCTTCATAGCGTATGCCTCCATATGATAGGTTTTAAGATGTTCGCTAAACGATTGATAATCCAACTTCAACACCTTGTTCTGTTGCATTGATTCAATCACTGGTTGCAGATATTCTGTGCCACGAGGAACGTTCTCAAATAGAATTCTGCCATTCATATTGTGCCCAGCAATAATCATGTTCGACAGCGAGAACGAATTGAGCAGCCATCGACGGGTTCTGTCATCACGCATCGCCTGGGGATTGTCGATGAAATATTGATAACCATCTTTGAGGTCGCATTTGATTTTCACTCCAAACAATTCCTCAATAGCATCGCGATGCTGATGAAAGGTACGAAGCGGCAGGGGCTTGCCATCCCCGATACCGCTCTCTCTCCATAAGTCGCTGATTTCCTCAAAGGTCAGTTTCTTCTTCTTTTGTAAGGTATCCAGCAGCCAGATATATCGATTGATTGTTTTGCTTATCATGTTTTTTCAATGTATCGTATGCAAAGGTATAAAAACATAGGAATAATGTATTCATACCATAAAGATAACCGGGATTTTTTAATTTATTTTATATTCTATGCAGCGTTTTTGCATACCTATATGGCGATTTTACCCTCTAAAGGAAAATTCTATCGTATAATATATAAGGCAGACGTCAATATTTCATTTATTATGGCAAAGAAAAAGAATCAGAAAAAAAGAGATGTTCTCTCAAAGAAGAGAGCCGTTGAGACCCTTCGTTTTCAAACTCATTGGGGACTGAAGCAGTTAGGCCACGCAGAAGGAAGCATGTTGCATCAGCGTGTGAATACAGAGATTGACCTCATCGCAGAATTGGAACTTGCTCAAGACCTATTGACACTCAAGTTGTTTATTGATGATGTAAAGAAAAATCTTGCAACAACTCCAACACCAGAGAAAGGAGATTTGGTAAAAAGTCCCACGGCAATTGCCCTTGGAATAGCCTCTGTCGGTAATATAGAGGCTATGGAGACGCCATTGATTTGGAAGGACATGGTTGACCAGAAACTCCTATCTATTTACTACCCAGGGGAAAATCGAAATGACATTGTTGATTGGGCAAAGGTCAATGGATATAACACTTCAACCTACCTTGGCCGGCCAATATTGAAACTCAGCAAGTTGTTCGTTATGATAGAAAGGACACGAGAATGAAAAGAAGTGACCATAATCACTTTGATTATTTTTCAATCTTGTAAGGATTGATTAGGTTTTCCAAAGCATGGGATATATGATCATTGGGGACTGTCCTCAATGTGATTTTTTCATTTTGCCCCAATGGTCTGCTTTCTGCAACGACCCGTTGCATTTTTCCCAGTGCAATTGAAATCAGAATTTCTCCACCAACATGGTGGATTTCAAATTGGCAAATTCTGCATCAAGCTGGTGCAGTTTTGCTTCGCTTAGACTCTCTAATTACAGCAATTCTGAAACAGCCCGTTTCAGAAATTCACATCCATTTTCTAATACTTTACCAACTTGGTAAAGTATTATAGTGTCTTGGTTTTTCGACGTTTGGATTTCTCCAACGATGCGTTGGAGTTTCTTTGACAGTTTAGTCCATCCCATTGCTATATATGCGCAATCCGTACAAAACTTGTTTCGGGACAAAAGGGAAAAAGAAAAATTCCTTCCTTTCCCTTTTGTTAGACATCAGCTGCCTATATGTTCAGTTCCGGCAGGCTGTTGATGGCATCCTGCTTCAGTTTATCTATGGCGCGGGTATATTTCTCAATGTGCTTCAATCCGCTATGCCCAAGGATGCTGGCGACAGTCTTGATGTTGTTGCCATTGTTAAGGAGGTTCACAGCGCAAGAATGGCGGGCACAGTGCCAACTGATATGCTTGTCAATTCCTGCACGTTTCACCCATCGCCGGACAGACTTGCAGCAGCTCTCGTAGGAAGGGAGGTTGAAGATGAGAGATTCCTTTGTTTCGCCTTCTCCCGGTCGGCCAACTAATCGGATGAGGCCGTCGTTGAGGGGGATTGTTACCCAGCTACGGACTGAGTGCCCTTTGGTCTTGTCTTGTTCGAAGCGCAGGAGTTTATTGGCGTAGTCGATATTTGAGTAACGCAAGTCTTTGACATCGCAGAAGCGCATGCCTGTATAGAGACAGAAGATAAAGGCGTTGCGCACGTTCTCTTTCTCAAACTGATAGTGGGTGTTGACAAGTTTAACGATCTCTTCTTGCGAGAGGACATCTTTTTTCAATGCCTGGTCATCGACCACACAGACCACGCCTTTGCAGGGGTCTTTCGCCATGATGCCCTGGTCGATGGCGGCACGAACAATTTTCTTGAATCGCTGCAAGATGCTCTTTGCTCCCTCGCCCACACTGCGAGTCTGAAGGTACTCAGCAAACTTCACCATCATCTCATGGGTGATGGCATCCGGCTTGATATAGTCTTTCATCAGCGGATGGTATTTCGCCAGGAAATCCTTGAAGCGGCTGATGGCAATGGTTATCATACGGATGTCCTTCTTGGTGTACTCGTCGGCGTAGGTCTGGCAGAAGTTGTGAAAGTTGACGCCCTTGTCTTTTTTCAGTCTGTACCCTTCCCTGTTCTCCAGGAACTGCTGCTCACGTTCGAAGCGGATTTTCTTGGCCAACTCCAACGTCTCCTTGACTTGTTGCCGTTGGACGGGATTGCGTGGCGATGCCATGATGTACAGCGACAAGCTTTCTTTCTTGCGGACAGATGTACCGGTGTCGTGGTTATACCCCATCTGATACTCCAGGTACAGACTATACTCTGTGCCATTTTTCACCGGCTTCTTCAACAATCGTGGGTTGCCTGCCTCTATCAAATTTTTGTTTTTCCCTCTTGTTTCTGCCATATCTTTGATGCTTTTTTCTTTATTTTCCTTTTGTTTTCCCTTTATTCATCGGTGTTTGCAAAGGTATAAAATCTTTCTAAATTGGGGTGTTAAAAAGGTGTTAATTTTAGCATAAAAAGGGTAAAAATAGGCAATTTTGTCAAGAAATAGAAAAATTAGGTAATTGCTTAAATACTTGATTATCAATTATTTCTTTTCCTTTTCTTTCCTTTCTTTGAGGCGGTTATGTTCCGGCTCTGGGTACTTTTGAAAATCATTTAAAATCTCGCAAGAAGCTAAAAACAAGCAACTTGCGAGATTTTTGCTTTTGTATAGGATCCAAAAAGTGAGGTAATATTTACTCAAAACCATCTTTTTCCCATCTTTTTTCGTTTAAAATTTGCGTAATTGATTTGTTTTCAATACCTTTGCGGCTGATTGATTTTGAGTACATATTATTAGAATATACACTAAAACCATTATGCCGCACATCGCCAATAAAGAACCCAGGGTCAGCACCGTCCGAGTCACGCAAAAGAACGGTGATATCTACATTTTGGAGCGCAAGACCATGTATGACGAGAAGAAGAAGTACAACCGCATATTGTCCTCGCGTCTCATCGCCAAAATTCCAAAAGGCGGAGACACCCCCGTTCCGACAAGGCCGAAACGGGCCAAGTCGATGTCGCCGGATGGAAAAGCCGGCAATCTGACTGCCTCCCGCATGCGTGTCGGCATGATGGACATCATCGCCCATGTCGGAGAGGTTTCCGGCATAGATTCGGCGGTATACGCCGCGACGGACCTCGGCACGGCCCAGAAGATCCTCTCGCTGGCCCGCTACCTGCTGGCAACGGGCGGACAGACGCTCCCCGGCATCCTGACGTGGCAGTTCAGCCACCCGCTCCCTTACGCCCACGGCCTCACCGAGGGCATCTACCACGAGCTGTTTGCCAGGGTGGGGCGCGACGAGAGCCTCGTGCAGAACTTCTTTGCTTCCAGGGTGCACGGCCTGAGTGAGAAGGATGCCATCGCATACGACTCCACCACCATATCCACGTGGTCGGAGGGGCAGATTGAGGCACGCCACGGCTTCAACAAGGCGGGCGACGGCCTGCGGACCATCAAGTTCCTCTCGCTGTATTCGATAAACACCAGGCAGCCCATCGCCTACACCAAGCTGCCGGGAAACCTCCCCGACGTGGTGACCGTGAAGAACGCCATCAGGCAGATGAACGCCTTGGGCCTGAAGACCACGGAGCTGGTGACCGACAACGGATACCACTCGCAGCAGAACCTGTCCGAGCTGCTGGCGGCGGGCTTCGACTTCCTCACGCTGGTCAAGACCTCGCTCGCATGGGTGCGGGACGAGATAAGCCTCCACATGGAGGAGCTCGCCGCCATCGGGACGGCTTGCCCCTTCGACACGTCCACGCATGGGGTCACGTCCATGCTCATGCGCGACTTCCAGAAGGTCAGGAAGTACGGCGGCAAGGCGTCGGGGAAGCAGGCCGGCGACGTGGAGACTTTCAGGAGGCGGATATACCTCCACCTGTTCTTCAACCGGATGCGGCAGGCCGAGGAAAAGGCGGCGTTCGAGTCCGAGCTGATGGACATAAAGAACCTGCTGGAGGCCGGGACACAACAGGAGGAACTTTCCGAGGCTGCGCAGAAGAAGGCGGACAAGTTCCTGCGAATCAGCCGTCGCGGCGGACGCCTGTCGGTGACATTCGACGAGGACGCATGCGCCGAGGCCAACAAGTACCACGGATACTTCGCGCTGGTGGCAAACAAGGAGAGAAACACGTTCGCAGCCCTCGCCAAATACCGCAAAAGGAATACCATAGAGGCCTTTTTCAGGGGAGACAAGCAGATGGCGGACGGGCTGCGGCCAAGGGTGTGGAACGCGGACTCGCTCAGGGGAAGGATGTTCGTGCAGTTTGTCGCCATGTGCTACTATGAGTACTTCAGCGAGCAGTTGAGGCAGATGAAGATGACACTCGGCATCGCAAACGGGGACGAGAAGCATGACACCAAAGCCGTGCTTGAGGCGGAGAGGAAGTTGAAGGCATGGATGGAGAACACCCCTGTCTATCTGCAGCTGCAATGGTTTGACACCGTGGAGAACGTCAAGGTGTCAAGCATCCTGATGAACAAGAGGTGGACGACAGAGATCACATCAAGAGACGCCATGTACCTAGAAAAACTCGGAGTCAAGCTGACCGACTGATTTGAGTACATATTATCTAACTTTTGGGATAGGATGCCAATTTGCTCCACATTTGCTCCACAAGTCGTGACAATATAAATTGAGAATCGTGTTAAGAAATGTCAATAAGAGGAGTATTATTTCATTATATTTCCTATATTTGTGGATGATTACAAACAAATTAAGCATTTACCAATCTATGAAACATACATATTGTAGCATAGTTGTTTTCCTTTGTTTCTTGGTTTCATGTGCACAAATGCCGAATGAATCAAATATGAGCAAGGACGTGGAAATCGCATATCGAACATTCCATATAGACTCCAAGTCTATCACCCGCCCTTCGACATCACTTTGTTTTGAGGGTAGTGCAAAATACCATGGACACTATTTCTGCTTGTTCGAAGAGGTTTTCTTAGACACTATTCGTAATAGTTGTTCCCACATTTTTGCCATATCATCAGCAGATTCAAAGGTCAAAGAGGTACATATGCCAGATAATATTTCCTTTATTCACCCTCAGTTATTTGTTCGTAACGATTCTTTACTTGTTATTTGCGGTAACGACTATTGCTACTGTATTATTGATAGCATTTGTGGCGGTGACGAATATTCTAGTTGGAAGCTTAAAAAAATTCAAGGTATTTCTTCTATAGTCTATGAAGATAAAGAATACTGCGTGAAGTTCACAGACAAAGGGGAATGGGGACAATTTATGAGTTTCATAGACAAATCTGATTGTCAAGAACATCTCTATTGGTGTTGGGGTAAGGTATTCAAGCGACAAGACGGCTATTATCTTTGCAGTAATGAAGCCATCAGCAGAATCGTAAATCCCAAAGAAGGAATTGTCCATCCATCTGGCGATGATTACTACGATTATTATGAAAAACCGGTATCTCACCCAGAAGTTCTTTTTTCTCCTTCTGACCCAGATATACTATTGAATGCCTTTTCCATGTATAATGACACGATATACATGCTTGAGACATACAGGGACAGCACGTATCTGTCAAAATTTGACGGTCAGGGCATTACGCGAATAAAGCTTTTGGAACAGAAAGTTGATTATATCTTTAGTTCTTCATTGGGACATAACTACATCGGTTATGGTGACATATACAATTTCATCAATAAATCCAAGGATGAGAAAGGACATTATGGCATCATTGACATAGGCGGCAACCAGATAAAGATAGTTAATTTGTTGACCAATCAGCCGCCGGGCGATAACAATAGAATAGATGAACTGATAGAGTTATCCAAGAGAAAGGAACATGTTAAGTTCGAAATTCCCAATTAATAATACCAACACGACAATCTTCGTGTTATAAGTCAGAAAATAAATAGAGACAAAGCGGTCAGTTTTATTATGTCAACTAAGATGAAAACGATTGTCAATTCCACTTTATGGATGCTTTTCTTGGCAATTATAGCCTCATTGCTGCATCCTTTGTTATATTCCGCTGGAATAGGGTTCTATTTGGATTGCCCATCATACTTTTTCCTCCATATTCTCGCCTACACCATTTTAGGGAATCTTATTTGGAATGTATTAAAACACAAGGCTTGGTGGATACCCGCATTGGCAATCACCTTAGGGGTAAACATCATCTTGTTTGTTTTCCTATACTTTTTTGTGAAAAGTTGGGATGTGAGAGATGCTTTGACGGTCTTATTGTTTTTCTTTGATTTGGGTTTTGCTGCAGTTCTTTCTGCTATCCCAATCGGGGTATTCTGCTATAAGAAACAAAAAGGTCAATTAAGCAAATTGGGTGAAATCAAGGAAAGAACATCATCTCTTCAGCCCCCTTCCATCATTGCCATCATATCCATTTCCTACCTCCCATTCCCTGTTCTGGTCATAGCTGCCCCCTGAGGCATGCAGAAGATACTTGAAGGCAAACTGCTGTTTGAGTCTTTCACGTTCCATAGCATCTGCCGCCAACAAATAGACGCGCGTCTCTTCTTTGGAAAGGAAGAAAATCTCTGAATGACCAAAGTTGTTGAAGACAACCCGTAGGTAGTATTTTCCGTTCTTGTGCTTGGCGATGGTGATGGAATCGACATTGGTCAGTTTTGGCATGCTTTGACCCGATGACCCTATGGACTTTTGGCTTCGCCGAAGGTACTCCCGCTCGGCATACTGGAAACAAGTTTCCGTCTGCTCTCGCTTACTGGACTTTTGGCTTCGCC
>OCTX014566779.1_pt1 | contig 20231 bp, 20 predicted proteins | sample 1539691 | NCBI WGS metagenome assembly OCTX01 (sample SAMN02144231, study PRJEB22623) | gut metagenome | biome: sheep rumen | host: Ovis aries | place: New Zealand
AAGCTCGCCTACCCGTAGCCTTTCCCCCTCAGGGGGGATGAGAGGGGGGCTTCTCGTTAACTACAGCTAACTCCCGCTAACTCCTAGAAAGCGGAGCTATCGAAACTTGAAAAACAAGAAAATAAAACGACGCCCGGCGCAACATTTTGTTCGTTCCGTGCGTCTGAAAAATAGAAACCCGTCCGCGGAAAGGGTGAAAGAAACAGAATTGTTGAACATTTATTTATAAAGGAAAAACCCATGAAGAAATTCTTATTTACGCTTGCGCTGATGTTGGCAGCCGCAACAAGTCTCTCGGCACAGAGTGTTGACGACATTTTCAAGGAGTTCAGAGACATGCCCAACGTACAGTTCGTGAACCTTCCGAAGGCAATGATTGGCATTTTTGCCAACAAGGCAAGCTCGGAAACAGTCAAGGACAGGCTGCAGAACATCGAGTTGGTCCGTGTGTTGCAAATAGAAAACGACCAGAATCTGCGCGACACGTTTGCCAAAAAGGTGAAAAAGATAGCGAAGAAAGGCTATGAGCAGATGGTGAACAGCAACGAGGAAGGCCAGAAAGATCAGATTCTGGTGAAGACCGACGGAGATGTTTTGAAAGAAGTGCTCATCATCAGCATCGAACAAGATGAGTGCGCACTGGTGCAGATTTGCGGACAGCTGCGCCCTGAGGACCTTAAAGACATGGGCGATTTCATCAAGTAAAAAGGATGAAACGATGAAAAAGCTTATTCTCTCTCTCATGATTATGGTTGCCTGCGCGTCGGCTCAGGCGCAGACGCCGGGCAACCTCTTTCGCCAATTCAAGGGCGCCAAGAATGCCGAGTACGTGCATTTGGGCAAATTGGCGTTGGCACTCATGCGCCCCTTCATCAAAGACGATGAAGACGAAGACGCGCGGACGGCCCTGCGCTGCATCCGCTCAATGAAGGTGCTGGACCTTGACGACTGCACCGCCGAAGTGAAACACAGTTTCGCACAAAAGGCCAAGAACCTGAAGACAAGTGGCTATGAGGTGCTTGTGCGCTCGAACGAAAAAGACGAGAGCGCACTGATACTCTTCAGACAAAAGAAGAACGTCATTCGCGAACTGCTCATTCTGAGTGCTGACGACGACAGTTGCTCGTTGTTGCAGTTCAAAGGAAGAATCAAGCCCGGCGACGTGGAAAAACTAATGAAAGACAACCAGTAATCTCCACAAAGGACTGTCATGGAAGCCTCTGCATTCAAACAACGGTTCATGCCCCATTGGCGCCACCTGTTCTGGACGGCGTGGCGGCTGACGGGCAATTCGCAAGATGCGGAGGACCTGGTGCAGGAGGCTTTTCTGAAACTCTGGACTAAACGCGACGCACTCGGCAACATCGAGAACGACGAGGCCTACCTGACAACCTTCGTCACCAACCTGTTTCGCGACCAGCGCCGACGCAGACGCCTGGCAATGGCCGACAGTACGGAAGAGACACTGGCCGTGGCCGACGAGAGCAATCTGGTAAAAAGAATAGAGGAACGCGAAGAAACAGAGCAAGTGGTGAAGCTGATAGGCCAACTGCCACAACAACAGAGGCGTGTGCTAACCTTGCATGCAGTGGAAGAACTCTCGCCCAAGGAAATAGAAACCCAAACGGGCCTCACAGCCGTCAACATCAGGTCGCTGCTCAGCAGGGCCAGAAAGAACATCAAACAGAAACTCAAAAACACGTGAAGACAATGGACAACAACTTAGACTTACTGCTCCAGCAAATCAGCCACGGAAAAGCCACCGACGAGCAAATGGTTCAGGCCGAAGCCCAACTGGAGCAGATGGAGAAACGCATGGAGCGCATGATTGACGGTTGGAACACCGTTGAGCGCACCAACAGCAAACACGCCAGAAACATCACGCTCAGATGGATTGCCGGCGTGGCGGCATCTTTGCTGCTCATTGTCTCATTGACCCTGTTGGCTGCCCACCGCAACGAGCAGCAGGAGTTTGCCCGCCAACAGTCGGAAGACACTTTCGACAATCCGGAGGACGCTGCCGCCGAAACCCAACGTGCCCTTCTGAAATTCTCTCAGTGCATCAACAAAGCCATAGAATAACCACCCCCCTAGAACAACCATCCCTCGACAAAAAAATGAAACATACAAACATTGCCGCACGGCTCATTCTGGTGATAATGCTCATGCTGCCAGCCAAGCTCGTGGCCCAAGAAGCCATTTTTGAAAGATTCAGCGATACTAACGGCATCACCACCGTCTATATATCGAAAACCATGTTGCAGATGGTGCCCAACGTGAAGGCCGGAAAACATGCGGTGGACGATGTGGCGGCGAAGCTCGACCAGCTGCGTGTGCTCAATTGTGAACGGCCCTCGATGATTGCCAACATCAAAAAACAATTTACCGATTACTACAAGAAAAACAAGTATGAAGTGGTGATGGAGGCCCACGAAGACGGCGAGCACGTCACCATCTACCATCATCCGCTCAAAGCGGGAAAGTCGGAATTCGCCCTCGTGGCACAGGAAGAAAACAGCCTGAGCATCATCTACGTCAGCGGGAACGTCACATTGAAAGACATCCAGCAAATTGCCAGAAACTAGATTTTTAGCGCCATTCTAACCAACAACGAAAAACGCTCCGCACTTTGACTTGACTGTGGTTTGTCAAAGTGCGGAGCGTTTTCACGTCCACGGGAATGAGGAGGAGGAGGAGCGCATCAGAAGAACTGGCTGATGAGGTCGATGATGTCCTTCACCATGCTGAGTCCCGAGTCCTGATTGTTCTCGAAGGCCTCTTTCTGTTCGCGGGCAGCGGTTTCGGCCTGGTCGAGCACCCGCACGATGTCTTCGTTGTTGACCGTGAACACATGGTTGAGCAGCCCAATGCTGGCCACATGGTCCTTGCCGTCGTAATCAACCCTGCCAACCGAACAGAGGAAATAGTTGTCCACCTTCAGCAGCTGGTCGAGCGCGCTCTCGGCGGCTGCCCCCATGAAATATTTGCTCACCATCTGGATGCCGGTTTCGATGATGCCGTTGCTGGCCCCCATCTTTTTGCTCATGGCCGTGTTGAACTCCTGGCGGATGATTTCCTGATGGGCTTTCTTCTGCGGACAGGTGAACACCAGCACACCGCCCACCACGGCCACGATGAGCGCAGTGAGCAGCCACGGATAATGGCTGTGGCGCTTCACTTTCTGAGCGGCAGGCTGGGCATGCAGCGACGAGCTTTGCCCTTGAGCGTTTTCCTCGTGTGCCGTCTGCTCGCCTGTGCCGGGGCCGTTGGGTTCGTATTTCGGTGGTTCACGGCGCACGATGCTGCTGTCAATCACCGGATGCAGTTCGGGCACCTTCCATGCGGGAGTCCAGTTTTCCAACGCCTCGCACCACACCAGCGTGTCGGGACGGATGCCTCGGTTATACAATTCGCTGACCTGGAAAGGGCCAACCTGAGTGCCATTCTCAATCAAGTAATAGTTCATTTCTCCCAATTTTTAATGTTAATAATCTGACAAAAATGCCGTTGTCAGTCAAAAAGACGTTGCTTGTTGCCATATTGTTACAAAAAAAGTTGTACTTTTGTAACCCAAACGCCCCCTCCAGCTCCCCCCAGTTGGGGAAAAAGAAGAGAGGTGGGCTTTCATTTCACTCCGAACAGAAACCTTCCCAAAAACCAACATGCTTAAAACCCTTTACCAGCAAATAGGCGAATACAAAAAAGCGGCACTGCTGACACCCATCTTCACAGCCTGCGAAGTGGTGCTCGATGTGCTCATTCCCTACGTCACGGCCTCGCTCATCGACAAGGGCATCTCCGCCGGCAACATTCAGAACGTCTATCTCTACGGAGCCATCATGCTGGGCATGGCTTTCCTGAGCCTTGCGTTCGGCATTCTCTCGGCCCGCTTTGCCTCGTATGCCTCTACAGGATTCGCGCGCAATGTGCGGTCGGCCATGTATCGCAACATCCAGCGGTTCTCGTTCTCCGACATCGACAAATACTCCACTGCCGGACTGGTTACGCGCATGACCACCGATGTGAGCAACCTGCAGAACGCTTTCCAGCAAATACTCCGCATCACCGTCCGCGCCCCGTTCAGGCTGGTGCTGAGCATCATCATGTGTCTGGTGATTGATGCCCGGCTGAGCGTCATCTTCATTGTGGCGCTGCTCATTCTGTCGTTCTCGCTGGGCTACATCATCAGCCACGTTTCGCGGCTGTTCACCCAGGTGTATAAGCAGTACGACCAACTGAACCAGAGCGTACAGGAGAACATTTCGGCCATCAGGGTGGTGAAGGCCTTCGTGCGCGAAGACCACGAGAACAGCAAGTTCGCCAGCGCAGCCGAGGGGCTCTACCGTCTGTTCACCCGTGCCGAAACACTCATGGCCTACAACCATCCCGTCATGAACATGGTGGTCTATGGCTGCATCATCGCCCTCTCGTGGTTTGGCGCCCACTACATTGTTGGCGGCACACTCTCCACGGGCGAACTCACTTCGCTCTTCACCTACGTCATGGCCATCCTGCAGTCGCTCATGATGCTCAGCATGATCTTCGTCATGCTCACCCAGAGTGCGGCCAGCGGCCAGCGTGTGGCCGAAATCATCAACGAGGAACCCGACATACAGAATCCTCCGTCAGCAGTCATCAAAGTGCCCGACGGAAGCATCGAACTGGACCATGTTTGGTTTGCCTACGGCAGTTCGGAGAAACAAGAGCAAGAGAAAGCCCAACAACCGAGCGACCAGCGGCTCACGGCACTGCTCAGCTCTCTGCAGAGCGAGCCCGACTACGCTCTGAAAGACATCACGCTCAGCATCCACGCGGGCGAAACCATCGGTGTGATTGGCGGAACAGGCAGCGGAAAGTCGTCGATGGTGACACTCATCAGCCGCCTCTACGACGTAACACGCGGCACCCTGAAGGTGGGAGGCATCGACGTGCGCGACTACGACCTGACCACGCTGCGCAACGCCGTGAGCGTGGTGCTTCAGCAGAACATGCTCTTCTCGGGAACCATTCTCGACAACCTGCGATGGGGCAATGCCGACGCAACGCTGGAACAGTGTCGGCAGGCCTGCCACTGGGCACAAGCCGACGAGTTCATCGATCAGATGCCCGATGGCTACAAAACCCACATCGAACAGGGCGGCACCAACGTCAGCGGAGGCCAGAAACAGCGTCTGTGCATAGCCCGCGCACTGCTGAAAAAGCCCAAGATTCTGGTGCTCGACGACTCCACCAGTGCCTGCGACACGGCCACCGACGCCAAGATACGCCAGGCTTTCAAGACCGAGCTCACAGGCATGACCAAACTCATCATTGCACAGCGCATTTCGAGCGTGAAGGATTGCGACCGCATTCTGGTGCTCGACAACGGACGCATGACAGGTTTCGACACCCACGAAAACCTGCTCCACAACAATCCGCTCTATCAGGAAATCTACAAGATACAGACCGAGGACGGCGGCGACTTTGACGAAGCCAAAAACAAATCATAAGACCTCATAAGTCCAATAGGGCCTATAAGTCCCATAAGACCCATAAGACCCATAAGCCCCAATAATACAAGATAATGAGACAAATGCAAAACAGTTTTGGCCCGCGAGGCGGAGGCCCCCGCGGTGCTGCCGGATTCCAGAAAATGGAAGGCCGCAAGAAGGAAGTGCTCTGGCGACTCATCAAATATGTGGTGAAAAACTACAAGTTCTCCTATTTGGCCGTGATGGTGTGCATCATCATTTCGAGCGTCACCACACTGGCCTCGACACTGTTCACCCGCACCCTCATCGACGACTACATCGTGCCGCTCACTCAGGCCGACAACCCCGAGTATGCCTCGCTGGCACAGGCGCTGTTCAGGCTGGGGCTGGTGTTGCTGTTCGGTGTCATCTGCTCGTTCACCTACAACAGGCTGATGATTTTTGTCAGCCAAGGCACACTGCTCAGGCTGCGCAAAAGCATGTTCGAACACATGCAACGGCTGCCCATCAGCTATTTCGACTCCCACTCGCACGGAAACGTCATGTCCACCTACACCAACGACGTTGACACCCTGCGCCAAATGGTGGGCAACAGTCTGCCGCAAGTGTTCAACACGCTCATCACCCTCTGCGTGACGTTCGTCTCCATGGTGGTGCTCAGTGTGCCGCTCACGTGCGTGAGCATCTTGCTGGCCGCCCTCATGGTGTTCACCACCACCAAGTTGGGGGCCCGCTCGCGCTCGTTCTTCAAGGTGCAGCAGCAGAGCCTGGCCCAGGTGAACGGTTTCATCGAGGAAATGATGACGGGCCAGAAGGTGGTCAAGGTGTTCTGCCACGAAGAAGAAACCATCCGCCAGTTTGAAACCATCAACGAACAGCTGCGCAGCAGCTCGTACAACGCCAACCGCATAGCCAACATCGTGATGCCCGTCAATGGCAACCTGGGCAACCTGGGCTATGTGCTCATAGCCGTCGTGGGTGCCACCATTGCATTGGCATCGGCTCCTGCCACGGCCCATTTCTTCGCCGCAGAAGCCTTCCAACCGTTCAGCCTCTCGCTGGGTACCATCGTGGCGTTCCTCACGCTCAACAAGAGTTTCACTCAGCCCATCGCCCACGTGAGCCAGCAAATCAACAGTGTGCTCAACGCGTCGGTGGGAGCCGAACGCGTGTTCGACCTGCTCGACGAGAAGCCCGAACGCGACGAAGGCACTTGGACGGCCAAAGACGGACAATGGGTAAGCGAGGAGAGAGGAGAGAAACGCCCCATTCAGGGAGACGTCGATTTCAAGGATGTTGACTTCAGCTACGTGCCCGAGAAACAGGTGCTCTTCGACATCGACATCAACACCAACCCTGGCCAGAAAATAGCCTTCGTGGGCGGAACGGGAGCAGGAAAGACCACCATCATCAACCTCATCAACCGCTTCTACGACGTGCAGGCCGGCCACATCCTGTTCGACGGAATACCCATTGCCGACATTCAGAAAAGCAGCCTGCGCCGCAGTCTCGGCATGGTGCTGCAAGAGACCCACCTGTTCACCGGTACCGTCATCGACAACATACGCTACGGCCGGCTGGAAGCCACCGACCGCGAATGTGTGGAGGCAGCCAAACTAGTGGGGGCCGACGACTTCATCCGCCGCCTGGCCAACGGCTACCAGACCATGCTCACCGGCGACGGGTCGAACCTGAGCCAGGGCGAGCGTCAGCTGCTGGCCATTGCACGTGCCGCTGTAGCCAACCCGCCCGTACTGATTCTCGACGAGGCTACCAGCAGCATCGACACCCGCACCGAGTCGCTCGTGCAGCGCGGCATGGACTCGCTCATGCACGGACGCACCACCTTTGTCATTGCCCACCGACTCTCCACAGTGCGCAACAGCGACATCATCAACGTGATGGACCACGGCCGAATCATCGAGCAAGGCAACCACGAGCAGTTGCTCGCCCTGCGCGGCAAATACTATCAGCTCTACACGGGCGACAACTCTTTGCTGAGTTAAAGGTGGAGCGTCAAGAGACTCTTGACCACATAAAACAAACTACGGGGACGAGCCGCACGGCTCATCCCCGTTTTGACTTCACACGCTGTGAAGGTATATAATCAGAATCATGGAACAACAATCTACTACTTACCATTAGAGGGCGCATTCAGATTGTTTTTTGCCATCCAGTCACGCTTACCAGCGGGCGGCAACGCGATGGTGACGAGCCGGAGCCACCCTGTGGGCATGATGGCGGACCTTGGGAGCATGCACCCCGTGGCGCACAGCAACCGGAGCTACGTGTGCGTGGCGCTTCATGGCCATGTACTTGTCAAACTGACGGGGAGAAAGCACTCGCGCCATGGCATGGGTCTTGTGGGCAGTGCCCGGTGCATAGTGGAGGTTGATGTGATACACTTCACTGTACTGACGCTTGTCGAGTCGCAGCTCGTAAGCCATGCGGTCGGTCATCAGACGTGCTTCGTTTCTTGTTATGGCGCTTGCCGAGATGGCTATCGTCATCATCATGGCAACAATCAGCATTTTCTTCATAATCTTTTCGGTTTTTAAGGGTTATACATTTTTTATGAAAGTCTTTATTGTTTCTTCCTTTTTTCATCGGCAAAGATACAGCGTTTTTTGTAGCCCCGAAAAGGATTATGCCTAAACTGAAGGAGGATTTTCCCTAAACAATTGGGGGAAATCCTCCTTCGGCTCTTTTACTTGGATGATATATACCTATTTAACAGGAATGGGGGTATTCAATAAAACAGGGAAAAACAAGAAAAACAGAGAAAAACAATTATGTTGATTCGGTTTTTCTCTGTTTTTCTTGTTTTTCCCTGTTTTCTATTTAAAAGCCGACAGCAAACGACCAAAACGATACTGAGTAGGCTGATTATTTCTCGAAAGTCACCAGATTGACATTCGTGAGTTTTATGTCGCAGTCTGGGCCAATGTCCGAGGCTTTTTGCGTGTAAAAAATGGTGGTGTTGCTGATGTCGATGCCGTGAATCATGCCCTTGGCACCCTGGGCCTTGATGCCCGTCTTTGCGCCTCGGCACACCACGTTGCTGATGTGTATGTCGGTGAAGTTGGGCACAAACTCCTGCTTCACGGGTTTGCCGTCGGGTTGCTTCGCCCCTACATGGTTGTCGAAGTAAGTGGTTTCAAACACGATGGCCTCGTCCTTGATGTCGTTCATCACGATGTTGGAGATGAATATTTTCTCGGTAGTGCCACCGCGCCCCACAGCACTCTTGAATCGCAGCCCGGTGTCAGTGCCGCTGAAGGTATTGTTGCGCACCACGATGTTCTTCATGCCGCCCGAGAACTCTGAGCCGATGACGAATCCGCCGTGGGCATGGAAAACAATGTTGTTCTCGATGAGAATGTCCTCACAGGGACCGTCGGCCACGGCTTTTGCTCCGGCTCCGCCTTTCATGCAGATGCCGTCGTCGCCGCAGTCGATGGTGTTGTTCACAATCAGCACGCTCTTGCACTGACCAATGTCGATGGCGTCACCGTTCTGGGCGTTCCACGGACAGCGCACCGTCACACCGTCGATGATCACGTTGCGGCAGCGCTGGGGTACGAAATGGAAACGGGGCGAATTCTGCAGAGTAACACCGCTCACCAGCACATTCTCGCAGTCGGTGAAGCGCACCATGTGCATACGCAGATTCTCTTCTTTTTCCATGTTCTGCGTGATGTTGGGGAAGTTTTTCAGCCCGAACGGATACCACAAATCGCCTTTCTCGCTCACCGTGCCGCCCATGCTGCGAAACTGGTTCCACTCCGTGTCGCTCACCTTGCCGCGTTTCACGGGCCGCCACCACTTGCCATTGCCGTCGATGATGCCTTCGCCAGTGATGCTGATGTTCTTGCGCTTGCTGGCATTGATGAGAGGTGTGGCGCGGCTGTCGCGCTCGCCTGTCTGTTTGTCTGTCTTCAGATGCTTCAGCTTGTCGGGCGTGGCCATGATGAGGGCGTTGCGCTCCAAGTGCAGGTCGATGTTGTCCTTCAGCGAGATGAGTCCCGTGAGCCACACGCCGGCAGGCACCACCAGGTGTCCACCGCCCTGTTTGCTGAGCTGGCTGATGGCTTTTCTGAAGGCCTCCGTATTGTCTGTCACGCCGTCGCCTTTAGCGCCGAAGTCTGTCAGTCTGACGGTCAGCTCAGGAATCTGAGGAGCCGACACCTGCTGCATCTGAACGGGAAGGTTCTGGTAATAGTCGGCATAGTTGGTCGCATTTGCCGTGAGGGTTGCCAGCATCAAGAGGCTGGCCATTAACATTTTCTTCATGATTCGTCTATTTGTTGTTTTATGTGATTAGTTCCATTTGTGCTCCGAGCCACATTCAGTTTACGTCCTGCATGAAAAATACCTCCTTCAACACATCTGCATGGTGGCCCGGCAGAACGATGTGGTGATTGCCAATGGGCTCGGTGAGGAAATAGTTTGTCTGCGTCGCATCAGCCAAACGCACCACCTGCTGTGTGCGGCAGAGGTTGGGCTCAGCCTGGTTTCTTGTCAGTTCGCCCTCGGCCACGAAGCAACGCTTCAAGTCGCCCGCCACCTTGAAGACGGTCACCGGTCCGGGCTTCATGTATCCGCGAATGCCCACGCCGATGCCCGATTCGAAATGGGTGTCCAGCTCGTAGCTTTCCACCATGTTGAGCGGTATGGTGCAGTGGGCGAAAACCATCTCCCCCTTGACGGGATCGATGGAGGCCGGATTGGCCTGAAACCCCGAGACGCCCGTCAGCGCATTCCCAATGGCCATGGAGAGCAAGGCGGGCACATCACCTTCGCAACCGGCCACGATGCCCTCGCTGTTGAGTTTCGCCAACGCCCAGCAGCCGGTGTTGCGGACAGCCGTAAGCAGGTCGAAACAACGAAGGGTGAACCCCTGCAGCTGATGGCGATCCACCACCATGCGCAGCGCACGGTAGATGGCCTTTGCCCCCTCCAGAGCCCCCTCCGACTCCCCCTGGGGGGAGAGACTTTCCGCAAGTTGGGACTTCCCCCCCAGGGGGGATGAGAAGGGGGCCTGAGATAAGAGGGGGGCTGTCACCTCCTCCATCGGAACGTCCACCAGCTCTATGCCCAGTCTGTCGCCTACGGCAGCACGGTCGGCACTGCTGGCAATGAGCCAGTCCGAAGGCAGGCCCACCACGCCTAGACGGCTACCGCGCAGCTTCGTCAGCGTTTCGCCCGCAAGGGCGAGCACCCCTATGCGGCGGCGGATATACTCGGCATCGCCGTGGATGATTTCACCGCGAAGTCCCTGCTGGCGCAGGTAGGACAGAATCTCCATCGAGGCCGCCAGCGAATTGCTTTTGCCCGACGTGAGCAGATAGAACGGACGGCGGGTCTGCTCGTGCAACTGGGGCAGCAGCCGCTTGAAGATGCCCTCCGTGCCTCCCGTCCGAACGTAGATAAGGTCGAGTGCATGCTGTCCGAAGGAGGAATAGTCGGTCGAGAGCAGCGTATAGTCCGTTCGCAGACTTTCCAGAAACTCGTGCGTGGCTGCTCCTACAGCCTGCGCGTCGTGAAGTTCCGATGTGAGTGTATAGATGGCAATCATTGCTTTTGGCTAGTCGATGGGGTTGTTTTGGTTATTCGCTGCAAAAATACGAAAAAGATTTGTGCGGCCAATGATTATTGTGTATTTTTGCAACGTAAACGTAAACGTAAACAGTAAACCATAAACTGTAAACCATAAACCATAAACTGTAAACTGTAAACACTACCCCCATGTCGTGGAAGAAGAAATACCGATGCAGCGCATGTGGCTACACGTCCGAGGTCTATGAAGGCCGCGGGCTTTTCCGCCAGCAAATAACGGCCGTTAGCTGTCCCGACTGCCACACCATTCAGCAGTTGGTGGTCGGCGGCATCATTGGCGATGTGGCCCCGTCGTTCAACAGCGAAGTGGGGCGCCTGTGCCTGCACTGCGGCAGCGACCGCATCAGAATCTGGGACAAAAAGACATGCCCCAAGTGCGGCGGAAGGATGGAGCCCACGGGCGAAAAGGAATTCTGGACTTAGCCCCCAGTCATCCCCTCGTAGGGGCTGGTTTATAGTTTACAGTTTACGGTTGACAGTTTACAGAAGAATTGTAAATCGAAACTCTAAACTGTAAACCGTAAACCGTAACCCCTCAGGGGCCTTTTGATTACCTGATGAACAGCAGTTCGCGGTACTTGGGCAGAGGCCAGAGCGAGTCATCGACAATCAGCTCCAGTTTGTCAATCTGGTAGCGAATGCTGTCGAGTTTGGGTTCAACCGTGTCGTGATAGGCAATGGCCTTCGGGTGTTCATCGTCTATTTTATTGGCCAGTTTTCGGGCATTGACCAAGTCTTCAACGCCCTTCTCGATGGCAATGGTGCGCTCCGCTATCTCTTCAATGAGTTTGACGTTGCGGGCCTCCAGTTCTTTCTTCGTCATCACACCCAGGCCCAGCATGTGGGAAACAAAAGCGACGCAAATACTTTCCATATAGACAACCACGTTTTCAAACGCTGGAAATTGTAAATAAAAATTGAAGTTTTTAACGCGCGAGAAGGCTCGTGAAAGCCAGCTAAACTTTTTCGTGGGCAAATATGCGAGTTTTCGCAAATTACACTAAATGTTGTTTTTCAGCACTTTACGACAATCACGTCCGACGCTGCAAAATTATCTCCCGACATTATTTTCATAACGTCGGGAGATATTATTTTTCCCCGTGAGAAAAAACGAGGCCCGAAGGGCTGAAAAACGCTCAAACTTGACTAAATCTTGACAGTTTTTGCAATTCAAAACAAATTTCTGGCACCTCGTGACTCTAAATTCGACTCCAAAAGCCCAATTTCCACGCTAGAATCAATCAACGGACGAGCAGCAGTTTGTAAAATGCTTTTACGACGATTTAACATTTCTGAAATTTTGTTTAACCAACAACGTCCCAAAGGCAAGTGTTGACGGGCCAGAACGGCAGATGCACTTGTTGCTGACATCCGAAACCAACCACAGTGCATAGTAGAATGTCAGACGCAAGTAATTTGCCGACAAAAAGAAAAAAGAAAAAAACATCCTGTGAATGAAAGTTTAACAGGCAAACATTGTGGTATTCGAAAAATATGACTACTTTTGCAAGCAAAAAAACAATGAAATACATACTGGTTACAGGTGGTTCGCGAGGCATTGGGAGGGCCGTCTGTTTGCGTTTAGCGCAAACGGGGCTCCCCGTGATTGTGAACTACCGCGCAAACAAGGAGGCTGCCGAACAGACGCAAAGGCTGATAGAGGAGCAGGGCGGCAGGGCCGAACTGCTGCGGTTCGACGTTTCCAACAAGCAGGAAGTCGATGCGGCCATCGACGGTTGGGAAGACTCCCACTCGGCGGATGACTATGTGGCGGTGCTGGTGAACAATGCCGGCGTGAGGCACGACAACGTGATGTTCATGATGAGCGACGACGACTGGCAGAGCGTCATCGACACCACGCTCAACGGGTTCTTCTACCTGACGCGCCGACTACTGAAACACATGATGCCCCGCCGTCGCGGCGGCCGCATCGTCAACATCTCGTCGCTGTCAGGCCTGAAAGGGATGCCCGGACAGGCCAACTACAGTGCGGCCAAGGCGGGACTGATAGGGGCCACCAAGGCGTTGGCGCAAGAGGTGGCTCCGCGCAACGTGACGGTGAATGCCGTTGCACCGGGTTTCGTCGAGACCGACATGACCAGCAGCCTGCCGCAGGACGAACTGAAAAGGCTCGTGCCCATGGGGCGCTTCGGCAAGCCCGAAGAGGTGGCGGCCGCAGTGGCCTTCCTGGCCTCGGAAGAGGCTTCGTACATCACGGGCGAAGTGATCAACATCAACGGAGGACTGTATTAGGAGAGTTAGGAGTTAGGAGTTGGGAGTTGGGATTTGTGTCATATAGAAGAAGAAAACGAACGAACAAAGAGAAATGAGAAGAGTGGTCATAACGGGCATCGGCATTTGGTCGTGCCTGGGAAACGATATAGAAACAGTTAGAACGTCGCTGTTCAACGGGACATCGGGCATCGGGTTGCAGCCCGAGCGGTTGCAGTATGGCTACCGCTCGGCATTGACGGGTATTGTTGAAACGCCCATTATTACCAAGCAGATGCTCGACCGCCACACACGCGCCGGCATGTCGGAAGAGGCGCAATACGCTTACATGGCCTCGCGACAAGCTTTCGAGCAGGCAGGCGTGAGCGACCAGTACTTGCGCCAAAACGAAGTGGGCTGCATTTTCGGTAACGATTCGTCGGCAAAACCCGTCATTGAAGCAGCTAAGATTATGGACGAGAAGCACGACACCGCCATGCTGGGCTACGGCATCATCTTCCAGTCGATGAACTCGACGGTGAACATGAACCTGAGCACCATTTTCCATCTGCGCGGCATCAACTTCACACTGAGCGCGGCCTGTGCTAGCGGCAGTCACGCCATTGGCATCGGCTCCATGCTCATCCGCCAAGGGCTGCAGGACATGGTGCTGTGCGGTGGAGCACAGGAGGTGAACTACTACGCCATGGCTTCGTTCGACGCTCTGAATGCGTTCTCCGTAAGGATGGACGAGCCGACTAAGGCCAGCCGGCCTTTCGACCGCGACCGCGACGGACTGATTCCGAGCGGCGGTGCGGCAGCACTGGTATTGGAGGACTACGACCACGCCGTGGCGCGCGGAGCCACCATCCTGGCCGAAGTGGCAGGCTACGGTTTCTCGAGCAACGGCGGCGGCATATCGGAACCGAGCGACGAAGGTTGCGTCATTGCCATGACTAGAGCCATACAGGATGCGGGCATCCGGCTCGACGACATCGACTACATCAACGCCCACGCCACCTCTACGCGTCAGGGCGACATGTACGAGGCCATTGCCTACGACCGTCTGTTCCATGGGCAGCGTGCGCTCATCAGCTCCACCAAGTCGATGACGGGCCATGAGTGCTGGATGGCCGGAGCCAGTGAGATTGTCTATAGCGTCATTATGATGCAGAACAACTTCGTGGCACCGAACATTAACCTGGAGAATCCCGACGAGTATGCTGAGAAACTCAACCTGACCAGCAAAACCGTAGAGACCGAAGTGAACACCGTGCTAAGCAATTCGTTTGGATTTGGAGGAACCAACTCGGCACTGGTTATCAGGAAGACAAGATAATTCATAATGCATAATTAATATTTTGTGACCAATGAAAAGAATAGCCTTAACCCTGTTTGCAGCACTGATGATGGTGGCTGTGTATGCCGATAACCCCATAGAAATTAAACTCGGCTCTAGGAACTTTCTGAAAGACAATGCCTCGGCCAACGTGAGTTTTGACTTCAGCAAGACACTCTACAAAGAGGATGGACTGCTGGAAACAAGTCTTACTGCCGAAGAATATGATCGTTACACCTCGAAGGCAATAATGGCTTTTGCAGAGGCATTCAACCATGCCAGCAGGCGCCTGAGAATTGACAATTCAGAAGATGCCCGCTATGCCATCGACATCGTGGTGGACAAGATTGACTATTTCTTCAGTGTGATGAGCTTGGTGCCCGGCCATAAGCACACATTCTTTGGCACCATCACCGTGACCAACCTCGACACGGCAGAAATTGTCTGCGAACTGAACGTCACAAGACTGAAGGGCGGACGCGATTTCTCGCTCGAAGACAGTTTCTATAAGTGCTTTGCCGAATTGGGAAAAGAACTGGCTAAACTGTAAACCGTAAACAATAAACAGTAAACCGTCAATGGAACTGTCACCCGAACTGAAAAAGAAATACACCAAAGAAACCCTGTCGGCACGCGAGGCACAGCGGCTGGCAGAGTTCATTGCTTGGGGTCCGGTGGTGTTTCAGGCTTCGCGGCTCATGGTGAAGCTGGGCATTCTCGACCTTCTGCGCGAATCTGATAACGGAATGACTCGCGAGGAAATCTGCCAAAAGACGGGACTGTCGGACTATGCCGTGAAATGTCTCACTGAGGCCTCACTCTGCATCGGCACCATTTTGGTGGATGATGACACCGACCGCTTCACCCTGTCGAAAACGGGATGGTTCCTGCTCAACGACCCTGCCACCCGCGTGAACATTGACTTCAACCACGATGTGAACTACGAAGGGTGGTTTTGTCTGGAAGAATCGCTGTTGAACGGAAAGCCCGAAGGACTGAAACATTTCGGCCCGTGGCCAACGGTGTATGAGGGGCTTTCGTGTCTGCCCGAGCAGGTGCAGCAGAGCTGGTTCGGATTCGACCACTTCTACAGCGACTCGTCGTTTCCCGAGGCGTTGGAAATCGTGTTCCGCCACCACCATGTGCGCTCGCTCTACGATGTGGGCGGCAACACGGGCAGATGGGCCCTGCAGTGCGTCGCCTACGACGACGACGTGGAAGTGACCGTGCTCGACCTGCCCGGCCAGATTGGCATGATGGAACAGAACATACGCGGACAAAAGGGAGCCGAGCGAATCGGCGGCCACGCCATCGACCTGCTCGACCCCGAGGCCAAACTCCCCCGCCGCGAGCAGGCACCTGACGCCATCTGGATGAGCCAATTCCTGGACTGCTTCAGCATGGACGAGATAGTGAGCATACTCAAGCGCGCCCGCGAAGCCATGGACGAGAACACCCGCCTGTTCATCATGGAAACGCTGTGGGACCGACAGCGCTACGAGCCAGCGGCCTTCTGCCTCACCATGACCAGCCTCTACTTCGCCGCCATAGCCAACGGCAACTCGAAGATGTACTGCACCGAGGACATGGAGCAGTGCATCAACCAGGCTGGCTTGCAGACCGAACACATCTATGACCACCTGGGCCAAGGACACTCAATCATGGTGTGCAAAAGGAAAGATTGAAACGCAAAACAACAAAATATTCAACAAAAACAATGACAAGAACAGAAATTGAAGAAAAAGTAAGAGCATTCCTCATCGACGACCTCGAAATAGACGAGGAGAAGATTGCCGACGAGGCCACCCTGAAAGACGACATGGGCATAGACAGCCTCGACTTTGTTGACATCGTGGTGATTGTAGAAAAGAATTTCGGATTCAAGATCAAGCCCGAAGAAATGGCCGACGTGAAGACATTGCGCCAGTTCTGCGACTACATCGAGAGAAAAGTGAACGCTTAGCCGATGGCAGAGAAGCAGTGGGCTGGCACGACATGGGGCGGCGGCAAGATGCACTTGTGGCTCATCCGCCTGCTCCGGCTGACGGACGTAAGGCTGATTTACGCCTTCGCTTCGGCATTTGTGGTGCCCGTCTGCCTGTGCATACGGGCCGAGGGCCGACGCGCCATCTACCACTATTTCAGGGAGCGCTTGGGGTACACGCCGCTGAAGGCGGCATGGAAGACCTACATCAACCACTGCATGTTCGGGCAGGCCGTCGTCGATAAATTTGCCATGTATGCAGGCAAGCGGTTCAACATCGACATCGAAGGCTACGACCACTTCCAGAAGCTGGCCAAGCAACGCGACAGTTTCGTGCAGCTCAGCTCGCACGTGGGCAACTACGAGATAGCCGGCTACACGCTGAAAGCCGAGGACAAACCCTTCAACGCGCTGGTGTTTTCGGGCGAGAAGGCCTCGGTGATGGACAACCGCAACCGAATGTTTGCCGACAAGAACATCCGCATGATAGCCGTGAAGAGCGACATGAGCCACTTGTTCGACATCAACCGCGCCCTGCAAGACGGCGAGACCGTCAGCATGCCCGCCGACAGGATATGGGGCTCGCAGAAGTTTGTGGAGATGGAGTTTCTGGGCCGCAAAGCCCACTTCCCCATGGGTCCCTTCAGCGTGGCCACCATGAGAGCCCGGCAGGTGCTGGCCGTCAACGTGATGAAGACATCGGCCAAAAGCTACAAGATATACGTCGCACCACTCCACTACGACAACCAGGCGCCCAGGCGCGAACAGATTCGGCAGCTGGCGCGGAGCTATGCAGACGAACTGGAACGAGTCGTCAGGCTCCACCCCACCCAATGGTACAACTACTACGATTTCTGGAAGCCAAGCCCCCCTCTTATCCCCCCCGCAGGGGGAAAGGCTACGGGTAGGCGAGCTTGCTCGGGAATAGACCCCAACGCACAGGAAGCCTCCCCTACGGGGGGAGGTTTGGTGGGGGCACCAACTGAAGCCTATCTGCGCACCATAGACATACACGAACTGCTGCCCCAGCAAGAGCCCTTCGTCATGGTGGGCAGTATGACCCACTTCGACCGTGCGCGAACCGTCACCGAAACAACCATCGGCAACGGCAACATGTTTGTGGAGAATGGACACATGAGCCCGTCGGGGCTGATAGAGAACATCGCCCAGACCTGCGCGGCCCGCATCGGATATGTCAACAAGTACATTCTCAAAAAAGGCATACAAATAGGATTCATCGGCGCCATCAGGAATATGGAGATCAAGGCGCTCCCCGCCGTAGGAGAAACCATCCAGACCACCATCGACGTGGTGGAGGAAGTGTTCGGAATGACGCTTGTCCATGCCACCGTAGGCTGCGACACACAAACTCTGGTAACAGCTGAAATGAAAATTGCAGTAAAAAGCCCCCAAGCCCCCCTCTCATCTCAGGCCCCCCTCTCATCCCCCCTGGGGGGGAAGTCCCAACTTGCTGAAAGTCTCTCCCCCCAGGGGGAGTCGGAGGGGGCTTTTCTCTCCCCCCAGGGGGAGTCGGAGGGGGCCTTAATAAAAGATGAACCATGCAACTGAAAGCATCAAAAATACTGGAAATACGATTCAGCGAAGTCGATTCGATGAATGTGGTGTGGCACGGGTCCTATCCGCTCTACTTCGAGGACGCCCGCGAATGCTTTGGCGCCAAATACGGACTTGAGTACATGAGTTTCTTCAACCATGGCTATTTCGCACCGCTGGTGGAACTGACCTTCCACTACAAGAAGCCCATCCGCTACGGCATGCACCCCAGAATAGACATCATCTACTGCCCCACCGAGGCAGCCAAGATAGAGTTCGACTACGAGATTCACGACCCCGACGACGAAAGCATCATTGCCACCGGCCACTCCGTCCAGGTGTTCATGGACACCAACTACCAACTGGTTTGGGAAAACCCAGAGTTCTACCTGCATTGGAAAAGGCACTGGGGAGTGGAGGAGTGAAGGAGATTGGAGTTAGGAGTTAGGAGTTAGGAGTTAGGGCATTGGCTTGCTGCGCCGAGGGTGTTCAGCTTGTCAAATGTCAAAATGCAAATTGTCAATTATGGTTTTCAATATAGCAGACAACATATTGTCGCCCTTGGGCGCCACCACCGAACAGAACTATCAGGCCGTCATGGCGGGTCGTTCTGCTCTCTGCCATTATGCGAACCATCCTTACCTGCCTGCGCCCTTCACCGCCTCGATGTTCAGCGAAGAGCAAAGCCGCCAAATGCTCATCGGCGGACTATCGCGATTTGAGAGCATGGTGGCGACTTCTGCCAAAGAAGCACTGAGCAAGACGAACATCAACCCGTCGAGCCCAAAAGTTCTGTTCGTATTGAGCACAACAAAAGCCGACATAGAGAGTTCTCCCTCGGGAGCCTCTCCCTCGGACAGCGCGCTCCGCATCTGTCAGCATCTGGGCATCGCCACCCAGCCATTGGTGGTTTGCAACGCCTGCATCTCTGGGCTGTCAGCCATCATTCTGGCCAAGCGGCTGCTTGAAACCCATGCTTACGATTTTGCCATCGTCAGCGGAGCCGACACACTCAACCCCTTCATTCTGTCGGGATTCCAATCGCTCAGAGCCCTTGCCGAGAACGAATGCAGGCCTTTCGACATGGAACGTATCGGCATGAATCTCGGCGAAGCTGCCGCCACAATGGTGCTTTCGACCACCCAAAGCGGCAAGTGGAGCGTGGGGAGCGGAGCCATACGCAACGATGCCTACCACATCAGTACACCAACAAAACAAGCCGACGGCGCCTACCTCTCCTTGCGCGCAGCGATGCAGGGAAACAGTGCCGACGATTTGGCCTTCATCAACGCCCACGGCACTGCCACCCTGTTCAACGACCAAATGGAGTCGGTGGCCATTGAGCGCGCGCTGGGAACCAACCACCCTCTTCCCGTGAACGCCCTGAAAGGATACTTCGGCCATACACTCGGCGCAGCAGGCATACTCGAAACGGTCATCTCCATGCGAGCCCTCGACGACGGAATCATCTTGGGAACGCGCGGCTTTGAAGAACGAGGTGTATCGGGCAATATCCATTTGAGCGCATCACATCTGCACACCGAGAAAAAGAACTTCCTGAAAATGATATCCGGCTTTGGAGGCTGCAATGCCGCACTCTGGGTTGGAGGAGAGCACCAGGCCCCCCTCTCATCCAGCCCCCCTGTCCCCCCTAAAGGGGGCGAGGGAAGCTCCAACGCGAAGGAAGCCTCCCCTACGGGGGGAGGTTTGGTGGGGGCAAGTCTCTCCCCCCAGGGGGAGTCGGAGGGGGCCTTAGGGGCCTCAATTGTCGTGACACCCGAAGGAATAACGCTCAACGGAAAAAACGTGGAAGTCAGCGGCAGAGGAAAGGACATGCTGACCGACGCCTACAAGCGATACATCGGCGACTATCCCAAGTTCTACAAGATGGATATGCTGAGCCGACTGGGCTTTGTGGCCGCCGAGCTCCTTGTTGGTGTCCCCCTCTCATCCCAGCCCCCCTTCTCATCCAGCCCCCCTGTCCCCCCTAAAGGGGGCGAGGGAAGCCCCAACGCGAAGGAAGCCTCCCCTACGGGGGGAGGTTTGGTGGGGG
>OCTX012091577.1_pt1 | contig 20217 bp, 24 predicted proteins | sample 1539691 | NCBI WGS metagenome assembly OCTX01 (sample SAMN02144231, study PRJEB22623) | gut metagenome | biome: sheep rumen | host: Ovis aries | place: New Zealand
CTCGATCAGCTGCAGCTCCTGGCCAACCGGCTGGCCACAGAGATCGAACAGTGTGACGATCCTCGGCTCATGCCCCAGCTGGCCAAGCAATACCGCGAGACCGTCCGCGAGCTGGACGAGGCAAAGGGAGCAGGACAGGATGATGACGAGATCGGCGAGATCCTCGCACAGCGCGAGGTTGATGGGCGTCCAGGAGCCGTACGCTAGGATCGCGCCGGAGTACATCGACACAGATGGGCCGGACGCGGAGATGATCCTCCGGACCGGCGGGATCAGGCTCGACCCATGGCAGAGTGATCTGCTCAGCGATTGGATGGCCATCGATCCATTGACAAATACATGGGCATCAAAGACCTGCGGGATCAGCGTCCCACGGCAGAACGGCAAGACCGGCCTCGTCCAGGGACGGAGCAACGCCGGGATGCTCCTATATCATGAGATGATAATCTACACCGCTCACCTCCAAAAGACGGCAACAGAGACCTTTGAGGAGATGGCGGTGTTTTTCGATAGTCCGAAGATGATCAAATACGTCAAGGACATCAAGACAGCGCTGGGCCGCGAGCGGATCATCCTCAAGAGCGGCGCTAACATTAAATTTCTGGCACGGACACGGACCGGCGGACGAGGCCAGCACGGGGATCTCCTGATATTTGACGAGGCCCAGGAGCTGGACGATGATCAGCAATCTAGCTTTTTGCCGGCAATATCAGCGAGCGCAAACCCGCAGACAATCCTGCTCGGCACGCCTCCGGAGCCGCAGAGCCCTGGCACAGTATTCCGCGCCCTGAGGGACCGAGCTCTGGCAGGACGGACGTCAAGCACGTCATGGGCGGAGTTTTCTGTCGGCGAGATCGGAGACGTCACGGACCGCAGCCGCTGGGCGGCGACCAATCCGGCACTCGGGCGCAGGATATTGGAGAGCACCATCGCCGGCGAGTGCGAGCAGATGAGCCCTGACACCTTTGCCAGGGAGCGACTCGGCTGGTGGTCTCCGGTCGTGGAGAAAACTGTGGAATACTGCATTAAAAAAGATGTCTGGGATGCCTGCCGGAGCGACGCGCCAAAGCCGGAGGGGAAAACGGCCTACGGGATCAAGATCACGGCAGACGGTTCAGAGGTTCATCTGTGCGGCGCAGTGATCCCGAGGATAGGACCGGCACGCATTTCTCTGATCAAGAGCGAGAGCACCGACAGAGGGATGGGATGGCTCGCCGAGTGGCTCAATGAGCGATACAACACCGCGGCATGTGTGGTTATCGATGGGCGCAATGGCGCGGACGTGCTGTGTGACCGGATCGCGGACACATGGAAAATGAAAGGCAGCGTTATCCGCCCATCTGCCAAGGACATGCTGGCCGCGGTCGGCACGCTGACGGATGCCCTGGCGGAGCAGTCTGTCACCTGGTACACAGGCCAGGAGGCTCTCAGAGCCTCGGCAATTGAATCAATTAAGAGACCAATCGCCGGGGGATGGGGCTTTGGCGGTGAGGGGAGCGGTCCGATCGAGGCCGCGGCGCTCGCTCTGTGGGGCGCAAAAACTACTAAACGGGACCCCAGTAAACGGATGAGGATCGGATGATGATCAATTTTATCTCTCCTACCAATGTCAGAGGACTCCCTCCGGTGGAGTACAAAATGCTCTTGGAGCTGTGTGCCACCTATGAGGGGCACATGAAGAAAAATGCGCAGAAAAATCAATATTATGAGGGTAAGATCTCGCTCAACCAGGTCAACCTCGGGATCGCTCTGCCGGATGGCCTGGCACGCTTAGAGATCGGCTGCAGCTGGGGAGCCAAGACCGTGGACGTCCTCGCGGCGCGGTCGATGTTCGACGGATATGTCGGAGGATCCGGCGAGCCGGTGGAGGGTCTCGACAGGATAGTCCAGGGCAACAACCTCATAGCGGAATACATCAAAGCCTGCAGGGATGAGCTCAAATATGGCTGCACCTTTACGACGCTGTCCAGGGACGACGCTATCGGCGCAAAGATTAGATTCCACTCGCCGGCGACGGCCTCCGCCAGATGGAACGGCGACAAGGGCCGAGTGGATTGCGGCATGGCCATCATTGACACGGCTCCGGATAATGCAACAGATACTTGGAGCCCGTCGCTCCTCTATCTGTACACGGACAGGGCAGTGTGGTCTCTGGTGCGGAGCGGCTCGATCTGGACGGCCACGGAATACCCGCACAGGATGGGCAGGCCTCTGATGGTGCCGCTGATCTACAACGCGACCAGCTCCAAGCCTTTCGGACGGAGCAGGATCAAGGAGCCGATCAGGAGACTCATCGACGGATATGTGAGGACGATCGCCAATGCGACCATCGGCCTGGAGTTTGCGACCTCTCCGCAAAAGTATCTCCTGGGAGTGACAGATGAGCAGTATGACCAGGTCATCAGTCAGAAATTCCGGCAGTATGTCGGCAGCATCCTCGCCTCGACGGTCAACCCGGAGACAGGCGAAAAGCCGAGCTTTGGGCAGCTGTCCCAGGGCAGTCTCGCGCCTCATGTCGAGATGATCCGGATGCTGGCCACACAGTTTTCTGCGGCGACCGGTCTGTCTGTCACTGACACGGGCGTGGTCAATGATGCCAACCCAACCAGCTCGGACGCGATCCTCGCCCAGAGCGTGACGCTGATCGGCGAGGCCCAGCAGCTCAACATCGCCAACGGGTCAGCGCTCGACCTGATTGCTCTCATGGCTCTGGCCATCTCCCAGAATAAAACCATCGACGAGCTGACGGACGAGGAGAAGGACGTGAGGGCTCACTTTAAAAACCCTGCCATGCCGTCCGTGGCTGTCACTGCTGACGCGGCCATCAAGATCGCCAGCGCTCGCCAGGGCTTTGCAGAGACGGACACCTTTTTGGAAATGATCGGATTCGACCAGGCGGACATCCGCAGGATCAAGGCGCAGGAGGTCCGTGCGAGAGGGCTGGACGTGCTCGGAGAGCTCGGAGGTGAGTGATGGCGCAGCTGTTGACCCTCACACAGTGGAACAGATACCGCAATATACTGCGGCAGCTGAGCGACAAAGCCGCCGAGGAGTTTAGGATTGCTGTGTGGGATCCATCTGGCAGATGGCACGGTGCCGGCATCGACGGCATCCCCAGGAATGAGCTCATTGACTACGCTTTTGCCCTGGTGCAGAAATATGGAGAAGGATCTGCAGCTGCCGCCTGTGAGGCTTATGATGCTATCGCGGCTCTGTCAGGCACTGCGGTCTCTCCGGCACTGCCGGCAGCAATGCCAGACTATGCAGACGTAGCCAAAGCCGTAAACGGCACCATCAAACAGACAGCGAACGAGGAGACGATCTCCTCCGCGGTCGGGCGCATGGTAAAGATGGCCGGACAGGATACAACCCTGCAGAACGCAAGCAGGGACAGCGCACAAGTGGCGTGGATACCATCAGGAGACACATGTGCCTATTGCATCGCACTCGCATCCCGCGGATGGCAGGATGCCGGCAGCGCGATGGATACCGCAGGCCATGCGGAGCACATACATGCAAACTGTGACTGTGCTTTTGCTGTTAGGTTCAATCCCTCCACAACCATAGAGGGATATGATCCTAAGGAATATAAAAGCATGTATAACGAGGCGGGAGGCAACTCCACGAACAAGATCAACGCCATGCGGCGGAGGTTCTACGAGGAGAACAAGGAGCGCATAAACGCACAAAAGCGATCAGCATATGCAAAGAGACAGGAGCGCGAAAGTTCCGAGGCCGAAGAGGCCGATATCAATTGATGACAAAAGCATCCGGTGACGACTGGGTGCTTTTTTCATACAGAAAATTGTCCGCAACGACGTAAAACTAGGGACTCCACGCGGAGCGACCGCGTTAACAAGCGTAGGAGAGAAAGGACAAAAGAATGAAGCGCACAGACATCACTGACGTATTCCCGGACGCCACCGCGGAGCAGATCGATAAGCTGATCGGCATCCACGGCGCAGACATCAACAGCGCAAAGGCTGGAGTGGACGACCTCCGGACGCAGCTGGCGACAGCCCAGCAGGAGATCACTAAACTCAAAGCCACGCCACCGGCGGGAGCAGCTGACGACCGCGTCACTGCCCTTCAGCAGGAGCTCGATGCACTCAAGGCCGCGAACAGCCTCAGAGACATTCGTGACAAGGTCGCCCAGGAGCACAAGATCCCCGTGTCACTGCTGACCGGAGAAACAGAGGAGGCCTGTGCGGCGCAGGCCCAAGCCATCCTTGATTTTTCGCGCGGGTTCTATCCGCAGCTCAAGGACGGCGGTGAGCCGACCAATCCGACAACCGAATCCACGCGGGATAAATTCGCCGCGTGGGCCAAAGAATCCCTATAAGGAGGTCAATCATGGCAGGAATCGCCACCAATCGCACCAACATTACCCTCCCGACCGAGGTAAGTCAGGAGATCATGCAGAAAACACAGCAGCAGTCTGCTGTCATGCAGCTCGCTCGTCAGATCACTCTGCCCGGCAGAGGCCTCACCATCCCGGTGATCACCGGCGATCCGGAAGCGGCATGGGTCGAGGAGACGGCTGCCAAGCCCGTAAGCAATCCCACCCTGTCGACCAAGATCATGCAGGCCTACAAGCTGGCCGTGATCGTGCCCTTCTCTGACGAGTTCAGACGTGACGCCGCGAGCCTTTACGATGCCATCGTGGCGCGGCTGCCGCTGGCTCTGGCTGAGAAGTTCGACGCCACCGTTTTCGGCGCAGCGTCCGGCGCTCCCGGCTCCAATTTCGACACCCTGGGCGGGGCTACGGCTGTCGCTCTTGGCACGGATGCCTATGCCGGCCTCGTCGCCGCTGACACTGCCATCGCCACCGCCGGCGGCATCCTCAACGGCATCGCTCTGAGCCCTCAGGGCAAGGGCGCTCTGCTCGCTGCAACCGACGGCAATGACAGGCCGCTCTTTATCAACAATGTCAGCGAGGGCGCGATCCCCATGGTCCTCGGCGCTCGCACCGTGCTCAGCAAGGGCGCATATGTCGCCGGCACTCCTGCCCATCTCGCCGTCGCCGGCGACTGGACACAGGCCATGTATGGGATGGTCGAGGGCGTCCAGATCCGATTCGCGGACCAGGCAAGCCTGACGATCGGCAACGCGCAGGTCAACCTGTGGGAGCATAACATGTTTGCAGTCAGGGCCGAGGTCGAGATCGGGTTCAGAGCCGACACGTCCGTCTTTGCGGTCATCACCGCATGACGATGGACAGGGTAAAGATGATCAACGGGATCACGGGGACGGAGATGTCCGTCCCCTCCCATCTCGTTGAGATGTACTTAAAGGCCGGTCATAAGCTGGCCGAGGAACCTAAGGCGCCGGCAGCCAAAAAGGCGCCGGCAAAGAAAACGAGAGCGAGGTGATCCCATGGCATACGCGACGACCAACGACGTGCAAGAGCATATGCCCAGGCAGATGAGCAGCGCAGAGCTGACCGAGTGCCAGACCTACATCAAGGACGCCGCTGTCATCATCGACGCATACAATGCCGATGCGACGCTGGCAGCCAAGAATCTGGTCACATGTCGCATGGTCGTCCGTGCGCTGGGAGACGGTGAGGGGAGCGGAGGCTATCCGATCGGAGCGACACAGGGGAGCATGAGCGGCCTGGGATACTCACAGAGCTGGACCCTTGGGGCTGGCGCAAACAGTGAGTTATATCTCGGCAAGCTCGACAAGAAGATACTCGGCGTCGGCAACCGGATCGGGTCCCGGTCTCCCATCGAGGACCTTGTGCCCGGGAGGAGCTGCGGATGATCAGAGGACAGACAGTTATCCTGCATGAGCCCACAGAGGTCGGCAGGGATGCGTTTAATGTGCCGATCTATGAGGAGACGCTCACCGCGGTGGCCAATGTCCTGATCGGTGAGCCGTCCACGGATGACATCACCAGCAGCATGGACATGTACGGCAAGCGGATCGTGTACATGCTCGGCATCCCCAAGGGAGACGCCCATGAGTGGCAGGACCGCGTCGTGTCATGGACAGATGCCTATGGCACAGAGCGCATGGTCCGCACCTTTGGCATACCGATCGTGGGCGTCGAGGCCAACATCCCGGGACCATGGCACAAAAAAGTGAGGTGTGAGAGTTATGGCGTCGAAGGTGGTATTTAAGTATTCCCGCGCGGGCTTTAACGAGCTCCGGAGATCTCCGGAGATGCTCGCCATCTGCCAGGAGTATGCCAACCAGGTCCGGGCCCAGGCGGGGAATGAATACGGAACGGAGCGCAGGATGTACAGATCCCGCTGCGGCGTCGTGATCGCTCCCATCTCTCCGGAAGGCGTCCGGGATAACCTAAAGAACAACACTTTACTCAAAGCTCTCTAAGAACAGGAGGCCAATATGGTCGAGACAGCGCTCCGCGCCTATCTGGCCGACGTGGTGGACGTGCCTGTCTACCTGGATACCCCGCCGACACATGGCCCCAGCTATGTGACCATAGAGCGGGTTGGCTCCGGGCGGAGTGACAGGCTCACCACCTACAGGATGGCCATCCAGTCATATGGATCCAGCAAGGCCGAGGCGGCTGCTCTTAATGAGACGGTCAAGGAGGCCATGCTGACGGATGTGGTCTATAGGGACGACATCGGCGGCATCCGGCTGGACTCGGATTATGACTATACCGACACATCAACAAAAGCATACCGCTATCAGGCGGTCTATGAGGTCGTCTATTATGACGGCTATTAAACGGAGGTAAACACATGCCTACTGCTACAAATGTCACGACCGGCAAGCCTCGGACCGCCGGCGGCGTATACCGTGCGCCCATCGGCACGACCCTGCCGACAGATTCCAACACGACGCTGAGCTCGGACTTTAAAAATCTCGGATATCTGGCCGAGGATGGCGTGACCAATTCCAACAGCCCGGAGACCGAAAACCTCCGCGCATGGGGTGGGACCGTGGTCCTGACCGTCCAGACCGGCAAAGACGACACCTTTGCTTTTGGTCTGATCGAATCCCTCAACCCCGAGGTGCCCAAGGCCGTGTATGGCGACAGCAATGTCTCCGGAGATCTGACCACCGGGCTCACGATCAGAGCCAACAGCGAAGACACAGGTGAGGCTATCTATGTGATCGACATGGTCCAGAGGGGCGGCGTGCTCCGCAGGATCGTCATCCCCAACGGCAAGATCACGGAGGTCGGTGATATCGTCTATGCCGACAACGACGCGGTCAGCTATCCCGTCACCATCACCGCCCAGGCAGGAGCTGACGGAGACACCCACAAGGAGTATCTCATCAAGCCGTGACTTGATGTTAAAGCGAGGAGGACAAAGAGATGTTAAAAGGCGTGACATCAACAGGATTTGAATTTGAGCTGGCGCCCATGATCGCGGATGATCTGGAGTTTATAGAGCTTATCAATCAGGCGGACAGGGGAGACGAGACAGTGCTGCCGGATCTCGTCCTGCATACTCTGGGCAAGGATGGCAAGGCCCGGCTTTTTGAGCACTGCCGCAAGGACGGCATCGTCTCTGCCAAAGCCGTATCCGCGGAGATCGTGGAGATCTTTAAGATCGCCCAGGAGCGCGATGTCGATGTAAAAAACTGATCGGCCTCTCTGCCATGATCGCCGCGGATGAGCACGCTCTCATCTGTGACATGGCGGAGGTGTACCACATATATGACTATAAAGCCATCCCTGTGCGGCTGGCGGCTACGCTGGCGGCAGGCCTCGGACCGGACTCCCGGATAGCCAGGAGCATATCCGGGCGCAAGATCAGCACGGACACCATGCTTCTCGCTACCATAGCGGACGCTGTGCGCTTTGTCGCCTGGTCTAAGACCACGGACGCGCAAAAGAACAAGGGCAAGCCGGAGAGCCTCCTGCAGCTGCTCCTTGGAGGGAAAACAGCGGATGACACGGTCATATATGACAGCCCGGAGGACTTTGAGGCAGAGAGGGCGAGGATTCTAGGAGGATAAATATGGCGAATCTCGGACAGGCCTATGTCCAGATCGTCCCATCTGCCGAAGGGCTGGCGGGATCGATCAGCAAGGCCCTGGGCGGCGAGGCGGAGGACGCCGGCAAGGGTGCAGGCCTAAAAATAACGGGAGCGATTAAAAAGCTCATCATCGGCGCCGGCCTCGGGACCGCTCTCAAGGCTGCCCTGGACGAGGGCGCCAAGCTACAGCAGTCTTTCGGCGGTCTCGATACTCTTTATGGAGACGCCTCCGCGGCTGCGAAAGAATACGCCGCAGCTGCATCGGCTGCCGGCATCTCTGCGAATGACTACGCGGAGCAGGCTGTCAGCTTTGGGGCATCATTAAAGCAGGCCTTTGGTGGAGACACGACCAAATCTGTAGAAGCTGCCAACACCGCCATCATGGACATGGCAGACAACGCTGCCAAGATGGGCACGCCTATCGAGCAAATCCAAAGCGCATACCAGGGATTCGCGAAGGGGCAGTATCAGCTACTCGATAACCTCAAGCTCGGATATGGCGGCACGAAAGAGGAGATGCAGAGGCTCCTCAAGGACGCGCAGGCCATCACCGGAGTCGAGTATGACATTAACAACTTAGGCGATGTATATGATGCCATCCATGTGATCCAGGGAGAGCTTGGACTGACAGGCGTGGCAGCTGACGAGGCGGCCACCACTTTCTCCGGCTCTCTGGGAGCCATGAAAGCAGCCGCCCAGAACATCCTCGGCAATCTGGCCCTGGGCGAGGACATCCGGCCATCCCTTGAGGCTCTGGCTACGTCTGCCTATAACTTTGTGATCGGAAACCTTTTCCCGATGGTCGGCAACGTGATCAAGGGCGTCGGCCCCATCATCGGCGAGGGCCTCAAGATGGCCTTTGACTCGCTCCCTGGGCTCGCACAGATGGCCACAGATCTGCTCAACAGGCTGGCGGACAGCTTAACGGCGAGCGATGGCGTCCTCAAAAACGGATTTACCCAGGTCGCCACAAGTGCGATCAATGCCTTTAAATCGATCGATTGGCTTGGGCTCGGCTCTGCCGTGCTCCGGCTTGTGCTCGCCGGTATCCAGACTATCGGACCGATCATGTGGCAGGGGCTCAAGGCCATCGGTGCCACGGGTCTCACGATATTCCGGTCCATCGATTGGCTCGGCCTGGGCCGTCAGGTCCTCACCTTTGTGATCAACGGAATCAAGGCAATCGGCTCCAATGTCGGCAGCACGCTCAAAAGCATCGGCACGACCGCGCTCAATAACTTTAAATCAATCAGTTGGGTAGGCGTGGGCCGTGACGTGATCAATGGCATCGTGCGCGGCGTCTCCAATGCTGCGGGGTCTCTGTACAACAGCCTCAAGAACATCGCCAAAAACGCGCTGCAGGCGGCCAAGGACTTCCTCAAGATCGGGAGCCCGTCCCGTCTTTTTGCCCAGGAGGTCGGCCAGTGGATACCTCCCGGGATCGCCGAGGGCGCAGAGCAGGCTGCTGGCGTCCTGGACGATGCCATGCGTGACATCGCGCTCGACGCGCTGGGAGCGGTCGACGGCTTTACCATCGGCCAGGCAGCTGCACCGGCATCGACACCGTCCTCCGGAGCGGTAATCTATAACACGTTTAACATCACAGCGCCGGCAGGCATGGACGTCCGTGAGCTGGCGGATCAGGTCGTCATGAGGATGACCATGGCAGAGCGGCAGAGGGCTGCCGTATGGGGGACCGTATGAGCGACATGTATCAGGGTTATGTCGTTTTTGGCGGGATTGATACGCGGACCTATGGCGTATATATAACCGGCGAAAACGCATATAGTGCAGCCAAAAAGCGAGACAGTGAGGTCACTGTGCCGGGCAGATCCGGCACGCTGACCCTTGCCGGTCCGATGGTCTGGGACGACATCGATCAGGTCTATCCGGCTTTTATTCCGAGAAGCTACACGGCCAACATCCAGGGGCTCCGCAATGCGCTCAGCGCTGTCAAGGGCAAGGCCAGGCTCACCGACTGCTATCATACAGACGAGTTTATGCTCGCCAAGTTTGTGGACGGCCTCAAGGCAGAGACCTCTCCCATGGCGGTGGCCGGCAGCTTTGACCTGACTTTCAGACGAGACCCGCGGCGGTTCCTGGTGAGCGGAGAAACGCCCATCGTGGTCACCTCCGGCGACACGCTGACCAATCCGACGCCCATGGCATCGAGGCCGATGCTGCAGGCGACAGGCTCCGGTCAGATCGTCCTGGGCGACCAGACGATCACGATCACCGGGATCAGCTCCGGCACGGTCATATATATAGACTGTGATATGATGGACGCCTATACGATCAGCGGAGGAGCTGCGGAGGACGCCAATGCCAACATCGCGCTGTCGTCCAATGATTTCCCGGAGATTCCTGCCGGAGAGATCGGCGTCACCTATACATGTGAGGCTCTGACGATCATCCCCAGATGGTGGAGGTTATAAATATGGCAACATGGCACGGTCATATCATTAATGAGGTCATAACCGTCAATTTCTGCGGCGGTATGTCCGCCACGGCAGAAAAGAGATATATGCACGACAGGGGCATCCTGCTCAAGACCAACGGCCTGCCTCTGCCGGAGACATACAAGGTCATCTTTGCGTCCGCAGGAGACAGCACCGGCGAGTCCCAGATTGGAGACTCTGACGGCGTCCTGATCCCTGACCATCTTTTCGATGAGCTGGCGGACATCACGGCATACATCTATGTGCCGGTCGACGAGACGACGGCTTACACCGTCTATATGGTCACGATCCCGCTGGTCTACGAGCCGGAAGACGGAGGAGCTGCGCCTGATCCGGAGCAGCTGGACATCATCGACCAGGCTATCGCCAAGCTCAACGAGGCGGTCATCAAGACCGGACAGGATGTCGAGACAACAGCCGCAGCAGCAGAGAGGGCCGTCAACGCGGCGGAGACTGCTGAGCAGGCAAAAGACACAGCTGTCGATGCCAAGGATGACGCAGAGGCGGCAAGAGACAGGGCAGAGGCTGCCCTCCGTGAGTTCACGGAGGTCACCGCCGAGGCCGTCACGCTGCCGGCAGGGAGCGAGGCATCCGCTGACTATGCCGCTGGGCATCTCACCTTTGGCATCCCCAGAGGAGACACGGGACCGGCAGGACCTCAAGGTCCCCAGGGTATCCAGGGACCTGTCGGACCTGCGGGACCGGTCGGACCTGTGGGACCCCAGGGAGGCACTGGACCAGCGGGACCTCAGGGACCTACCGGCGCGACGCCGGAGCTGACTATCGGCACAGTCGAGACCTTAGACCCGGATGATCCTGCCGAGGTCACCATTACAGGCACGGCAGAGGCTCCCGTCCTTAACTTTGGCATCCCTAAGGGTGATACGGGTGTGGTCGATGCGTCGGCTATATGGCCGTATCTGCCGACCGACACGGCGGAGGGTTCCATCGCAAGTTTTTCTGACGGAGCGGACGGGGTGGAAGTCAAGAGTGCGACGGTGGATATTGACCCCGTGCAGGACCTTCATGGGTATGCCAACCCGTGGCCTGCGGGTGGGGGGGTCAATCTGTTGCCGCCGATGGTAGACGGCACATATACTGGCAATGGCGTCACGGCGGTTGTTAAGAACGGTATAGCTACGCTGTCCGGGACGACAACCGCAAGCGGAAATGCTCTAATCATTCCGCTGTCTGAGCCTGTGACCGTGACGGATAATATGTTGTATTACCATATTGGAAATAGCGCTGTTAATCCGTCTGTCTCTCCTGCTATAGAGAACAGCGCACAGCCGGGCACGCAAAACATAAGTTACTCTTTTTCCCCTGCCAACAGAATCGTAGCTATAAGCGGGAAGACGGGACAGACATACGACCGCATTAGGTTTTACCTTAGCAACGGCATTACAGTGTCTGGAACATATGCGCCTATGCTCTGCGAGGATAACACGGCAAGAAGCTATGCCCCCTACTCCAACCTCTGCCCCATCACCGGCTGGGACGCGGTGACGGTGACGGGGACGGGTGCAAATGTGTGGGATGAGGAATATGTCACAAACGGATATTTCGACCAGTCTGGGAACTGGGTTACAGCGAATTATTTGTCGTCAAAAAATCCCATTCCCGTAAAGCCGAACACAACCTACTACTGTCACGAGGGTGTTGGGGCGTTGTATGTTACCTTCTGGACGGATGCGGTTCAGAGCGGTGTAAGCTCGCCAGAAAAATTTATATCAAGAGTTAACAGGGTTGAGAACAGTGCATTTACAACCCCTGCTAACGCTCAGTGGATGCATTTTAATACTACGTCATACGGCACCACCTACAACAACGATATCTCCATCAACTACCCTTCCACCGACACAAGTTATCACGCATACGATGGCACCACCTACCCCCTCACCCTTCCCTCGACCGTATACGGTGGGACGGCGGTGTATAACGGCGGCGGGATGTGGACGGTGAACAGTGACTGGGGTGTTACGCTTCTTTCCGACAACATCCCGACAGGGAGCGGCGGTGTTAGGAGCATATCTGCACTTGCTGACGGTGTGCGCTTTGAATATTTCCCCTACAGAGCGATAGGGCAGGGAACCGGCGAAACCGTATTGTCAGACAAATTCAAACAGGCAGAAACAGGGACGGGGACACCCTACACCATGAGTACGGGAACGAACGGCAACGTGCGCCTGTTTATATGCCTGCCTGCAGAATATGACACAGAAGCAAAGATTCTTGCGTGGTTTGCGGCAAATCCGACACAGCTTGTTTATCCACTCGCCACCCCTCAGACCTACACGCTCACCACAGAGCAGGTCGTGAACACGATTCTGGGGCAAAACAACATCTGGAGCGATACCGGCGACATAAGTGTGGACTACCGCGCTGACGTTGAGCTCTATATCAACAAGATGCTCGGCAGCTCTGAGACGGATATGGTGGCAGACACCAACATCGCAAGCGGCAAGTATTTCTTTGTAGGCGGACAGCTCTATCTGAGCACTGCGGCCATCGCTGCCGGCGCCACGATCATACCAGGGACCAATTGCACAGCCACCAACGTGGCCGAGGCTCTCAACATCATCAACGCATAACAATCGCAGATTTATGTGTTGAGTTAATGCTTTCAAGGCGTTGTATTCGTTGAATAAACACAAAGGAGGCCGACATGAAGTATTTAGTTACAGAAGTCCAGAGTTTTCCCGGAGGAGCCACCAGCACACCCACCTATGCCTATGACAGCGCCAAGTATGAGAGCCAGGACAAGGCTCTCCTGGCCGCAAAAGCCAAATATTATCAGCTGCTCAGCGGGGCAGCTGTCTCTCAGGTCCCTGTGCATGCTGTTTTTATGTACACAGATGAGGGCTTTTATATCGACTCAGAGCACTTTGAGCACCCGCAGGAGGCGACTGAGTAAATAGGAGGCGCACATGATCCCTATCCTATACGGAGCAGCTGAGACTGCATTTACTTCCAACGGCCTGGGCCGCCTGGTCGATGCCACACGCTGCGAGGTGACTGAGGTCAGAAATGGCGAATATGAGCTAGAGCTCGATTACCCTCTGACCGGCGCAAAATTTGACAAGCTGCAGATCGGCACGATCATCTCGGCCATCCATGACGACAGAGGCGACAGGCAGCCCTTTGTGATCTATCAGCGGACGGCGCCGCTGGACGGGATCGTGACCTTTAACGCGAGACATATAAGCTATGAATTGGGGACGGTGGTGGCCGTCCCTTTTTCTGCGTCCTCCGCGGTCCAGGCTCTCGCCGGTCTCAAGTCCAACAGCGTCAACACTAACCGGTTTAATTTTTCGACCGACATCACCACGCTGGCGCCTTTTGCCCTCACGGAGCCCACGGCTGTCCGCGGAGCGATGGGAGGCGTCGAGGGGTCCATCCTGGACGTATACGGTGGAGAGTATAAATTTAATGTGTTTGATGTCCAGCTGCTGGCCCACCGTGGCCAGAACACCGGTGTCACGATCAGATACGGCAAAAACCTCACAGACCTCCGCCACATCACGGACGGCTCCGAGGCTTATAATGCCGTGGTCCCCTTTTGGGCCGAGGAGAATGAGGAGAGCGGAAATGTCCTTGTCATGCTGCCGGAGCGGATCGTCACCGCTGCCGGCGTCACTGATCCGGTCGCTGTCCCTCTCGATCTGTCTCAGGACTTTGAGGAGCAGCCGACAGAGGCCCAGCTCCGTGCAGCTGCCGAGCAGCATCTCGCAGATCTGCAGCCATGGGAGCCGGACGTCAATCTGACGCTCGACTTTATCAATCTCGCCGACACCTTAGAGTATGAGGACGTCCTCAATCTGCAGCGTCTGAGCCTGTGCGACACGATTGATGTGGTCTATACGGCTCTGGGCGTCACTGCTGAAAACATCCAGATCATAAAAACGACCTACGACGTCCTCGCTGAGCGTTACATCAAGATGGAGCTGGGCACAGCCCGGAGCACATACGCTCAGGTGATCGAGGCCCAGACGGATGCCAAGATCAGGCAGTCAGAAAAGACCACAGAGGGCTTTTTTACTGCTGCGATTGCTGCCGCTACAGATCTCCTCAAAGGCGTCGACGGCGGCCACGTCCGTCTCGTCACGGACGCAAACGGAGAGCCCCAGGAGATCCTTATCCTGGACACGAATGACCTGGACACGGCCACCAACATCCTCCGGATCAACCTCAACGGCATCGGCTTCTCAACGGACGGAGGCGAGACCTACGCCACCGCCTGGACGATTGCGGGGCAATTTGTCGCGGACTTTATCACTGCCGGCACGCTCAAAGCCATCAAGATCGAGGGACCGACCCCGCTCACGTTCTGGGACCTTGCTACCGGCATTTTCCAATCCTATGGCGTCCGCACACTATCCTCCACGATCGTGCCGGCTGTCGGTGAGCCGGTAACGATCACTTACGAAACGCAGGAAAAGACAAAAATAGACGCCGGCGTGGTCACGGTTACCGGCAAGAAGACGGCAGACGCATCCAGCGCTGAAACGGTGTTTACAGATTTAGGTGTCAGGGCCACCGACAGCATACGCCGGTTTTACCCTGCCGGCGGTCCCGGCCAGCTGTCCAATGATGCGCTGACCTATCCACATGGCGGCATGGTCTCCCGCGGCTACCGTGTCGAGGCTTACGGTGGCATAGGCGACATCCTGGCAGAAAACAGGGTGACGGCCCAGTATAATCCGAGGTCATTGCTGACTCCTGATATGTTGGAGCTGGGAGCGGCAGAAAATCCCACATATACGCCATCCGGCAATTATATGCCGGACAGGAACGTGCTGCAGATCCGCGGTGGATGGGTAAACAAGGACAGCGCTATTCAGTTTTACCGCTACGCAAACGCGCATCTTTACTACAACCCGGAAGAGGGCGGCCAATGGGAAGACCGCGTTATGTTTGAGCAGTACCCCAACCCGTCGAGCGTAGCATGGGACCTGTCTCCCGGCGATTCGGAGGACATCACGCGCATGTATTGCGTGGGGGTCCTTGCGAACGGCAAAAGAGAGATCAATTTTCAGATCCCTTTGACGCATCCTGTCTCGCCGTATGCCTCATATATTCACATTGACGGTGTGATTCATGCACGGCAGGGTACAACGGTTTTGTGCAACGTTGAGCTGTTCGACAGCTACAAGGACACAGGCGCTCATTATTTTTCTGAGATAGTCCCAAGCGTGGCAGGCCTTCAAGTAAAGCTCCACCATTACGACGGCAGCCCCAGCACATGGTCATCCGGCACTCTATACGAGCCTGTGTTTATAACACTTGCCGACATGACATTAAGTATTTTGTACGAAGACGAAAACCCGCCGGAGGGAGATCCGACATAAAAGGAGGGCATACCTATGGACATCGCACACGCTTTTGAGCTCCTCATCACTGTTATGGTGGCCGTGCTCGGATCGAATGGCCTCTGGGCATGGATCCAAAACCGCAGCACGGCAAAGAGCGCCAGGGACAGGATGCTCCTGGGCCTCGGACACGCTGAGATCTTTCGCCTATGTGAGAAGTATATCCGCAGGGGAGCCATCACAAAGGACGAGCTTGAGGATCTCGATAAATACTTGTGGAAACCCTACCACGAAATGGGCGGGAACGGCACAGCCGAGACCATGGTCAAGAAGTGCAAGGACCTTGATCTGATCTCAACGGCGGAGGCCGAACGGAGGGACGCGAAGCATGAATAATCTCACATCCTCAAAGTGGTGGAAAGCCGCTCTGATCAGAGCCATTAAGACCGCCGCACAGGTCGCTCTCGGTATGATGACAGTCGGCATGGCTGCGTCTGAAATTGACTGGCTCAACGTGGCCAGCGTGTCAGCTGTGGCGGCTCTGTACAGTCTGATCACGAGCCTTGCCGGGCTCCCGGAGGTAGATGATGCAGCAGTGGACGACTGAGACGGCTGCGATCATAAAGCAGCATAAAAGTGACTTTAATGTCACAAATTACGATGCCAAAATCAAAGCCGCCGGAGGATATACTGCCTATCTGCAGAGCCTGGGAGGCATCTTTGCGAGGGGATGCCCCAAGATCCGGAGCTATACGTCCCTCTGGGATGCCTGCGAGTATGTCATGGGCCTGATGGCCATATATGGCTTTGACTATGCCGCAAAGGTTTATTATCAATGGGGTAACGGTGCCGCGGATCGGTTCTATATTGTTGGGCGAGGCAAATGCAACGCCGGAACGATCTCGGAGCTCTGCCAGGGCAAAAACGGAAAGACCAGGACGACATGCTGCAACTATGGCATCGACACTCTGCTCCGAGCCGGAGGCATCTACCGGATGGCCTGCGACCGGCCCAAGGGAATGGTCAACGACGGGATCGCCAAGGTCGTCATGGATAAGAACAAGCTGCAGCCTGGTGATCTGGTCCACTTCTTTCGGTCTAAGGTTACGGCCAATAAAGACACCTGGCGCAACTGGTGCCACGTTGCCATCGTCCTCCGGATCGATAAGAGCGGCCCGGTCCTGGCGGACTTTGGCAGCCGGTTTATCAGGAGCACAAAGCCATATCACGCATGGAGCGAATACTCATATGCCGGCTGGGTCGGCCTGCATATCTACAACCTTGAGGACGACACGATGATCACAAAAACGGAGGCCGACAAGGCCGTCGAGCTGCACAGGGCTATACAATCCTACCTTGATGCAAAAAAAGCCGAATATGGCCCGGCTGTGTACGATCTGGCGCAGATCTATGACAAGGATAAAGATGCGTATTTGAGAGCCGCGGCGGACTATGTCCTCGACGACCATGCCGGGAGAGGTGAGGCACGCAAGGCCTTTTTTGGCTCTGAGTATGACGATGTTCAAAACAATGTCAATAGAGTGCTACAACTTGCCCAGGATGTCATTGATGGAAAATATGGCAACGGAGAAGACAGGCGCAAGGCTCTCGGGGCAGATTATGACATCGTTCAAAAACAGGTTGATAGGATTCTCAAGCTGCGTAAAGCGCTAGGGGTAGGAGGTTGATCATGGATTATTACAGATCTGTAATCGTGGCCAAGGCCGTCAGCTACCTGGGGACCACCACAGGGAGCGCTAAGCATAAGGAGATCCTCAAGGCCTACAACGGACATAAGCCTCTCCCGCGAGGCGTGACCATGACCGTCTCAATGCCGTGGTGCGCCACGTTTGTCAGCGCCATCGCGATCATGTGCAATTATACGGCCATCATCCCGGTCGAGTGCAGTTGTCCCCAGATGATCAACCTGGCCAAAAAGATGGGGATCTGGCAGGAAAATGACGCCTATGTGCCGAAGCCCGGCGACATCCTCCTCTATGATTGGCAGGACAACAAGACGGGAGCAGGAGACAATCGGGGCGAAGCGGATCACATTGGATATGTGGAGAGCGTCAGCTCCGGCATGATCACCGTGATCGAGGGCAACAGCGGCAGCGCCGAAAAGGTGGCCACCAGAAAGCTGGACGTCGATGGCAGATACATCCGCGGATACATCTGCCCCAAGTACACGGCGTCAGCTCCTCAGACAGCTCCGGCAAAGCCTGCCCTGTGCACTGTGACGGTCACGATGCCGGTCCTGCGCCAGGGAGACAAGGGTCCTGCTGTGGAGCTCATGCAGCGGATCATCGGCGCAAAGCCTGACGGGGATTTTGGCCCTAAGACCGCCAACAAGCTCGAGGACTGGCAGCGGACACATCCGGAGTGTGGCCCGATCGACAGAGTGGTCAAGAGACTGACCTGGACGAGCCTCCTGGAAAGTCTCAGCTGATCCTCTTTATGAGTTTTGTTTTACTTATTATAATATTATGTGTACGGACAACGCGGAGCCGGGGACCGCGTAAGTTTTCCCGGCAGCGGCTTATGCGGAGATGGGCCGCTCATGCCATCATCGTCTAAGAGACAGGACACCCATGCAAGCCAGGCCGGTGCGTGCGACCATGGGAGAAATCGGTGCAAATCCTTTTGATGGCGCTGCTATCTTATTACCCTCCTTTACTGAGACGTCGAGACACTTTTGTGTCCGGCGTCTTATTTTTTTGCAAATTTTCCACGAAAATCGTGGTAAACTATACCAGGCTCATGATGCAGGAGCTGCTCGGGCTGTGGTCCAGATGATGGTCATCTTTTTGGTCATCCAGGTCATCCAGACGTGATTTTTAACCGCTCATATATGCGCGGAAAAGGAGCATAAAAAACAGCACTTTTCCGCAGAAATAAGCCAAAAAGTGCCGCAAGGCCCGAAAACGCTGGACTCCCAGAAAAATGCCTCGTGCGGGTTCGATCCCCGCTGTCGGTATTGATTAAATCAAGGTTTTTCGGCACTATGGTCATCTTTTTGGTCATCCAGCTGAGAGCACGAAAAAAGGACACCTTTGAGGGTGTCCTTTTTTCGCGTTCAAGGAATGAATGATGATAGAAGCAGCTGTGTCGTTTGCCCGTCTATGATAAAGGAGTACATCTATGAACAAATATAATTATAGTTAGTAAAACATTATTCCGCAAGCCTCAGAGGCGGCTGCTCCGGGTCGTGCATTCGGTCGAAATAAGACATAAATTTCTCCCGCTCCCGCTCCTCATAGTCTGACAAAGTCGTCCGATAGTTTCGCTTCATGACGGCGTCCGTCCTCCATCCGCCCGTCTTCATGGTGTAGGCGTCCGAGATCCCCAGGGCGTGGGCGATGCTCACATAGTAGTGCCGGAGGCCGTGGAGCGTGAATTTTTTCGGGAGCCCTGCCTTTTCGACAGCTGCCCTAAAGCGATCCGTCAGCGTGGTCGGCGAGATCATCACGATCCGCTCCCGTTTCATGTCCATGGCTCTGACGACATACAGAGGGACCACGGTCGTCCTGGCGGAGTCCGCTGTCTTTGTTTTCTTCCTGACCTCGTAGCCGGTCCGGCCTCTGACCATTGATTTATTGACCGTGATCTCGCAGCCATGCACGTCCTTGGGGGTGAGCGCACAGATCTCCGACCTCCGGAGGGAGCCAAAGGCCGCCAGCATCACGGCCATGGTCAGCTCCTTGTCGTCTTTGATCGAGTCCATAAAAAGGGACAGCTCCGCATCCGTGGGGACGTTGATCTCTCTGGGAGCGGGTGCCGGCAGCGTGATCCGCATGGGATCCATGTCGGCCATGGCCAGCGAGGCCGTGAGGAGCGCATAGAGGTTATGGACATATTTAGAGCTGCGCTTTTTGGCCACGGTCGAGACCCAGCGCTGGACGTCCACCTTTTTGAGGTCTTTGAGATAGATCACGTCGATGGGCTTATAAGCTCCGCTTTTTAGATATCCTCTGTACCCCATGACCGTGGAGGAGCTGAGCACGTCCTCCTTGAGGTCGATGTACATCTTGATGGCATCGTGGACCGTGATGGACCGCGAGGCTCCTTTTTTATACTGGGCATACTCTGCCGCCAGCCGCTCCGCCTCTTTTTTGCCCTCTCTTGTGGGGTCGTTCACTGTTATAGAGTGATAGATCTTTTTCTTTTTGCCCTCCGCGTCATACTCGACATGATCGAGGACGCGGACGCGCCAGGAGTTACCCCTTTTCCGTGCCGTCGCCATCGTGCACCTCCATCTCAATCTGATCCGCCGTTAACATCTCATTTTCGCAATCGCCTCGCCTGATATGTGCCAGGGCGTGCCGGTATGCCCTGGATCGTCCTGCCGCTCCCAGCTGGTCGCTCAGATAGATCGTATACCCTCCCAGGCACGGGAGGACGACCTCATCGACGCCGGACGGGAGCGGGATCAGGTACACCCAGATGTCAGGCATCCGGGTTAGTCTCCTTGAGCCTCTCGATCAT
>OCTX012284985.1_pt1 | contig 20213 bp, 13 predicted proteins | sample 1539691 | NCBI WGS metagenome assembly OCTX01 (sample SAMN02144231, study PRJEB22623) | gut metagenome | biome: sheep rumen | host: Ovis aries | place: New Zealand
GTTTCATTCAGCTCTTTTGCCAGAGCGATTCCCTCTTGCAGGTTCATGTTCATTTTCCAGTTACCTGCTACAATTTTCTTTCTCATTTTTGTTACCTTTTTAATATATATGGGTTTTATGTCTCTGATGGGGTATTCTTGTTGTCCTCGTTAGGACTTTTCTTGGCAACGGGCTTCCTCCTGAGCCATTGGGTCCAAGCCCATGCACGATCGGCCAGTGTCAGCAAGAAGAGTGGCAGGGCGAACCATACGAGGATGGCCAGAATCTTCTGTGGTACGGAGTCTTGAGGCATTTCTCCTATTTCGAATTTCTCCAGTGGCACAGAGAAGTGTGCCGGTTCGATGACAGGTAGATGGTTATGACTCCATTTCCTGATGATGGTGCCGTCTTTAATAAGCACCAGACCAGGATTGCTCCGTATGATCGTCTTCAGCGTTATCTCATCTGTCGTACAGAAGGGATATTCCGCTCCAGTGAGATCACGCCATCTGTCAATAGCCTCTTCTCCACTTGCCGTGAGACAGTAGAACGGGTATCCTCTACCTTGTGCGTACTCGTATAGCTGGTCAATCTCACCGAAATTGGTGTCACTTGCTTCCTCCAGATGCGGCGCTATCAACAGGAATGAGTATCCTAGTCGGTTGATGACATCTTCTGTAATGTCCTCTCCCTCATCTAGGGTCGTGATGGAGAAGTCGTGGATGGGAGGTACATATCCTTCCTTGACCTGTACGCTCTTACTGTCAATAAATGTCCACGTGGAGTCGGGATAGTTGTCGAGGGTAAACTCTTTCCGTACTCCCTCTTTCTCCATGATGAACGTGGTCTCGAACTGAGGTTGTTCTGCATCGTCCGGAATGGCCATGCTCTCAGGGATGTTGGCTCCGATATGGTAGGGTCTGAAGTCGAATACAGGCAAATCATACAGACACCAAACACTCGAGAGGATGATGAACAGAGCCGTATAGTTCATGACGATCCACTGATTGCTCTTACTGATGAAGCGCACCATCTTCAAGGGTTTCCATGCTATTACGATGGTACAGCCTAAGAGAACTAGGTTCTTCAATAGGGTTTGTCCATTTGTCAGATGTACGGCATCACCAAAGCAACCGCAGTCGGAAATCGGATTAGCTACCCACAGCCAGAAAGTGACGGCGGTCATCACTGCCATGAAGACAAGTGCCACCCTGCTGATGATTCGCCTGTTGATAGCGAAGAGAAGCAGAATGCCGACGAAGAACTCCAGTGCCGAGAGCAACACTGACAAGCTCAATGTGGCGATGCCGGGAAGAAGACCGCCGAGCCCTGCTGCTTGTAGGTAGTCGTTGATCTTGTATTGTGTCCCCAACGGGTCAATCGCTTTCACGTACCCGGAGAAGATAAAGGTCAGCGCGACAATCAATCGGCAGATGTTTACTCCTATCGACAACAGACCAGCCTTCATTCTTTACCTTTCAGTTTGATGGCTCCAAACACCGCGTAGTTGATGATGTCCATGTAGTTGGCATCAACGCCCTCACTCACCAGTGTGGCACCCGCGATGTCTTCTATCTCTTTTACTCGTTGTATCTTTGTCAGGATAAAGTCGGTGTAGCTACTCACTCGCATAGATCGCCATGCTTCATCGTAGTCGTGGTTCTTCTTGAGCATCAGCTGCAAGGCCTCGTCGGCATGACGGTCGTAGAGCGCCATTGCCTCCGTGGGGGTCATGTCCACCGTATCTACATATCCGCGATCCAATTGGATGAGTCCCACGATACCATAGTTGATTAGCGCAATGAACTCTGGACGGATGCCCTCGCCTACCAGCGATTCCTTTTTGATTTCCAGTGAACGGATGCGCTTGGCTTTGATAAACAGCTGGTCTGTCAGCGAAGAAGGGCGCAGAATCCTCCATGATGCACCATAATCGTGCAACTTCTTCTCGAAAAGTGCCCTGCACTCAGCCAAGACACTCCTGAACTGTTCTTCAGTATTGTTTGTAGCCTTAGACATGTCTAATCATAAAAGATGGTGCAAAGTTACGTATTTTAGTTGAAACGACAAAGATAATTCCTTTTTTTGTGCATGTTTCACGACTTTGCCTTATTGACTTGAAGTATGCTCCTGGCTTCCTTCCTGTGACTTGGCATTCCAAAGTACCTGTTCTGATTGCCGTTTTCTGATGTACTTGATTTTTGCACATAGTACATCGAAACGGGTCTTCAGCGAATCACGATGCATCCGCATATGGGTGACGGCACGCAACTGCTCAGCTGTAGCAGTTCCTGCATCATGTGCTGCTTGAGCCTCTCGTTTCATCTTCGCATATTCTCTGTTCACCTCCTGTAGTTCTCGATCGAGTTGTTCGACTTCTTTCTGTGAGGCTTTCATCACAGAGTCCTGATGACGGGTCAATGCTTCTCTGCGTTGCAGAATTTCCTTTTGGAGCTTGTCATGTTTTGACTCACAGCCAATTAGAATGATTGAAATGGCGAAAGCCACTACCCATTTTGTCTTCATTCGTATTATTTTTGTTGCAAACTTACAAAAAAATAATGAATCCCACAACATATCCTGTTTTTTTGTTGCCTGTTTATTGGAAATAGTTTATCTTTGTAGGCAGAAACAAACTTTTACTAAAACTATTTCATGAAGAGTCAGAAATTATTGTTGGTTTTATTCATCGGTCCTTATCATGTGACAGGTGAGGAAAGACAATGCTGGCTACGTCGCATGAAGATCCTCATCCTCTTCTCCGCTCTTATTTGTACTCATGGATATGCCGGCAATGAGGAAATCCTTTTCACGATGAAGAAAGCCACCCGGTTCATGATGGATTCAGTGAGTTGCCACGGAGGCTTTGTGTGGAGCTATCTACCAGACAAATCACGCCGTTGGGGGGAATTGGAGGCCCGTCCCACAATGATTTGGATGCAATCGCCAGGTACACCCGATATGGGACAGCTCCTGCTGGATGCGTATCATGCTACGGGAGATGAATACTATTACCAGCAGGCGGAACGAGTGGCACAAGCATTGATCGATGCGCAAAAGCCCTGTGGTGGCTGGCACTATATGTATGACTATGCAGGAGAGGCCTCAACCAAGGAATGGTATGCTACGATAGGCCGTCAGGCATGGCGACTTGAGGAGTTCCAGCATTATTATGGTAATGCCACCTTTGATGATGAGGCCACCTTTCATCCAGCTGAGTTTATGCTTCGTATGTATCTGGAGAAGAAAGACAGGCGTTTCCAAAAATCATTGAATAAGGTCATCAGCTTTATCCTGAAGAGCCAATATGATCATGGCGGATGGCCACAGCGTTTCCCGATTATGGCTAACCATCCTTTTCGTGGCAACGCTGACTATACTCCCTACGTCACCCTAAACGATGGCGTCATGATCAGTAACATTGATTTCTTGATCAGTTGTTATCAGACATTGGGACGGAAAGATCTTATCAAACCCATTATGAAAGCGATGTACCTGCTGCGTGACTTGCAGCAACCTCCACCTTATTCCGGTTGGGCAGATCAATATACGCAAGATGAGTTGAAACCTGCTCATGCCCGTTCTTATGAGCCCCGTGGAGTGAATACCGCCACGACTGCACAGATGATGCGGCGTATGGTGCAGTTCTATGCGATGACAGGTGATGAGTCATTCTTAAACGGGTTAGAGAAGGCATTCTTGTTCATCAAGAATCAGCAACTGCCTGACAGTGTGAGAGCCCTTTGGCGAGGAATGCCTCGTAGTACTGAAGAGATCCTTGTACCTCGTTTCGTTGATCCTGATAATGGTTTTCCTCTATATGTGCACCGTAAGGGTGGAAATGTGGGAAACGGACAGTACTACATCGATCAGGATATTCGTCATACCATTGCTCATTATAGCAGTGCAGCCTTTATCAATCTGTCACAGCTGCGGGAGCTCATCGATCATGCTCACGATGTAGCCATGAATCCTTGGCAAGTACGGAAGCCGCTTGATGACTATTACTATCAAGGTGGAATGAGACGCAGAGGACGCTCGATGGGTGTTCAAGACATCATCAACACACTGACGCCTGAAGGCTGTTGGCTTTCCATGTTGGGTCAGGTATCTAACCCATGGGTTCCCCTTCCTGATCATCAGTCTCTTAGTGATTCCTTTGACTATTTGGGGACCATGGTGGGTGACCAATATGATACGTCTCCTTATTCCAACCATACCATACAAGGGATTTCCACGGCGACATATATTCATAATATGACTCGCCTGATTCAGGAGCTGAGAGGCATCCATCTGGATACCGATGAGGCAGGTGTCCACCCCGAACAATTCCGTATGTCTATTGACGGGAAACGGACTGATCTTTTGAAACTGTTCAATAAGAATGGCATGCAGGTGTCCCTAACCAACTATGGCGGACGGATAGTCTCTGTCCTGGTTCCAGATTCAAGGGGTGAGCTTCTTGATATGGTACTGGGGTTTGACAATATCGCTGATTACCACCGCTTGAATCAGAACTTCGGTGCTACCATTGGACGTTACCTCGGAAGAATTTTGGGGGCACGGTTCGTTTTAGATGGAAAGGAATATGAACTGCAAGGCTATGGCCAAGGTGACATTTCGCATGGTGGCAAGCCCGGTTTTGCCCATCGGGTGTGGGATATTGTCTCATCGTCTCCGCAGAAGGCTGTACTCCATTATTTGTCTCCAGATGGTGAGAACGGTTTTCCTGGGAACCTGGATGTGACACTGACGGTATCACTCACAGATGACAATGCTATTTGTCTTGACTATCAAGCCCGGACCGATCGTCCTACAGTGCTGAATCTCAGTAATCACTCCTTCTTTAATATCTCAGGTGAACCGTGGACGGATGTGTGTAGGCAACAGTTGTGGATCGATGGAGACAGTATCGCGGAGTATAATGCGAAGAAACAAGTCACTGGTCGGCTTTTGCCTGTTGCCGGTACACCGTTTGATTTCCGCCAGTTCCATTCTATTGGCGAACGGGTTGATCAGGAGAATGATCAGCTGAAGGTGACATCTGGTTACGACCATACCTGGCAACTGAATACCCAGGGAGATCTATCCCGTCCGGCTGCTATTCTAAAAGATCCTGTTCATGGTGTGACTCTTTCTGTTTATACCACGGAACCAGCCATGCAGGTCTATACGGCAAATGGCTTGAAGGGGAATGTGCTGGGGAAAATGGGAATCGCCTATCCTCGCAGGTCGGCTATGTGTTTTGAAACATGTCATTTTGCAGACAGTCCGAATCAGCCCCAGTTCCCTTCCACAGTGCTACGCCCTGGTGACATCTTTCATTCTACGACCATCTTTCAGTTTTCTGTCCAATAAGACAAAAACAGCAAGGTTTTTTGTTATCTGCGCTTTTTTTTGTACCTTTGCAGCCATTCCAAAAAGAAGCGCATGAAACTATATACTGATGCCGAACTGGCACAGATCCTCGACCAGGACATATTCCACCAGATCTCAGCGGTAGCCGATGAGATGGGAGTGGAGTGCTATGTGGTGGGCGGTTATGTCCGCGATATCTTCCTGGAACGTCCCTCTAATGATATCGATGTCGTTGTGGTGGGTAGTGGCATTGCCATGGCACAGGCATTAAAGAAACGTATTGGACGGAAAGCCCATCTGAGCGTGTTCCGCAATTTCGGAACGGCACAGGTCAAGTTCATGGCGCCCTCATCGCCCTTATCCCACTCCTCATCCGATTCTACTGCAATAGAAGTGGAATTTGTGGGGGCCCGGAAGGAAAGCTACAATCGGGGCTCACGTAAGCCGGTAGTCGAGGATGGCACGCTGGAAGATGATCAGAACCGTCGTGATTTCACGATCAATGCAATGGCTATTTGTCTGAACCGTGAACGCTTTGGCGAACTGGTGGATCCTTTTGATGGCTTGTATGATCTGGAAGATGGTATCATCCGCACACCGTTGGATCCCGATATCACCTTCTCTGATGATCCTCTGCGCATGCTGCGTTGTGTTCGTTTTGCCACACAATTGCGGTTTAATATAGAATCGGAGACCAAAGAAGCCCTATGCCGTAATGCTCACCGTCTGGAAATTATCAGTGGCGAACGTATTGCCGAAGAGCTAAACAAAATCATGATGGCCGCCCATCCCAGCATCGGACTTCTTGAACTCCACGAGAGTGGGCTGATGCAACTGATCTTGCCTGAGTTGACCGCCCTTGATATTGTGGAGACTCGGAACGGACGGGCACACAAGAATAATTTCTATCATACGTTGGAAGTGCTGGAGAATGTGGTTAGGAGTCAGGAGAGAGGAGTCAGGAGTCAGGAGAGAGGAGGCAGGAGAGAGGAGTCAGGAGTCAGGAGAGAGGAGTCAGGAGTCAGGAGTCAGGAGACAGGAGAGAGGAGACAGGAGGAGAGTGAGCAGAAGCCTTCAATGGCTTTGTGGCTTCGCTGGGCAGCATTGTTACATGATATAGGGAAACCACGAAGCAAACGTTGGGATAACCAATTGGGATGGACCTTCCATAATCATAATTTCATTGGAGCCAAAATGGTTCCAGACATCTTCCGCCGCTTGAAATTACCGCTGGATGCGAAAATGAAGTATGTACAGAAACTTGTCGACCTTCATATGCGTCCTATTGTGATTGCAGATGAGGAGGTGACAGACAGTGCTGTGCGTCGTTTGATGAATGATGCAGGTGATGACATTGACGACCTGATGACGCTCTGTGAAGCAGACATCACCAGTAAGAATGAGGTGCGCAAGAAACGCTTCTTGGAGAATTTCAGGGTTGTGAGAGAGAAACTTACCGACTTGAAAGAAAAGGATTATAAGCGTTTATTACAACCTGTCATAGATGGGAATGAAATCATGGACATGTTCCACTTAAAGCCCTCACGAGAAGTGGGGATGCTGAAGCAGTGCCTGAAAGATGCAGTTCTTGACAACCAGGTGCCTAATGAGCGTGAACCCCTGATGAACTTGCTGATGGAAAAAGCAAGGAAGATGGGACTGATCGGGTGATCCCCATGCAAATATTCGTTAATATTTGCCAATAATGTGATATCTTTACGCGTGCTTAAATAATAATGTGTATCTTTGCATTTCGTAAAACTGAAAACGAAAAGTTAGTTTTCATGGGTCAAGTGTTATGTAGAAAATATCAATTAATAATAAAATAGGTATGAAGATTAACAAGATTTTAATGGTTGCGGCTGTATCTGCTCTTCTTGTTTCTTGTGGAGGCAAGGGCGGCGGCAGACCCAATTTTGGTGACAATGAGTTCCCTGTACAGTCTGTACAGACAAGGACAGCCTCGATGCAGACTACCTATCCTGCAACGATCAAAGGTGTTCAGGACGTGGAGATCCGCCCGAAGGTGGCTGGTTTCATTACGAAAGTTTGTGTGAAGGAAGGCCAGGCGGTTGGTGCCGGACAACTGTTGTTTGTGATAGACAACGAGACCTATCAGGCTGGTGTTCGTCAGGCACAGGCTGCGGTGAATATCGCTACTGCCCAGTGCAATACTGCTAAACTGACTTATGAGAACAACCAGAAACTGTTCCAGGAAAGTGTGATTGGTTCTTATGAATTGGAATCAGCTAAGAATAGCTATGCGAGTGCACAGGCTCAGCTGTCACAAGCTCGTGCTGCCCTGGCCTCTGCTAAGGAACAGCTGAGTTTCTGCTATGTGAAGAGTCCGTCTTCTGGCGTTGTTGGTGTGCTCCCCTACAAGGTGGGTGCCATGGTCAGTGCTTCGAGTGTTCCCGCTCTGACTACGGTGTCGAACATCAGCAGCATGGAAGTATATTTCTCTGTGACTGAGAAGGACATGCTTGAGCTGAGCAAGGCTGCCGGTGGCGTTCAGGCTGCCGTGAATGCCATTCCTGCTGTGAAACTTCAGTTAGCCGACGGTACGGTATATGGACATGAGGGTAAGGTGACGAAAGCCAGCGGCGTGATCGATGCCTCCACCGGTTCTGTCCAGCTCATCGCCCAGTTCTCCAATCCCGAGCGTTTGCTGAAGAGTGGTGGTAGTGGTTCTATCATTATTCCGAATCACGACTATACGGCTATCATCGTTCCACAGTCTTGTGTGTCAGAGGTACAGGATAAGAAATTCGTGTATGTACTGGGCAAGGACAACAAGGTGAAATATACCGAGATTAAGGTGAATCCCCAGAACGATGGTGTCTATTATGTCGTGACAGACGGTCTGAAGGCTGGAGACAAATATGTGACCAATGGCATCACAAAACTCAGCGACGGAATGGAAATCGTTCCCATCACTCCGGAGCGTTACGAGCAAAAGATCAACGAGCAGGCCAAGGCCATGAGTGCTGGCGATATCGTGGGAGCCATGAAGAAATGAAGAGTTGAAAATTGAAGAATTGAAAAGAAATGACTTTTACAACATTTATAAAACGTCCAGTGCTCTCCACGGTGATCTCCATCGTGATTGTCTTGCTGGGCTTCATCGGACTGGCCACACTGCCTATTGAGCAGTATCCAGACATCGCACCGCCAACCGTTGTGGTGTTCACCAGCTACCCTGGTGCCGATGCAGAAACTGTAAAGAACTCCGTGCTGGTTCCGCTGGAGGAGAGCATCAACGGTGTGGAGGGTATGGATTATCTCTCTTCATCTGCTTCTTCTGGATCTGCCAGCATCCAGGTGTTGTTCCGTCAGGGAATGAATGCCGATATGTGTGCGGTGAACGTTCAGAACCGTGTGCAGCAGGCACTTGCCTTGCTTCCTGCTGAGGTTACCCGTATTGGTGTGACGGTGATGAAGCGTCAGACTTCCCAGGTGATGATGTTCACCCTGACATCTGATGGCCGATATGATGATAAGTTCCTGACGAACTACTCTAACATCAATATCGTACCAGCTATCAAGCGTATCCAAGGTGTGGGTGATGTACAGAGCCCTGGTGTCAAGACCTACTCCATGCGTATCTGGCTGAAGCCGGAAGTGCTGAAACAGTATAACTTGATGCCTTCTGATATTGCTGCCGTGCTGGCAGAACAGAATATCGAAGCAGCTCCAGGTACCTTCGGAGAGCAGTCGGATGTGGCTTATGAGTATGCCATGCGCTATACAGGTCGTCTGAAATCTGAGGCTGAATTCGGCAATATCATCATCTCCAGCGATGCTGTTGGTAATACGCTGAAACTGAAGGACGTGGCCAGAATTGAGCTGGGCGGTTTGCAGTACAGCGTGTCCATGAAGAACAACAACATCCCGTCGGTGATGGGTATGGTTCAGCAGATTGCTGGATCAAACGCCAATGAGATTGCTGTGAATGTGAAGAAGGTGCTGGAGGAGCAGGCGAAACTGTTCCCTCCGGGCATGACCTATAAGATCAACTACGATGTCACAGAGTTCCTCTATGCCTCTATCGAAGAGGTGGTGTTCACTTTGGTGATGACCTTGATCCTGGTGTTCCTCGTGGTTTATATCTTCCTTCAGGACTTCCGTTCCACGCTGATTCCATTGATTGCCGTGCCGGTGTCACTGATTGGTACATTCTTCTTCTTGAAGATCTTCGGATTCTCGATCAACTTGCTCACCCTGTCAGCCTTGCTCTTGGCTATTGCCATCGTGGTGGATGATGCCATCGTGGTGGTGGAGGCCGTCCATGCTAAACTGGATCAGGGTTATAAGAGTTCACTCACAGCATCCATTGATGCCATGAACGAGATCTCGGGTGCCATTATCTCCATTACCCTGGTGATGGCATCAGTGTTCATCCCTGTGTCATTCATCGGAGGAACCAGTGGAACCTTCTACCGTGAGTTCGGAGTCACCATGGCAGTGAGTATCTTTATCTCCGCCTTGAATGCCCTTACTCTGTCTCCAGCTCTTTGTGCTATCTTCTTGAAGCCACACGACGAGAACGGTAACGAGGTGAAGATGTCGCGCATCGACCGCTTCCATGCTTCGTTCAACACTGCTTACGATAAAGTGCTGGGCAAATATAAGAATGGGGTGCAGAAGCTGGTACGCAAACCTCTTGCCATTGGCATCGCCGTAGTGATTGGTATTGCTGTCCTTGCTACAACGATGATGACCACCAAGACCGGTCTGGTGCCTGACGAGGATACCGGAACGCTGTTCTGTACCATATCCATGCCACCGGCAACATCTGTGGCACGCACCCGTCAGATTATCAACCAGGTGGATTCCATCCTGGCTTCCGATCCTGCCATTCAGAGTCGTGAGCAGATTCAGGGATATAACTTCATTGCTGGTGCCGGATCCGATCAGGCCACGTTCATCATCAAGCTGAAGCCTTTCTCTGAACGTCAGAAGGGATTGTGGTGGAAGATCTCCGGACTGTGGCAGGGAGACGGCATCTACCGTTTCTTCCTCAATCCCTATGAGGCACAGGGCGTGCTGGCTCAGATCTACATCAAGACAGCTCATATCAAGGATGCTCAGGTGCTGGCCTTTGCGCCGCCTATGATTCCCGGCTTCTCTGCCAACAGTGGTGTGTCGATTGTGATGCAGGATCGTACGGGAGGTAGCCTGAACCATTTCTTTGAGGTTACGAAAGAGTATCTGGCAGAACTGAACAAACGACCGGAGATTCAGGCTGCACAGACCTCCTACAACCCGAACTATCCACAGTATATGATTCATGTGGATGTGGCCAAGTGTAAGCAGGCCGGCATCTCTCCCTCAGTCGTACTTTCCACGTTGCAGGGATATTATGGTGGTCTCTACGCTTCCAACTTCAATGCTTACGGAAAGCTCTACCGTGTCATGGTACAGGGTGATCCCTCGTCGCGTATGACATCTGAGTCGCTGAACAGTGTTTATGTCCGTACGCCGGCAGGAATGTCACCCATTCTTGAGTTCTGTAACCTGGAGCGCGTCTATGGTCCGTCGAATATCAACCGTTTCAACCTGTTCACATCTATCAATGTGACGGCAACGGTGGCTGATGGTTATTCCACGGGTGAGGCTATCAAAGCCGTGGAGGAAGTAGCCAAGCAGACACTGCCGGCAGGTTATACCTACGACTATTCCGGTCTGACCCGTTCAGAGGCTTCATCAAGTAACTCAACGGCATTGATCTTTGTACTTTGCTTCATCTTCATCTATCTGATCTTGAGTGCACAGTATGAGTCGTATATCCTGCCGTTGGCTGTGGTGCTGTCAGTACCTTTCGGTTTGGCAGGTGCGTTCCTCTTCACTCAGCTCTTTGGGCATTCTAACGATATCTACATGCAGATCTCGTTGATTATGCTGATCGGATTGTTGGCAAAGAATGCCATCTTGATTGTGCAGTTCGCCTTGGAGCGCCGTCAGACGGGTATGGCCATCTCGTGGTCTGCCGTCTTAGGTGCCGCAGCCCGTTTGCGTCCGATCCTGATGACCTCTCTCGCCATGATCATTGGTCTGTTACCTATGATGTTCGCCTCGGGTGTGGGTAAGAACGGTAACCAGACCTTAGGTGCTGCTGCCGTGGGTGGTATGCTTATCGGTACGCTGCTCCAGATCTTTGTCGTTCCTACCTTGTTCGTCATCTTCCAGTCTCTCCAGGAGAAGATCTCCCCGATGAAGTTCGATGATGAGGAGAACGAGGATGTGGCCGCAGAGCTGCAGCAATATGCACATCGCCCTGTGGAATATCAGGTAGAGAGCTGACAAGAATAAGGAGGCAATAGTCAATAATGTAGAATAATAAGGAATATGAAGAAAGTAATAATCGTATTATCCACAGTCTTCCTGCTGTCGGGTTGCGGTCTTTATACCAAATATGAGCGCCCTGACGTGAATACTGAAGGGTTGGTGCGCGATCCATTGTCTGTTACCGATACACTGAAGGTGAACACCGATGAGAACTTCGGCAATATGCCATGGCGTAGCGTGTTCACTGATCCCAAACTGCAGGCGCTTATCGAACAGGGACTGGAGAAGAACGCTGATCTTCTGAATGCTGCCCTGAATGTGAAGATGGTGGAGGAACAGCTGAAGGTGGCTAAGCTCGCCTTTGTGCCGGGCTTTACCTTCTCCCCCCAGGGAACCATCTCATCGTGGGACGGAGGGAAAGCCACGAAGGCCTACTCACTGCCTGTGAGTGCTTCATGGAGCGTCGATCTCTTTGGAAACCTGCTCAATCAGAAACGTAGTACGCAGATGGCGCTCTTGGCAACTAAAGATTATCAGGTAGTGGTGAAGACGAATATCGTCAGTGGCATCGCCAACCTCTATTATACGTTGCTGATGCTCGACCGCCAGCTGTCGATTGTCGAGGATATGCAGCTGCTTGTGAAGGACACCTGGGACAAGATGAAGGTGATGAAGGATACCCGTGTAGGCTATCGCTCTACCGCTGTGCAGAGTGCAGAGTCGAACTACTACTCTGTGGAGACACAGAAGACGGATCTGAAAAGACAGATCCGTGAGGTGGAGAACTCCCTGTCATTGCTCATCGGACAGCCAGCACAGACCATTGCCCGCGGCACACTTGAGGAGCAGTCGTTACCAACGAACCTGGCTACGGGTGTGGGCATCCAGATGCTGAATAACCGTGCTGATGTGCATGCGGCAGAGATGAAGCTGGCCCAGTGCTTCTATGATATCAACACGGCACGCAGCCGTTTCTATCCCAATATCACCATCACGGGTACCGGTGCCTATACCAATAACAACGGTGCTGTGAACCCTGGAAAGATCCTTCTCTCGGCAGTAGGTAGCTTGGTACAGCCCATCTTCCAGCACGGACAGATCGTTGCAGGACTGAAGGTGGCAAAGATTCAGTACGAACAGGCTTACAACAGTTGGCAGCAGAGTCTGCTTGCGGCAGGTAGTGAGGTGAGCAATGCCCTCGTGCTCTATCAGGCCAGTGCCGAGAAGAGTGCTATCGAGTCGAAGCAGATTGAAGTACTTCAGAAGAACGTGGTTGACACCAAGGCCCTTATGGCCAGCAGTGGCAGCACCTATCTCGAAGTGATTCAGGCACAGAGCAGTCTGCTGAGTGTCCAGCTCTCCAAGGTGGCCGATGACTTCTCCAAGATGCAGGCCGTCGTGAATCTCTATCAGGCACTGGGAGGGGGGAGCCAATAGTAATAATGGAGTCAGGAGTCGGGAGAAAAGGAGACAGTAGATTTGCATATGACACAGAGTTTTAAAGAGGTGTTGGCTTGGCAGAAGGCTCATTCTTTTGTTATTCAAGTATATAGGATGACAAAGAGCTTTCCTGCATATGAGCGTTATGGTCTTTGTTCTCAATTTGAAAGAGCTGCTGTGTCTATCGCTGCAAATATAGCTGAGGGCTACAAACGTGATGGAGTCAATGATAAACTTCGTTTCTTAAATATTGCCCAAGGCAGTCTGGAAGAGTGCAGATACTATATTATCCTTTCAAAGGATCTTGACTATATAAGTGAAGTGTCTTGTAATATGTTAAATCAGAGTATAGAAGAGGCGAGTAGGTTGTTAACAGCCTATTATCAAGGAATCAAGAGCAGAAACGTCTTGTAGCAAATCTACTGTCTCCTGTCTCCTTACTCCTGCCTCCTTACTCAAAACAAAATGATTATGAGTGAAATAAGTCCTAAAGCCGAGATCAGTCCCAAGGCTCAAATCGGCGAAAACTGTAAGATATTCCCGTTCGTGTATATCGAGGACGATGTGGTGATCGGCGACGGCTGCATCATCTTCCCCTTCGTAAGCATCCTCAACGGCACACGGATGGGTGGACACAACAAAATCCATCAAGGGGCCGTTATCGGTGCCCTGCCGCAGGATTTTGATTTCCGAGGGGAGAAATCCGAGTGTATCATCGGGGATAATAACATCATCCGCGAGAACGTCGTCATCAATCGTGCCACTCATACGGGAGGACAGACGGTGATCGGCAACGACAACTTCCTGATGGAAGGTGCACATATTTCGCATGATACCAAGGTAGGTAACCAGTGTGTGTTCGGTTATGGAACGAAGATCGCAGGTGACTGCGAGATCGGCAATGGCGTGATCTTCTCCTCCAGTGTCATCGAGAATGCGGCCACCAGGGTAGGAGAGGGTGCCATGATTCAGGCGGGTACCACCTTCTCGAAAGATGTTCCACCTTATATTATAGCAGGGGGTACACCTGTGGGCTACGGTGGCGTGAACATGACGATGTGCAGAAGCTACGGCATCAGTGACAAGGTGCTGAAGCATATTGCCAATGCCTACCGTCTGGTGTTCCACGGACAAACCAGTTTGTTCGATGCCATGAACCAGATCAAGGATCAGGTGCCCGACAGTGAGGAGATCCGGAAGATCACCGACTTCCTGGAAACTACCCAGAAGGGTATCATCACCAAACTGTAATCTCAGTATAACTGATTCAAGTTTCGCATACGCTCAACTTTCAGGAGTAAAGGAGTAGAGGTATTCTACTTTACCTCCTCAACTCCTTACTCCTAACTGTCGTGCGCGTAAAAAAGTTTTTGGTGAAATTACTACCATTCTACCACTTTTGCTTATAAGTCATTAGCTGACAGTGGCTTAAAAATGGTGGTAGCAACGTGGTAGATGGTAGCAAGGAGTTATAGTGCTACTAACTTACGTAGCTACCGCCTGTTTTATTCCCTTTATCCTGAATTGCGCCCCGTTATAGCCAGTTATCTCTTTGAGCGTTTTGGCAAGGATAAGGTAGAGTCGGCTTCTATTTCATTTCTTTCCTCACAAATTCAGCAGTCGCTGATTGCTGAATTGCAAGAAGATGAAAAACAGCAGTCGGTGACTGCTAAATCTGTAAAGATGCAGGACTCATTGATTGTTACGGGGATTTCTCCCGATGGCTTTGCCATGAGCTTGTCTGATGGGAGCGTAAAAACTGTTCCACAGGCTTTGTTCGACCGTCTTTCTTTCACACATATTGTTCAGCTTCTCCATGTCGAAGACTCTATGCAGCGAGCATTCTACGCTATAGAGGCGATGCGTGGCCCTTGGAGCGTAAGAGAATTGCAACGCCAGATAGACACCAATTACTATACCCGTAGCGGGTGGAGCATGAATCCAGAAATGCTCAGCAAAAAGGTAAACGGAAAAGCCGAGCGATCTACTTTTGAACAGGATGTCAAATCTCCCTATTACTTTGAATTCCTTGGTCTTTCTTCCAAAGATGCAATAGATGAAAATGATTTGGAAGTAGCAATCGTAAGCCATCTGAAAGATTTCATCATGGAATTGGGCATGGGCTTCTGCCTTGAAGAAGAGCCAACGGTCACTCATAGTGAAGCGGAAAAACTTACTGTCTTTCAGTTCTCCAATTGATAAAAAAGTAACCATTTGCGTAGTTGAGTTATGGTAATTAGTTTTCAGGAAAACCGCTTGCAGCATATTCTCTGAATAGTTGCAGGGGGAGTGTTTAATGTTAATACATACAAACTATATATAATATATAGGTGTTCATCGGTAAAAGTCCTATTGTCTTAAACAGCTTTCTTTGTCAATTCTCACTCTTTTGATCCCAAATCCTATTCTTTCCCTTCTTTCTTGTCAAACAATAGGTCTGCAAGAACAGTAAAACCATGCCTTGTCGATAAATTAATTGTTTACAAAGGTTAAAATCATTCTTTCATCTTAAAATAATCAAAGTTTTCTTTTCTCGTTTCATTAAACTATATTATCTTTGCACCGAGTTTATAGGCTCACTTCGTGGTACGAGCATAATTGAGGCTGGAACTCAAACTAACAAAGGCCATTCAGAGTAACGGCTAATCAGGAACGGCAGATAAGATGGATGCCGAACCAAGAGAGATTAATAATAAACATAATATATTAATTAATTCAAGAACAGAACAATGAAAAGGTTTTTACTTTTTGTAGTGATGTATGTCTGCGTGTCGATAGGGGCGTGGGCAGATCCTACTATTACCGACAACGGTAACGGTATGATTACGCTGGATGGTCTTCAGCCCGGCGATTTGGCCACATGGACTGGTGATGCAAGTGCTTTGACTTCGGCTACCAAGGTCGTTTTCGGTAGCGGTGTAGAATTGAACGATGAGGACCTGGCAGCCCTGAATACGCTCATTCCTGCTGCCACACAGCTTGACATGGCTAATGCTTCGTTGGAGGAGGGAGCCAATTTCGCTAATCTGGAAACACAAGCCGTTCAGTACCTGCGCCTGCCTAATGGTTTTACCAAGGAAGCAGATGTGACAAAGATGGCTACGCTTAACTCAAAGAACACTGCTCTGAAGGTAGTAGGAGCCTATGATGGTTCTGACGCAACGTTGCCCGAGCTCGCCCTCTACTCCTTTGCCAAAAACGAGCTTCCTAATTTCAGTTCAAAAATGATGGGGCTGGCTGATAAAGCCATGGTTGTGAGGATGGCTGGCACTTATGGCAACAAAGACCTTGTGGACGGCAGTAGTCCTGTGTTCGGTTGGAATCCTCCTTGCATCTGGGATTTCACAGGGGCAACATTTGCCGAATGCACGCTTAATCCTGGCGTTAATTCTGAGTATTATGCTTACAACGATCCGTTCAGAGAGGGCGATACATGGAAACCGGGTAATAATTATAAGACGAATGCCTTCTGGTACTTCACCCAATATAAAAATTACGTAGTTGACATAAAACTGCCTACAGGTATCACCGAACTGCCGCCAAGAGCGTTAGAGAATTTGGGCGGGCAGAATCTTGAAAAAGACGCTCACAAGAACGCATATAAAGCCCATTATGGCGTCACTGATGCTGATTTGACAGGGGAATTAAAAGTCACCGGTAAAACTGCTGCTATCATCCCAACACTCACTATACCCGACAGCTATGTGACGCTCGACTATGAGTGTGGCGCAGCAGCGCATATCAAGCATTTGGTAATCGGTAGTGGTGTTAAATTCGTACAAGGTGGCGCTTTTGCTGATTGTCTGGAATTGGAAGACCTCGATTTTGCTGCAGGTATCAGCGATTGTTATTTAAGTGACTGTGCTTTCCATGGTCAAAACAATTCGAAGATAAAGCATATCGCTCTCTCCGAAGGAATTGTGTCCATTGGCTCTTACTGCTTCCAAAATGCGCAACAGTTGGAGTCTATTCGCCTGCCGGAAACGCTTACCAACATAGGTAATTGGGCGTTTGACAACTGTCTTGCCTTGAATAGTATAGTTATACCAAGAAATGTTAGGCAAATAGGTCAAAGAGCTTTCAACCTTTGTCCTTTAACAGATATTTATCTGACCACAACTGATCCGAATTCAATTCCATATATCTGGACGGTAGGAACCAGTTTTGACCAAAAAGATTCTAATTCTACATTCTACAGCCCTGACTTCGACGGAAATAATGGTATTCCCAATAATTCAGGCGATCACCCAGCAATGACATGGGAGGAAGCTGCTACATGGTATTATATTCATGCTAATGGCATACCTGTCCTCCACTACCCCGAGCAATTGGCCCCAAAGGTACGGGCTTCCATTTCTGACACTTATCAGGGAGAGACAACTGATGGCTGTAAGATTCCGTATCAGGCTGACCGTGGAAAACGAGATAACATATCAGGTGCAGATCTAGGCTCTTCGGGAACTGGAAAATACTCTCAGGATGGATGGGCGCAACTGATGCTTATGAAAGGGTATAAGCCAGGTGAACCAGGTCAGAATGTATACACAAAGGAATACGACGATGTGTGGTACACCATGTGCTTCCCCTTCGACCTCACTGACGAGCAGTTGGCTGCCGCCTTCAATGAGACCTTCAACATCGTTGACTTCAGTGGCGTGGAGGTTGTCGAGGCTGCAAAGAATGATGGCAAAAGCATGAAGCTGATTCTCCATTTTAATAATGTGGCCGTTACAGACTACAAGGATGTTGATAATAATCACTACAAACGAGTAGGAAGGGAAAAACATGGACAGTTTGATTACAATGTCTATGAAGATGAAGCTGGGAATCAATACCATCATGTCCATACAAGTAACATGCTTAAAACAAACAAAACGAAAACGTTTGCTATCGGCAGTTCTTTAGAGGATGCTGCTACTAATTATAACTCTAATAAGCAAGCTGTCATGATTGATGGTATTCTGGCAACGGCTGGTCATCCCTACATGATTCACCCCGCTATCGGCGTGAAGTCTGGTCAGCCCAAGAAGCGTTGCGACTTTGCTGGTATAGAATGGCTTCCTCAAGGTATTAGTTTTGCGAATTGGGAAAAAGTTTTCAAGGAAAATTCTCGTACCATCGACTTGGGTGTCAAGAAGACTCTGACAGAAAAGCCCGACAGCAACTATTCTCATCCTGGTTATGCTGGATATGAAGGTCAGATGTATACGTTCATTGGTAATCCTAGACTGTTGAGAACAGACATCGCTTCTTATCCCGCTGATCTTCAGGAACCCACTGTTGAGAATGGTGGGCTACAAGCAATGCCAAAAGTCTCTGATTACACAACGTTCTATCCCAATGGCCCCGCTATGCCACCGGCTCGAAAGGCTGTGGTTGATGCAGTGGGAGAGAAGATGACTACTGCTCCTACGGTAGTTGACAATCCTGCAGACGATCCCGCCTATGCTGATGTAAAGAATTTGCTAATGGCTGTAAGATTGACTCAGAATAATGAGGATGTTTATTATTATGATGATTTGGCGAACAATAGTATAGAAGATTTCTTTACTCATCATAGTAACTGGGGATATCAGAATCAATCGCCATCTCATGGTTGGGCTTCTCTCAGTGAAGCTGGTCTCAATCTTTTCAAGGATTATTTCGATAGTAATGTTTTTAATGGTGATTACAGCATTAGTCCTGAGGCAAAGTTTGCAGAACTCCAAGGCATAGCATCGTCATTTGCTGGTGAAAAAGAACTTTACGACCAATATTTAGTAGATAAGGCCGCTTATGAAGCCAATCAAACTGCTTGGAACAAATACTTAGCCGAGCATGAAACAGAAGAAGCAGAGTACCAATCAGCTTTAAGCACTTATAACACAAAAGTTAGCACTTGGCAAACTGACTGCGAAACTGTTGAGGCTGCAAATGCTGTCGCAGTGCAGGAGTGGCAGACAGCTATTATTCCCTATCAGCCCTACATTCCGAAGAATGCTTACTTCCTTGGCCGTAAGACTGGTCAGCTGCCGAAGTACTATCGTGAGACAGCCGATGATCCTGCTGAAGGTCAGCCCTCAACCCGTACGGGTGGTGTATGGAGCCAGTTCTCAGCTATCGTAATACCCAACGAGGCTGCTCTCAACGGTATTGAGAAGGGTATCAGCTCCGCTCAGGCACACTCGAAAGGCTTTGACATGCTGTTCAACGAGGACTTCGAAGGCACTTATATTGACGGTGAGGACGAAGGCGTTGCCACGGCAATCGAAGAGGCCAAGATGGCTGGTGCTGACGTGAAGTATGTGGATATCGTGGTGAGCATCAACGGTCAGGTGGTTCGTCGTGGTTCTACTTCTATCGAAGGTCTGCCGAGGGGTATGTACATTATCAATGGTAAGAAGTATTTCGTAAAATAAGGAGGACATTGTTATGAAGAAATATGTGACTCCTGTTACGGAGATAATAGGAATGGATAATTCGTCAACTCTGTGCGGTTCCATTCAACGTGGTTATGAAATCAGTGATGATTCAGGGAACAATCCCTATCAGAACCCTGATTGGTACGACGAAGGTGATATCGAGGATGATGACGGTACATTGAACTCTCAGGGTAAGGAATGGGGTGACCTCTGGGGTGACTTCGTTTTCTAATAGGATATAAGTAAAAACCTTATAGATTACAAAACTTGAGTTAATTATGTGTAGAAGGGGTGCGCTGTGAGGTGCACCCCTTTTATGATTATCTGTGTTTCACCCCAGATCCTTAAAGCCCTTCGACTTCAATCTCCGTTAACTCTGCTAACTCTGTGTGATTCTGAATCAATCTATGGACTCATTGGACCCTAAGAATTGAGTTGCAGTTGTGCACGATTTGGGCAACAGCCTTGCACACTTTGTGCAACGGTTCTGCACAACTTGTGCAAACGTCTTGCACAACTTGTGCACCCGTCTTGCACAAATTGTATGATGCTATCCATCCAAGTTTCGCATAAAATATTAATGGTTTTATTTGGTTCTGGCCCAATTTATTTGTATCTTTGCGGCTGACAACCAATTGTTCAACTCTTATTTCTCAAGCTATGAGTAAATACATCAATCCGTTTACAGATGTCGGATTCAAAAAAATCTTTGGGGTGGTGGGATGCCCGCTTTGCGGGCAGAATTGA
>OCTX012284445.1_pt1 | contig 20206 bp, 17 predicted proteins | sample 1539691 | NCBI WGS metagenome assembly OCTX01 (sample SAMN02144231, study PRJEB22623) | gut metagenome | biome: sheep rumen | host: Ovis aries | place: New Zealand
CCTTAGTTCAACGGATAGAACGGAAGTTTCCTAAACTTTAGATGAGGGTTCGATTCCCCCAGGGGGTACAAAATGACAGACGAGGATATTAACGAGCTTAGCGAAAAAATCCACCACGGTCTTAGACTTGCCGAATACCGTATGCTCAAAGAGAAAGCATTGCACGATGAAGACATCGTCGTTTGCGACAAAGCCAACAATATCGTTTACATCCCCGCAAAAGTGGCACTTGCAAAGTTGGAGCAAGACGCTACATATGCAGCCATCATTAATAAGGCTGAACGGAAGTTTCCTAAACTTTAAATGATGGTTTGCTACACTTTGGTCGCAAGCCATAGCTCGATTCCCCTGGGGTACAAAGACCAAGAGTAGCCACCTGGCCACTCTTATGTATTGACTATCAATCCACCACACATAACTAACACATTAACGCATTCACACATTAATGCATTAGTTGCGCGTCTACTCCTTTTACTCCCCTTTTGCTCCCCTTCGTACCCCCTTCTGGGTGACTCTATGGTGACTATACAATAACTCCGCTGTAACTCCGTTACACCCATAGTCACCATCAACAACACACTATATGGCAAAAACCAACCCAACCCTCGGTCCTAATTCCGGCAAAATCGGCGACTTGGTATATTACACCCGCTTCGGCAAGGAGTTCGTCCGCCGTAAGGCAGAGACTTTTAACGACTGCAAGTCGGAAGCGCAGCTGCGCCAGCGCGCCCTCTTCAAGGCCACCCAACAGACTGCGGCCCTCTATGGTTCCCTGTTGCAACGCGGCCTCACCAAGTACGCCCATAGCCAAGGCCACACCGAGGCCAACGAGTTCTCGCGCCTCAACAAAGAGCGCTTCACCTATGCCGACGGCAAAGTCACCATCGACTACCCAGCCCTGCAACTTGCGGTTGGCCCCCTGCCCTCCGTCGCATTCACAGCTTGCCACGCCGAAGGTCTCCACATCACGCTGACCTTCACCCCCAACCCCTCCGCCGACAAAGCCCGCCCCGACGATGTCGTCCACATCTACGCCGTCTCCCCGCAAGCTGAAGTATGCATGCTTATGACCAGTGTAGAACGCCGATCCGGACAGGCCGCCTTCGACCTCCCCGACCTGAGCGACGAGCTGGCATCGGAACACGAAACCGAACCGACAAACAAACGCAAGAATCAAACTAACGCATTAACACACTCACACATTAACGCAATCCATTACCACCTCTACGCCATCGTCGAAGCAGCCAACACCGCCCCCATCCCCACCCTCTCCGCCGACGAGAAGAAAGCCAACAAACTCCACCGCAACATCAACCGCCGCGTCTCCAACTCGATATTCATCGGATCAGTCACAATAACCGTGTGACTTTTTCTACGAAATGATATTGTGTGGCGACCGTTAGCTGAAAACCGACGATCTTCTTTCTTCGCAATATCCTAAAACACTGATGTACACCAAATAAAATAAGTCTTTACAAAATATTTTGTCAAATCAGAATATTTTCGTACTTTTGCACTTGCATATTAATGTACTGTAGTAAAATGAAACCGATTATCCCCACCGAAGAGCAGCAGCTTCCAACGGCATTCTTGACGGACATACGGTCAATCATAGATACCGGTCGCCGACAAGCCTATGCTGCTGTTGAGCAATCCGCCATTGCCACTTTTTGGAATATTGGCAGACGCATCGTTGAGGAGGAGCAAAACGGACAAGGACGGGCAGCTTACGGAACTGGACTCATCAAGAACTTGGCAGAGCAGCTTATCCCCGTTTACGGAACAAGTTATAGCAAGCGTAACCTTGACTACTACAGGAAGTTCTTTCTTCTTTTCCCAAACGAGGAGATTGTGAACGCGCGCGTTCACAATTCACAGAAAGCCCCCAACCGCAACTACGAGAACACCCAGCACTGGAATCTGGAGGCGGAATATCTGGAGCCGTTGAAGGCGTTCTTTGAGAACAACATTCTTTAAATTGTTTCAATTACATTATTCATTTAGTCATATAAAACACATGAGCCAAGAAATAAAAAATATAAGAATTGAAGAATTAGTTCTTTGGACAGAAAACCCTCGTGACCCTATCAGCCCTACTGCAACAGACCAAGATGTTGTCAACCGTGCAGTCAGTGACCCAAACATAAAATGGGAACTGAACAAACTTGCTAGAGAAATGGGGGAATACTATGATTATAGCGAATTGCCCATTGTTGTATACAAAAAAGGCAAACCGATAGTATATGACGGAAACAGACGTATTGTTCTTGCAAAAATAAAATTAGGGTATGTAAAGGTTGACAATTTGAGTGTGTTGTTGCCAGATGTGCCAGATGAATTACCGTGCAATGTTTGTTCCGAAGACATTGCCTTAAAAAGCATCTACCGGAAACATGTACTATTAAGAAATACTTGGTCACCTTTGGAACGAGACATCTTTGCTTCTAAATATTTGGGGGAAGATAAAAGCATATTCCTACGTTTCGACGAGGCCACAGGTGGATTCATAACCGATAATCCTGAAATGAATCAGGGATTTGTGCGAAAAGAAATCCTGACAGAAAGTTTATTGAACTCTATGGGATTTGAATTAGACGGCGAACACCTTAAAACGCGACATTCCGACGAAGAGGCCAATACAATTTTGAGCGATTTGCTTAATATTATTAAAAACAAGCAAATAACCACCCGTGTAAACCGAGGCAATCCAATTTCTGTTTTACCGCAGCGTTCAAAAGAAATAATAGAGGACAATAAACGGAAATCATTGAAAACATATCATCCGATTCAGCACATGGTCGAGGCAAATGATGATCAACCAGCCTCATCACATCAACGCAAAACACCAATCACCAGAAAGAACAAGCGAACATTTTTTGGCGAAAAGCTAATATTAAAGTCTGGTGATGTTAATAATCTATATAGTGATATATTGGCACTTTCTGATTTTGTCACAAGTAATAAGAAGGCTTTTTCGCCCAACATTTATTCTATTTTTAGGATGAGCCTCCGTTTATTATGTGAGACTGCTTCTAAGAGCCTCGGTTATGACGATATAAAAGATTATATTAAGGCATTCTTTGCTGACGCAAAGAAAAAGCTTTCACAAGACGACAAAACTTTCTTAAGCGAGCAGAACATCACACAAGACACCCTTCCTCAACTTTTTCATACTGGTGCACATAATTACCAATCATCGACATCGGCAGAGAAGGCCATTGCCATATCTATTATTTTAGGTGCCATATTAAGAGAGTCCCATGGAAAATAAAACCAATAGCCATAGGTCGCCCCTTCGGTATCCTGGGGGCAAAGCATGTATCTTCAAGTTCATGACAAAACTGCTTGAGGAGAATGATTTGGTAGGTACCGATTATGCGGAGCCATATGCAGGCGGGGCGGGACTAGCCCTAAGACTAATGATGGAAGAATATGTTGGAGACATATACATCAATGACCTAGATCCTTCTATCCATGCCTTTTGGAATGCCATATTAACCCGACCTAATGATTTCTGTAAGTGGGTTGAAGAAGTGCCCGTAACGGTGGAACAATGGCTCTATTATAAGCGAATCCAATCAAATTATAAGACTGTAGATTCTTTCGAATTAGCGAAATCAACGTTCTTTTTGAATAGAACAAATGTTTCTGGTGTAATTACAGGCGGCATTATTGGTGGATTAAAACAAGAAGGTAAATATAAAATTGACGTTCGCTTTAATAAAAAAGACCTGATTAACCGTATAAAAGACATTTCCAAATTTTCAAAGAGGATTCATCTTTACAACATGGATGGTGTTGATTTTGTAAAAGAGTTGGAAAAGAAGAAAAAAAACATCTTCATTTATCTTGACCCTCCGTACTATAAAAAAGGGTCGGATCTATATATGAATGCCTTTCACGACAACGACCATCAACTTCTGGCATCCAAAGTAAAAAAACTTAAAAAGAAGTGGGTGATCTCATATGACAACCAGGATTTCATTGTGCAACTCTACAAGGACGAGCCAAAGGTCATGTACCAACTCTCACAATGCACATCCAATCGTATAGGCGATGAGGTTGTAATTTTTGACAAAAGGTTGTATACAAACAACTCTATTTCAAAATTGAATAACGCTATTGCTATTTAAAAATGAAAATCACAAAAGTTCATATCGAAAGATTTCGTGGCTTCCAGAAAGAAGAATTCTCTGTGGGAAGCCAACTGACTGCAATAGCAGGGCAAAATGGAACTCAGAAATCCACTCTGTTGGGAATGATAACACAAACATTCTCAATATCGCAGGATCATCCTATGTATAAAGAGAAGCCATTGTGTGGAGGGAACTATCGTTCTGCCTTTAAAGATAAATTCAGGCTTTCTCCCGTTTTTGATAAGCCCCAAGAACACGAATGGACTCTATATTTCGACAACAGAGACCCTTTCCAAATAGAAAGCATAAAAAGATCCGATGACCCAAATGTCAGATTCTGGCAAAAAGGAAACCGTGATAAAGGTGGTGGATATATTCAATACCCCACTATTTTTCTTAGTTTAAAAAGATTAGTTCCCATTGCTGAAGAGAAAGCCATTAAAACAGATGACACACTGTTGACAGCAGAAGAGATTGCAAAATTCAAAGAACTGCACAATAAGATACTAATCACCTCAACTTCCATTACGTCAGCAACCAGTATATCATCTACCAACAAGCAGTCCCTAGGCGTTAATACTGACATGTATGACTGGAACCAAAACTCCATGGGACAGGATAATATTGCTAAAATAATCTTGGCCTTATTCTCATTCAAGCGGTTGAAAGATAAATATGGCGACTCCTACACAGGAGGGATTCTAGCTATCGACGAGCTGGATGCAACTATATATCCTGCATCCCAGGTAGAATTGTTGAAGGTTTTTAGGAAATATGCATCCGAATTGTCACTGCAAATATTTTATACGACACACTCTTTGACAATGCTAAAGGCAATGGATGAATTATGCCAAGAAACAAAAAAAAGACCGGAGACAGAAAACCAAATCAGACTGGTATACCTCAAGCGTGTGGACAACAACATTAAGATTACGGACGATGTTGACTACAAAGGAATCATTCTAGACCTAACTGTCACGGCGGAAGCCCCAAACAAGCACAAAAACAAGATTACCGTATATGCAGAGGACAAGGAAACAGAGATTGTGGTCAAAGCCATTCTAAAACAGAAGCTGTATGGATGCTTAAAGTTCGCGAATGTCCCAATGTCCTGTGCAAATTTGATAGATTTAGCCCATAAAAAAGTTCCCGCTTTTTCATATCCTCATTCTATTATTTTCTTGGATGGAGATATCCGTAAAGATAAAGCGAACATTAGAAAGGCAAAGGCATCACAAAACATTCTAGTTTTGCCAGGCGAAGAATCTCCGGAAAGGATGATTGCTACGTATTTGTTTAATCTATCCGACAACGACCCTCTCTGGGCAAAAGTGGCAAATGGTTACTCTAAACAGGTGTGCTTTAAAGAAATATCTTATGAGCAAATAATCGCGTCTGGTGAAGGAGGAAGACAATCTGCCAAGAAGTGGTTTAACTCACAGCTGAAGTATTGGGGAAGAGGCGGGTTGAAGGTTATTAATCCCTTCTTGTCCACCATCCGCGAAGACTGCAACAAATTCAGAACAGATTTTGAGCAGCTGATAAAAAGATACATTCATGACTAAAAGAACATATACATTCATAGACTTATTTGCAGGCATCGGTGGGTTTCACCAAGCGATGCACTCTATTGGTGCGAGGTGCGTATTTGCAAGTGAGTGGGACAAGAATGCCAGGATATCTTACGAGGCCAACTATAAGGATATTGAACCAACACTTTTCAAAAAGAATAAGAAAGGGGAATACATTTATTTCAACGAAGACATAAATGATGCTGTTCCCAGCAAAATACCGAACTTCGATATTTGTTGTGGCGGATTCCCCTGCCAACCTTTTTCTGTAGCTGGACTCAAGCGTGGATTTGAGGATACCCGGGGAACATTGTTTTTCAACATCGCAAACATTGTCAAAGAGAAAATAAACTCAGGACATCCCCCTAAAGTTCTTTTCTTGGAAAATGTCAGAGGTCTCAAAAACCACGACAAGGGGAGAACGCTAAAAGTTATATTAGCCACATTAACTGAACTTGGATACGATTATTCCTATGATGTCTTAAATGCAAAATATTTTGGCGTACCACAAAACAGGGAACGTCTTTTTATTGTTGCATGGTATAAGGACACCATTAAAGTAGACCGTTTCAAGTTCCCTTATGGAATCTCACCTAATGGCAGTACGATTTACGATAAGACAGACTTGAAAAAGGGCACATTACAGACGAAAGTATCTGACATTTTTGAGCCAATTGATTCTATCGATCCATCATATACAATTAGCGATAGGATGTGGGAAGGCCACCAAGCAAGAAAGGAGAGAAATAGGCAGAATGGGAAAGGATTTGGATACTCGCTGTTTTCTGGCAATAGTATTTATACGAGTACTATATCTGCTCGATATTGGAAAGATGGTAGCGAAATCCTCATTGACCAATCCGATTTGGGGTTGAATCCGAGAAAACTAACTCCGGTAGAAGCAGGGCGCTTACAGGGATACCGCATAATTGGGAATGGTTGGGAGCATCCTGAATGCGCTAACAATCAAAACAACAATGCAGACAACATAGAGTATAAAATAGTGGTTTCAAAAAAAGAGGCATACCATCAATTTGGCAACAGCGTTGCTGTCCCTGTTATAAAGAGAATTGCACACGAAATAATCAATCAATTGATGTAATATGAAAGAATTACTGGATCTAAAAGTTTTAGCGGGCAGTCTAATAAATAGATACAAGTCACTGTATACTGGAACTGACATTGAACTTCCTACTGATTTCAAGAAGGTAGTCACAGAAATAAATGGTAGCGCTATTGAATATAATAGATTTTCTGCAATAGTGACGACACGGGCAAATCTAAACATATACTTGCCCAATCAGTGGTTTTTTATCGCGGCTTTTTTTACTCAGTTCTATGTTGAACTAAAGCAGTATAAAGAGATTGCCTTGTCTGTTGTTCAAAAGGAAAGGCTAAAAGAATTAAACGGAGGAAACCTTAATTCTGAAGAATTATCCAAAATCAATGCTTTGGAAATTAGTGAAAAGTCAAAAGAACACCTATTAAAATTTATTACAGATTATGAATGGTGGGGTGGGGGCAAGACTATCGACCGTGCTGATTATTATGTTTCACCAATACTAAACTACGCATCTCTTGTCAATGTATCACAAACTTACGTGGCTGAATTATGTGCATTCCTTGCAGAAAACGAGAAATTGGCGGAATTACTAAAGGATAAAGCTAGTACGGAAACACTACAGAGAGTAGTCAACATCAATCAAGCACTCAACCAAAACAACAAATATACATCTTACCTCACCGCCTTGCGGACGAAGCCGTTTATGTTGCTGGCGGGAATCACGGGGACGGGAAAGAGCAGGATAGTGAGGGAGATGGCAAAGGCTTGTTGGAAGGAGGGTGACGAGGAGTTTGGTAAGAACCATCCGAGGAACTTCTGTATGGTGCAGGTGAAGCCCAACTGGCACGACAGTAGCGAACTGATAGGCTATGTGTCACGTCTGAACGGGGAGAAGTTCGTGGTGGGTCCCTTCCTGCGCTTCTTGGCAGCAGCCATCAAAGATCCTGAGGTACCTTACTTCCTCTGCCTCGACGAGATGAACCTCGCCCCAGTGGAGCAGTACTTCGCCGAATACCTGTCGGTCATTGAGAGCCGCAAATTGAACTCCGACGGCACCATCACTACCGACCCCATCATCGAATATGAGAACACCGATGCCTACGGCAGCCTGATAGACCAAATGTTTGACACACCGGAGGAGCGCAAGGCTTACAAGACAGAAGAGGGTGGAAAGCGACTGACCATCCCGCAGAACCTCTTCGTGGTGGGTACGGTGAATATGGACGAGACCACCTTCTCGTTCAGCCGCAAGGTGCTGGACCGCGCCATGACCATCGAGATGAACGAGGTGGACTTGCACGGCGGCTTGGAGCGTGGCATCGGCAACGAGATAGGCTATATTGGCAACAGCATCATCGGCGATGCCGCTGAAGGCTGCGACATCTACGAAGACAACCGCGACCTCTGCGACCAAGTACTGGCCTACCTGGAGCAGGTGAACGCCATCCTGGAGGAATCCCCCTTCAAGATAGCCTACCGCACCCGCAACGAGTTCCTGATGTACGCCGTCAATCGCAAGAAATTGGATGAGAAGTCGCAGCTGTGGCAGACCCTCGACGAGATGACCTCGATGAAAATCCTCTCCCGCATCGAGGGGGACAGCGACCGCGCCCAGAAAGTGCTGGAAAGGATGCAGTCCTTGGTAAAAGAACAAATAGACGCCTACATTCCACTAACCGGAGATGACAAGTCTGAAGACAAAAGTGTATCGGGGAAGAAGATAAAGGAGATGCTTGACAAGCTTACAGCCACCGGCTTCACCAGCTACTGGGCATAAAAAAAACATTTGACGATGAGTGAGGATCAAACAATAGAATACAAAAGCATCCGCAAGATACGGACTGGCGACAATGGATTCCGCGACTTGTCTGTAACCTGTGTGGCATTGGCAAATGCCCAAGGTGGAACAATATTTGTCGGCTATGAGGACAAAACCAAGGAGCCGCAACAAGGGCAACATATCACCGTTGAAGAAGTTAACGATACGTTATCGCGGCTTCGTGGATTGTGTTTTAATGTAGGCATATCCGCATCGGACATTAAAGTACACCCCAACGAAGGGGAATACTTTGAGCTATATGTTGCGCCATCGCTCAAGTCAATAGCCACAACTTCAGATGCCAAAATATATATAAGGATAGGAGACAAATGTGAGCCTGTCAGAAATGATGAAATCCAACGCCTTTCCATTGAGAAAGGTGCCTATCAATGGGAAGTGCTTCCAACAACTATCTTATTTAAAGACATACCCAGTGACAACATAGAACGTTTTGTCAATGACATTCGCGAATCGGACCGTGTTAAGGTGCATGTAAAACAGATGTCTGACGATGAAATCATTGAACATTACAATCTGGTGGATGGTGAGCGTGTCACCAATTTGGGTGTTCTATGGCTGGGTACGAGCAAGCAGCGCAGTAAGATATCTTATCCCATCACAGTACAATATATTGTGTATGACGACCTTGAACAAAAAGTAAGAAAAGAAGATTGGCATGACAATTCGCTGAATCCCAAAGAGTTGTTGCTTGAAATAGAAAAGACTGCTACAGAATTGAACTATGCCTACGAGATCCCAGACGGCCTTTTCAGAAAACAAATCAGACATTATCATCCGAAGGTTATTCGAGAGCTACTTTTGAATGCTTTTGCACATCATTGTTTTACCATTTCCAACGATATCCTGATATGTGTATATCCAGACAGGATGGAGATTTCCAGCCCTGGCGGCCTGCCCCTAGGTGTAACAAAAGACAATATCTTGCATCAAAGGCACCGTAGAAACCCCCACTTCACCACTATCATGAGTGACTTGAAACTGATGGAAGGCGAGGGCTCGGGATACGACCTTATCTATGAGATTACATCGTTGGATTCCAAGCGGCCACCCGTGATTGAATCCTCGTTCAATGAGACAAAAGTAACGGTGTATTCGGGAATACAGAATACCGAGATAATACCTTTGTTGGATTATGCACAACGAAACTACCGTCTGTCACAAAAGAATTTTATTGCATTGGGCGCCATAGCACAAGCGGAAAAGATACGTTCTATAGACTTGATAGAATATTTGCAATTGTCCGATGAAGAAAGGTTGCACAGTTATATCAACAATCTACTGAAAGAAGAAATAATAATAAAAGACGGAAGAGGGAAGGGAACATCTTATAAGGTCAACCCGAAATTGATAATCAATTCAAAAGTCAACAAGAAAACCACACTTAAAACGATTGAACCTTATAGATTAAAAGCATTGGTATTGGAGGATTTAAAGGTTCACCCCATGAGTATCATGGACGACATTGCAAAACGATTGCCAGATGTTGACTTTAATGACCTTAAAAAGATGGTTCGAAAAATGGCTACAAATGGTGAAATACATCATGATAATGGAAGAAAATTTCGGAAGTACTATTGCTGATATTCTTTAAGTTCATTTTTGTGGTAAAAAAAACAATAATGAAACTTAAAACGACCACTTTAAAAACATAACTGTCTAACTTTCAGAATACTCCTTTCTTTCGTATTAAACTTAAACAATGGAACTCCTGCGCATCGCACACGAAGATTTCACGCTGACGGTGGAGAGTACCCAATTCCAACGGATGTGGGAAAAGGGGGTGAGCATCCTCGGCGGGGCGAAGTTGATTTCCTCCTACCGATGGAGCGAGAGCGTGGAGCATGTGCTGTTGATGCATGACGATGCAGAAAGGGAGATTGTAAAGGACATTGCCGTTGAGGCTGTGTTCTTCGAGCAGACGGACTACAGTGTGTGGGTTGATTTCAAGAAAAAGGTGACAAAGGCTTGGTTCGACAGTCCGCGCAAGGATGTCAATGATCGCTTCTCGTGGAAAGAGAGCAAGCAGTTACTGGCTGGATTCCTGAACTATGGCAACGAGATAGGTCGTGCCGACATGCCGATATGCTACACCCTCGACGGTATTCAGAAACGCTTCGTTTTCTCCTACGATGTCATCTCTGCCAAGCTTGACTACCACCACGACTGGGAAATCATACTTAAAGACATCGAGGCGGAATACCGCATGCTCTCGCTCGACTATCTGAAGCGCACCTATCACGGCATCAAGGAGGAGCAGGGTGAGAGTTACGACATCATTTGGTGGAATATCTTCGGTGGGTTACAAGAGCAGTTCCTGCGTACTATACACAACATCATCGATAGGCCACGCCATCGGCTGAAAGCCATCGAGACCTATAAACGTGCCGACCAGATACGCCGCCTCACACCGCAGCTGGAGCAACAGCTGGCCGAGCATCGCACGGAAGAAACGCGCCTGTACCGCGTGGAGGAGCAGCAGAACACCTACAACACCCCAGAGAACCGCTTCCTGAAGCATGCCCTGCTGACAGTGCAGAAACACTATGCGACTCTAGCCGAGAGAGTTCTTCTACAGGACACCCGCATGGCCGACACCCATCGGGACAGGATAGCCCGCACCCGTGACGAGCTGAACCGCCTGTCGCGTCACCCCTTTTTCCGCACCGTGGGTCCCTTCGACGGAATCAAACAGGAGTCGCTCATCCTGCAGAAGGATGTGAACTACTCGAAAGTATTCCGCATCTACACCATCCTGCAAAAGTCATTCAGCCTGAACGACGGCCTCTACCGCATGGAGACCAAAGACATCGCCACCCTGTACGAGATATGGTGCTTCATACAGGTGGAGAAGGTGGTCAAAGAACTGACTGGCGCAGAAGCCGAGCAGCATAGCCGCACGGAGATGAGCGGTCTCTTCAACTACAGTCTCGGCAAAGGCGAACACTCAAAGATTATCTTCAAGAAAGACGATGTGACGCTTGCAGAATTGGTTTACAATCCGCGGCATAGTGACAAGGACGATGTGAAAGGTATTGGTGAGTTGGAGTCGAAGACCGTGCCGCAGAAGCCCGACATCGTGTTGCAGCTGACCAAGGACGACCTGCAGGAAGGCATGAAGCTCACCTACCTCTTCGATGCCAAATATCGGTTGGAGAAAGAGGGTGCGAACGATGTACCCCCCGACGACGCCATCAACCAGATGCACCGCTACCGCGACGCTATCTATTACAACAATAAGCACCACGACGAGAAAATCAAGAAGGAGGTCATCGGCGGTTACATACTCTTCCCCGGAAGGATGGACGAGGCATCGCGATTTCGTCGCAGCATCGACGAGGTGAATATCGGAGCATTCCCTATGCGTCCCGGCGACAACCAGCACGAACTATTGTCCGACTTCATCAAAGACTTACTGAACAAACACGCCGTGGAGATTGTAGAACAGGTCATCCCACAAAAGGGCACCACTTTGGAAGTCAAGAACCGAGTCCTGATTGGCGTCGTCAAGCCCGATAATCCACAATACACTAACTTCCTCAATGGCACTGCCACCAGTTATTACTCTGGCGACACCTTCCCAACCACCATCCCATTGGATGGCATAGATTATTTCGCACCATACATCCCCGACAAAGGAATACGTGACCTCTATCTCGTGTCAGGCATCCACACCTCAACCAAGGCCAAGGGGGTTGATGACGACAAACTTCGTATCACTTTTGAACTCAAATATGCCCGTACTTTATTTACAGACTACAAAATAGTCCCCCTCCCGATACAACACACTTTCAACGACACCTCATTGGACATACTAACCGTGGAGTAGATGACACCCGCGCAGCGGTTCCGTTGCATGTAATTCCAGTAAAATAATCCCTGCCTTTTAATCCTCTATTATCCACAGGTACTCTTTCAGCGGGACTTTGCCGGAGGGGGTGAGGTGGATGCCTTCGGAGGTTAGGAGGGAGGCTTGGGCGGGGTAGTGCGGGGCGAGGCGGCCGGAGGCGTTGACGACGCGGTGGCAGGGGAGATCGGCGTCGGGTGCCGTTCGCATGATGCGACCCACCAGGCGGGAATGATTGGGCCAGCCACATAAGGCGGCGATACGACCATAGGTGAGCACCCGTCCTCGCGGTATCTGGCGGACGATGTCGTAGACCTTGGCACGAAGGGCGGCCTCTCTCGGCTGCGCTGCAACGTTTATCACGACTGAATAACGCAATGCGTTGCTAATTATTGTTTCTCCATTTATCATATACTCGCGCTACGCGCTTGCGAAATCTCGTGGATCTTGTGGATTAGCAGAAAAAATATTTGGCCATTCCGGCGAAAAGTGGTACTTTTGCACTCGAAATAACGATACCGCAACAGCAATGACAGACACCATGACACCGGAGCAGCGACATAGGTGCATGTCGCATATCAAGGGCTCGGGGACGAAACCGGAGCTGAAGGTGCGGCGTTGGCTGTGGGGGCATGGGTATCGGTATCGGCTGAACGTCAAGAGTGTCCCCGGCAAGCCGGACATCGTGCTGCGGCCCTACCGCACGGCGATATTCGTCAACGGGTGCTTCTGGCACGGACACGGTGTGCGGCCTCCGGCCGCACAAATTGAAAATTCAAAATTGAAAATTGAAAACTCTGCCTGCTGCAAGATTCCCCAGACCAACCGCAGCTTCTGGCTGGAGAAGATACGCCGCAACCAAGAGCGCGACCAGCGCAACTACCATGTGCTGCAGGACAACGGCTGGCAGGTCATCGTCGTCTGGGAGTGCCAACTGAAGCCCGACAAGATAGAGCGCACCATGCGCGAAGTGGAGCTGGCTCTGAACAACAACCTGCTGTCGCTCTACAAACACAAGCCCCTCCCCTACTCCACCGACGAGGACGAGCCATTGCCCCAGGCCGCCGAAGAGGCTACTCCGCTGCAGCGACGACCATAAACAGAAAGCCATCCATCACTGGAGGGCTTTTTATTTGCTCTACACAGGCTTTATTCAGCACTTGAACTTGTATTCCAGCTTCGCCAGTTCCTCGTTGGCTTTGACGATCTTCTTCTTCAGACCGGCCTTGTAAGCCACGAGCTTCTGCATCATAGCCTCGTCGCCGAGGGCGATCATCTGCATGGCGAGGATGGCGGCGTTCTGTGCGCCGTTGATAGCCACCGTGGCCACGGGTATTCCCGGAGGCATCTGCATGATGGCGAAGGTGGCGTCGAGTCCCTCAAGACAGGAGCCCTTGATGGGCACGCCGATGACCGGCAGGGGCGTCTCGGCGGCAATGACACCCGGCAGGGCTGCCGCCATGCCGGCGCCGGCGATGATTACCTTGATGCCGCGTGCGGCGGCGTCACGGGCGAAGTCGCTCACCTCGGCGGGGGTGCGGTGGGCGGAGAGGGCATTAACCTCGAAGGGTATCTCCATCTCCTCGAAGAACTGGCAGGCTTTCTCCATGACCGGCAGGTCGCTGGTACTGCCCATGATAATGCTTACGATGGGTTTCATATTCCTTGTTTTAGTATTCAGTATTTGATGTTTTGCGTTCAGTTATAGATCAGCACGCTGATGCCGTCGGGAGCGAAGCGGCTCTGGGCCACACGCAGCACCTCGTCGGGCGTGAGGTTCATGATGTCGGCGTTCATCTCCTCCAGGGTGTCGACATGCTCAAAGTTGAGGCATGCCTTGCCGATGCTCTGCATCTCGTTGCTGCCGTTGTCGTTGTTGATGGCCATCTGGCCTATGAACTGGCGTTGCGCCTGCCGCAGCTGCTGCTGGGTGAGCCGCACCGAGGCCATACGCTCCAGCTCGCGGCGTATAAGCCCTATGGCACGCTCCTGAGCATCGAGGTCGACGCCGGCGTAGATATAGAACAGGCCTGTGTCGGAGAACGGCACATACTGCGACTCCACGCTGTAGCAGAAGCCGTAGCGCTCGCGGACAGACACATTGAGGCGCGAGTTCATCGCCGGGCCACCGAGTATGTTGTTTATCAGTGTGAAGGCCGTTTTGTCGGCGTTATAGATGTCCGGAGCCTCGCAGCCTATGAGTATATGTGCCTGGTGCGTACGCTTGTGCACGGTGCGCTCGAAGTTGCGGAAGACCGGCTTTGCTCCGCGGTCCACCGCCGACGCATGGTTGCCGAAAGCGCCGAAATAACGTTCGCACATGCGCACCAGCCGGCTGAATTCCACGTCGCCCACCACACTTATCACCATGCGCGACGGCGTGTAGTTGTGTTCCATGTGACCACGCAGCCGCTCGGGCGTGAAGCGGCGCACATTGCGCTTGGTGCCCAGGATGTTGTGTGCCAGCGGATGCCCCTCGAAGGCCAGCTCCTCGAACTGGTCGAAGATAAGCTCAGCAGGAAGGTCGCTGTAGCTGTTGATCTCCTCGATCACCACCTCGCGCTCCTTCTCAATCTCCGCCTCGGGGAAGGTGGAGTGGAACAATATGTCGGCAAAGAGCTCCAGACAGCGTGGCAGGTGCTCGGCCAGCGATGTGGCGTAGACACAGGTCTCCTCCTTGGTGGTGAAGGCGTTGAGTTCACCACCCACCCCGTCGATGCGGTTCAGTATGTGGTAAGCCTTGCGGTGGGTGGTGCCCTTGAAAAGCGAATGCTCGATGAAGTGCGCCATGCCCTCGTCGGCCCCCGCCTCGTCACGGCTGCCCACATTTATGTACACGCCGCTGTATACCACACGCGACAGCGTGTGGCTGAAGATTATCCTCAGCCCGTTGTCAAGGGTATAGTATTCGTACTCTGCAGCCAATTCAGTTCCTTTTTTTTCTCCACAATTAACGCACCTCGCTACATATTATTGCATCACGCGTCTGAAAAATCATGCCAGCGTGTCGGCAATCTTGTCTACGTTCATGCTGCGCGCCGAGGCGTCGAAGATTTCTTTGTAGAGGCCGCCCTGGCGGTATACCTCCTGCGGGGTGCCGTGCTGCACGCAGTGGCCGGTGTCGAGCACGTAGAGGCAGTCGCTGTCGATGATCTGGCCTATGTTGTGGCTGATGACGATCACCGTGCGCCCCTGCTTGATGGCGTCTATGCTGTTCTTGATCTGCTCGGTGGCTATGGCATCAAGGCTGGCCGTGGGCTCGTCAAGGAAGATGATGGGCGGGTCCTTGAGGAACATGCGGGCTATGGCTATGCGCTGCTGCTGGCCGCCGCTGAGCTGCGTGGCGTTGCTGTCGAAGCCGTCCGGCAGGGCCATCACCTGGTCGTAGATGTAGGCCTTGCGGGCGGCTTCCATCACCTCGTCGCGGGTTGCGTCAGGGCATCCGTAGCGTATGTTCTCCTCGATGGTGCCGCTGAAGATGTGGTTCTTCTGCAGCACGAGGCCTATGTTGTCGCGCAGCACCTGGGTGTCCCACTCGCCGAGGGGTACGCCGTCGAGGGTGATGCTGCCACTGTCGGGGGCGTAGAACTTGTCAAGCAGGTTCACTATAGTGCTCTTGCCTGCGCCGCTGAGGCCCACGAGGGCGGTGGTGCGGCCGGGCTCGATGGTCATGGTGAGGTCGCGCAGGGCGTGGGTGCCGCTGGGGTAGGTGAACTCCACGTTGCGCAGCTCGAAGCGCCCCTGCACCCGCTCTCCACTCTCCACTTTCCACTCTCCACTTTTTTCCACCTCGGCGTCGGCATCCAGCAGGCCAAAGAAGCCCTCGGCGTAGACCAGCGCGTCGTTGAGGTCGTCGTAGATGCGGTGCAGCTGGCGTATGGGGGCGCTGACATTGGCGAAGAGCATCACGTGGTACATGATTTTACCAATAGACATGCCGGGGTAGTCGATGAGCACGAGGTAGGCCGTCAGGATGATGATGAGCACGGTGCCTATCTGCTCCACGAAGGTCTTGAGGCCCTCGTAGAGGAACGAGATGCGGCGCGTCTGCATCTGCTGGTCGGTGCTCTGCTCCTGCAGCGCGGCCTGCTTGTCGGCCTCCACGCGCTCGCGGTTGAACGACTTAATGACGCCCATGCTCTCTATGATGTTCAGTATGCCGTGACTGAGCTGCTGGTGAGTGCCGAAGACGCGGTGGCGCCAGCCCTTCATGCGGCGGCCCTGCACGGTGGTAATCCAGAAGTAGACAGGGATGATGGCCGTGGCCACCAGGCCCACATACACGTTGGCGGCATACATCAGCACCAAGGCCAGCACGGCGCTGGTAAAGAGGGGCAGAATGTCGATGAAGAAGTTTTTGACGGTGTTGCTGAGGCTCATGATGCCGCGGTCGATGCGCGTCTGCAGCTTGCCGGGCTCGTTGCCCTCCTGGCTGAAGAAGGCCATGCGGAAGGTCAGTATGCGGTCCACGACGCGCAGCGAGAGGTCACGGCTGACGTTGATGCGTATCTTCTCGCCGAAGATGCGCTGTCCGAAGGTGACCAGCGCCGCCAGCACCTCCTTGCCAAGCAGCACGGCGCTGATGATGACCAGTATGCGTGCCGCCTCGCCCCACTGGAAGCCCCCATCGAGGTGCAGCAGGGCGTTGATGCGGTCGACCGCCTTGTCAAGTACAACGGCGTTGACCTGCGCCATGAGCGACCCAAGGAAGGTCAGTGTCAGCGTTGCCACAAGCAGCCAGCGGTAGGGCGTCACGAAAGGAAGCAGCCGCCGCAGCAGTCCCCCGATGCCCATTTTTGAGGTGTTGTTGTTCTCCATATTGCGGCTGCAAAAGTACACATTTTTCGCGACATGTGGTATTTATTTTGTATCTTTGCTTCCCGAAATGAAACGACTTCTAATCATTATACTGTTGATTGGCAACACCGTGTTAGCCCAGCAGCAGGCACTGCAGCCCGGCGACCTGCTTTTCTACAGCGACACTGCCGGCATGGGCAGCGCCGTGCGCGAGAGCACGGGCAAGTACACCCATGTGGCGCTGGTTGCTGAAGTCGGCGATACCGTATGGATAGTCGATGCCACGCAGCGCCACGGCGTCAGCCGGCGCCCCTTCCTAAGGCAGCAGGAGAGCAGCGGGAAGCCCTATCCAGACATATACCGCCTCACCGTACCTTTCGACACCGCAGAGGTCATCGCCCGTGCCATAAGACTCATCGGCAAACCCTACGACAACGCCTTCCTGCCCGACAACGGCGCCTACTACTGTTCGGAACTGATACAGGCTGCTTTCGGCGACCTCTTCCCTTCAGCACCCATGAACTGGCGCGACAAGGAGGGGAACCTGCCACAGTACTGGCAAGAGCATTTCAAGAAACTCGGCATGCCGGTGCCCGAAGGAGTGCCCGGCACCAACCCGACGGACATGAGCCGCTCGCCGATGCTACAAAAGTTATAAACAAGAGAGGCCCGCGCAACGCGCGGGCCTCTCTGTTACTGGTTGGCGTACTGCTGCACCTCGTCGTGGAAGAACTCCAGCTGCACGCCTGCCTGGCGGAAGAGCTCCTCGCTCTCGGCGCCGGCATGGTACTTGCGCTCGCACACCACGCGCTTGATGCCGCAGTTGATGATGAGCATGGCGCAGGTGCGGCAAGGCGTCATGCGGCAGTAGAGCGTGGCGCCGTCGAGGGCTATGCCGCGGCGTGCGGCCTGGCAGATGGCGTTCTGCTCGGCATGCACGGTGCGCACGCAGTGGGTGGAGATATGTCCGTCGGCGTCGATGGTCTGCCGGAAAAGGTGACCCACCTCGTCGCAGTGCGGCAGACCTGCGGGCGACCCCACATAGCCCGTCACCAGCAGCTGGCGGTCCTTCACTATCACACAGCCCGAGCGGCCGCGGTCGCAGGTGGCGCGTTTGGAAGCCGTGTTGGCCAGCTCCATGAAATACTCGTCCCACGACGGGCGGTGATATGTAATCTGCTGCAACACCTCCTCCACCTGCTTGTTCAGATCCTCAAAGGTACCGCCGTTGTCGAAGCGGAAGTCGGCGTTCTCGATGCAGTATTTGAGGTTCTGCTTGTTGGGGTCGCTGTTGTCCATCTCGCGCTGCTCGTTGGCGATGAAGGTCTCGTAGGACACGTGGTCGGTCTCCGAGCCGCGCAGCACGGCGCGCTCGTAGCGCACCTTGGGGTCGGCGTCGACGGCGAAGAGGTAGAAACTCGGCTTGCCGCGCAGGGCCTCCACCTCGCCGGGGGTGCGCACGCTCTCGATGATGCAGTTGCAGCCCGACGCCGACGCCTGGCGGTAGAGCTCCTCGACGATGTAGGACGGCGTATGCTGCGCGCGCAGGTCGTTGCCCACGGCGGTCATCGTGTCGCGGTTCACCTCGAGGCCGCGGCGCTTGATCTCCTCGGTGATGAAGGCGCGCACGCTGTAGTGCACAAAGCCGCGGTTCTTGACCAGATAGTCGACGATGGTGCCCTTGCCGGCGCCCAGCGTCCCTGTAATGCCTATGGTAATCATTATCCTTTACGTTTTTAGCATCATAACGACACCCGCCCGCTTTTATTGTGCGACGGATGCATTTACACAATCAATAATGGCCAGCATCGATTTCTGACGTTCCAACAAAGCACTGTATGTCTTTGCAATGCCGCGGAATCGGCGTTGGCGCCTGTAGGCAGGGCGAGGGAACCCCTCTGACCCTACGGAGCCGGTACGGACACCCTACGGCCTTCCTACGGCCCCTCTACGGCCTTCCACTGAAGAACGGCCGAAGGGGGTCCGTAGGGGCTCCATAGGGACTCCATACCAAAAACGCCACAAAAAGGACCCGAAACGGAACTTTTTTCAGCCCGGAAGAGCCCGTTTGGATTATTATTCGTATCTTTGCACCGCAAAAGAGAGACCCCGAATTATGAAAAAGATAGTAACACTGCTGTTTGTCCTCGTGCCGCTGCTGGCGGCGGGGCAGGTGAACCACAAGGAAAGCTGCACATCGATAATGGTCGGCAAGCGCGCGTCGACCGACGGGAGCGTCATCACGTCGCACACCTGCGACGGGCGCTACCGCACGTGGATGAGCATAGAGCCGGCGCAGAAGGCCGAGAAGGGGCGCAAGCACACCGTGCGCAAGGGGACGCTGCACACCGTCGGCGCCGCCGACACCACGGGGGTGCGCAACGCGGGCTCCATAGCCATGAACGAGGCCACCTACGCCTACCTCAACACGGCCTACCCCTGCCTCAACGAGCGCCAGCTGGCCATCGGCGAGAGCACCTTCAGCGGACCCGACACGCTGGTGAACGAGAACGGCATGTTCCTCATCGAGGAGCTACAGCGCGTGGCCCTGATGCGCTGCGCGACGGCGAGGGAGGCCATAAGGCTCATTGCGCAGCTGGTGGCCAAGTACGGCTACGGCGACGGGGGCGAGTGCATCACCATAGCCGACCGCAAGGAGGTGTGGCAGATGGAGATACTGGGCGAGGGCAAGGACAAGATAGGCGGCGTGTGGGCGGCACAGCGCGTGCCTGACGACCACGTGGCGGTGAGCTGCAACATTCCGCGCATAGGACGTCTGCAGCGCGACAACCCCGAATACTTCATGTGCTCGGACAACGTAGAGGAGGTGGCGAAACGCTACGGCCTGTGGGACGGCGAGGGCGAGTTCGTCTTCTGGAAAGCCTTCAACACGCCGTGGGCCAACGGCCGCAACTTCCGCGAGCGCGAGTGGTTCATCTTCAACGCTCTGGCCCC
>OCTX011714894.1_pt1 | contig 20193 bp, 23 predicted proteins | sample 1539691 | NCBI WGS metagenome assembly OCTX01 (sample SAMN02144231, study PRJEB22623) | gut metagenome | biome: sheep rumen | host: Ovis aries | place: New Zealand
TCTTTTGTTATTTTTGACATTTATTATCTCCTCCTTTATTTTAAATTTAACTCTTAAATGTCCCTCTTTTTATGATATCTCATAATAAATTAAATCAATTACTACTACACATCTTCTTTAAATATATACTATAGTATTAAAATTAATTCTCTTTTTGTTGACTATATAAGTCTAATGCTATTGCTAAATCCTTTGGTATTGCCATCATTCCACCAGCAAGCATAGTTAGTAATCCGTCTCTAGATGGAATAGTTGCATATTCAGCTAACTTAACTTGATCTGCTTTTTCTCCATCAACTAGCCCTACTTTTAAAACTAAAGCTGGATGATCTTTTGCAAATTCAGACAAAATTTTTATTGGTGCTATTTGATCTTCACTAAAAGCAAATGCACTAGGTCCTACCAACCCTTCTGCTAAATCAATACCTAAATCATTAAATGCTCTAGCCATCAAAGTATTTTTATATACTTTATAATCAGCATTAGCTTCTCTCAATTTAACACGTAATTCCTTTGCCTCACTATCTGTGATACCACGATAATCAAACAATACTATTGATTTAGATTCATCTGCACGCTTCTTAATTTCATCAATTATAATTTGTTTTTGTTCCAATATTGCTTTACTTGCCATAACACACCTCCTTTATCTCAAAATGCCATAAAAAAGTTCTTTTACAAGACAGCAAAAGAACTTTAATTACTAAGTAATAAGTCCTCGGTAGGATTTACTTTCATACCTACTGTCTATGGCACCTACAAATTTCTTTTATTATAACTTATATTTTTTTATTTGTCAAAACTATTTTCAACTTTAATACCAGGACCCATAGTTGAAGATATAGAGATATTCTTAATGTATTCCCCTTTAACAGTTGCAGGTTTAATTCTAAGAATATTTAAGACAAAAGCATCTAAATTAGCAAGTAAATCTTCATCAGAGAAAGACGCCTTTCCAATAACTCCATGAATATTTCCAAAACTATCTGTTCTATATTCAACACGCCCTGCTTTTACTTCAGATACAGCTTTTGTAATGTCTAAAGTTACAGTACCTGTTTTAGGATTTGGCATTAAACCTTTAGGCCCTAAAACTCTACCCAATTTTCCAAGAAGTGGCATCATATCTGGAGTAGCTATCATTGTATCAAAATCAAACCAATTTTCTTTTTCAATTTTTTCTAAAATATCTGTATCTCCTACATAATCAGCACCTGCATCCCTTGCTTCTTGAGCCTTTGGACCACGTGCAACTACTAAAACTCTCTGAGTTTTTCCTGTACCTTTTGGTAGTACAATTGCACCTCTTAATTGTTGGTCAGCCTTTTTTGTATCCAAATTCAATCTCATAGCAATTTCAATTGAACCATCAAATGAACTTACTGAAGTTTCCTTAACTAACTTAACAGCTTCTTCTTTAGAATATACTTTATTTTTGTCTATTTTAGCTAAAGCTTCTGTATATTTTTTACTTCTCTTTTTCATTATATTCCCTCCTTATGTGGTAAAAGCGGATTTTTTAAATTCCTTCCACTAGGCATAACCAAGAAGAAAAAGAATTATTCTTCTTCAATAGCAATACCCATATTTTTTGCAGTACCAGCAACTATTTTCATAGCTTCTTCTACTGTATATGCATTCAAATCTGGCAATTTAATTTCTGCAATTTCTTTTAATGTTGCCTGTGAAATAGTAGCAACAGTTTCTTTTGAACCATTGACAGAACCTTTTTTTAATTTAGCAAATTTCTTCAATAAAAATGCAGTTGGTGGAGTTTTGATAACAAAATCAAAACTTCTATCCTCATATATTGAAATTTCCACTGGCAAAACATCACCCATTTTATCTCTAGTTGCTTCATTATATTTTGTACAAAAATCTTGAAGATTTATTCCAGCAGGGCCTAACACAGTTCCTACTGGTGGGGCTGGCGTAGCCTTTCCAGCTTCAATTTGTAATTTTATTTTCTTTACAGCTTCTTTTGCCACGAAAAACACCTCCTATAATTTAAAGTTTTCGCGAGTGGTACAAATAATTTGATTCCCGCTTTACAAATGCAAATTATGCTCCCACTAAATCTATATTTAAAAATAAATATAGCTACTAAATAATAACACAAAGTTGTTATAATTGCAAGAATTATTATATTCAAATTTATCCTTGTAAATTATGCTTTTTGAATTTGGGAAATCTCAACCTCAACAGAAGTTTCTTGTCCAAACAAATCAACAAGTAACAAAACCTTTTGGTTTGGCAAATCAACAGAATCAACAACACCAAACATTCCTTGAAAAGGTCCTGCTATAATTTTTACTTTACTACCTTCTACAAGCTCTACATCAACATTCATTCTACTAATTCCCATATTACCAAGAATATTATCTACTTCGTAGGGTTGCAATGGGGTTGGTTTTGCGCCCTTTCCACTTGAACCAATAAATCCTGTTACCCCAGGAGTATTACGAACAACATACCACGCTTCATCAGTCATAATCATTTCAACAAGAATATAACCTGGAAACATTTTTTTTGTTTTTTCTTTAGTCACACCATCTTTAACTTCAACTACTTTTTCTTCTGGAATAACTACTCTATAGATATAATCCTTCATATCCATAGATTCCGCCCTCATTTCTAATTTTTCTTTAACTTTGTTTTCATGTCCAGAATACGTGTTTACAACATACCATTCTTTTTCCATAAACTAACTCCTTCTTAATTAAATAAAGATCTCACAAATGCAAAAACAACATCAATTATATAAAAGAAACTGGCACAAAAGACAATAAAGAATATTGTAGCAATTGAATACTTAATCATATTTTCCTTAGATGGCCAATGAACCTTATGAAACTCGCTCTTAATACCATTACAGAAAATACGAAATTTATCAATTAAACTTTTTCTAATAACATCTTCTTTTTCTTGCCTTTTTTTGCTTTCATCTTTTTTAGCAATCTTATTTCCCTTTTTTTGTGTTATTTTTTCTAAATTGTACTCATCCTTAACTATTTTTTTTCTAACTTCAGCCATATCTCACCATTTCCTATTTTCCAAAATAAAAACACTTCTAAGTGCTTACATCAATAAAATAGCATGAACAAAGGCAAAAGTCAATTATTATAAATATTTTTTTATATTAATTAAAAAAAAAGTAATAATAAGCATCTTATAATTACTTTTATTTAATAGCAAACTTATTAAAATTAAAAAGAAAAAACACTTATAATCCAACATACAATACTAAACAAAAACAAAAAGCCAAAAACAATAGTTGGAACAATTAAAAAATGAACAAAAGCGGCATTTTGATAAATATTAAATTCCTTATAAACCAAAGTATTATTATAAAGATTTCTCTGAAGAACTTCATTTATTTCGTTAGCATCATCACTATTTTCGATAAAAGAAGCCATATTTCTTCTAAAATATTCTTGACAATATTCATGCAAATAAACAGATGCATTTCTTTCAATAACACCTCGATAGTAATTAACATCTTCCTGTGGTAAGAATAAAACTATTTCCTCAAACTTTTCCTTTAAAAATTGAGGTGTTAAACAATTTAGCATATTACAATACATAGCTATTTGTAAAAAAGCTGAATGAAAAATATCTGCTTTGATTGCAGATTCTCGCTGTCTAGAATCTTCTGACATTTTTATTATTTTTTTAAACCTAATATACTTTTCATCACCATTTAAAATACATATCTCAGAAGGAGAAAAATCAGCAACACTATAACCATGGTCATGAATATACTTTAAAGCACAATCTAAATTAAAAAAGAGAGAACGAAGTTCGATATTATTTTTATGAAAACTAGACCACGACAATAAAGTTTCATCATTAGATCCAGAATTGAAAGAAATAATATTAGATAAATTATTTTTCACAATAACACCTTACCTTAAATACATTTTATCACAAAACAAAAAAAAGACAATTTAAAAATCATCCTTCATAATACTTTCTTAATGCACATCGAAGTAAATTTCTAGCCTTTCGATTTCTAAACTCCGTAGAACTAACAGGAATATCTAACAATGTAGAAATTTCTCTATAAGTAAAGCCATTCATCTTAAGTTCAAATATTGCCCCTTCTTCAAGTGGTAATTTAAAAATAATATCACTAAAAATCTTTTGAATTTCTATATCGTTAAATAATAATTCAATATTGCCTTTATTATCAACAATTGAAGACTCATCAATTTCATTGGAATAAAAAGAAATATTTTTAATACCTCTAGTAATCTTTCGACAAAAAGATAAAAGTCTTCTTCGAACACATACAATAACAAATGTATAAAACAAAATATTACGTGATTCATCATAAGAAGATAAAGCATCGTGAAAAGCAATATAAGCTTCTTGAACAAAATCTTCATAATCATATCCATATTGATTAAAACTACTATAAATCTCATTTGCTATACTACAAATTACAGGAAAATACTTCTTATATAAGACTGTCCTAGAAAAATCGTCCTCTTCCTTTACCATATAAATTAATTCGTAATCATTATAACTTTTATAATTCATAAAACCTACTTTCTATTCCGAATTATTTCATAAATCATTATTCCAGCTGCAACACTTGCATTCAAACTATTTGTTTGTCCATACATAGGAATCTTAGCTAAAAAATCACATTTCCTTTCTACTAAAGATGAAATTCCATTTCCTTCATTCCCTATAACAAGAGCAATCTTTCCACTATAATCAATCTCTCTATAATCAGTACTATTTTTTAAAGAAGTTCCTACTACCCAAAAACCATGTTTTTTTAATTTTTCGATTACATTAACCAAATTACTAACTGAAACTACTTTTACCTTATCAAGAGTTCCTACACTAGTCTTCATAACGGTAGCATTCAGCTGGACTTGTCTATCTTTTGGGATAACAACAGCTCCTACCGAAGCAGCCTCACAAGTTCTAATAATTGCCCCCAAATTATGAGGATCTTCTAAATGATCTAGCAAAACAATAAAATCAATATCATCTTTTTGCAAAACCTCATTAATTTCATAATATTTATAATCCGGAATATCTAGAATTATACCTTGATGAATACCAGAACACAAATTATCAATTTCTTTTTTTGAACGTTTTTCTACAGGAATTTTATTTGTTTCTATTAGAGAAATTATCTCTTTATCTGCAAAACTATCTTGAATAATTATTTTTTTAATAAACTTATTTTTTTTTAATAAATCTTTAGCAACATTTTTTCCATATACCAACATAATCAATCACCAACTATATAATCCATAATTTCCTTTATTCTTTTTTCATTACCGATTAAGTCCAAATAACCAATTAACCCCTCTAGTCCAGTTGCACATTTATATGTAACAATATCACAACTTTTTGGATGTCTATGTGTTTTACTATTTCTAATTCTATTAAATATTTCTATCTCTTCCATAGACAAAAATTCTTCTTTTATCATTTTATGAACAGCACTAGCTTGAGCTACAGCACTAACATACTTAATTGCCTCCCTTTGTAAGGAATCAACATTTACTTTTCCTTTAAGAATAAGAAAATGCCTAATATAGTTTTCATAAACGCAATCACCTATATATGCTAATACCAAATTATTAATCTGTTTCACCTCTAAACTACTTAATGATTTCAAATTTTGTCCCTTCCCTAGTATCCAATAAAGAAATACCCTGCTGCAGCAATTCATCACGAATAGCATCTGCTAAAGCAAAGTCTTTTCTCTTTTTTGCTTCTGCTCTTAAAGTAATTTTTTCATTTATATATTTTTCCAATTCAGAATCTACAGCATTCTCCTTTTTAATTAAGTCTAAAGAAAAGACTTTATCAAAATTACTTATTAGTTCTAACTTTGTATTTCCATTAACAGAATCATCTTTTATTAATTCATATAATATTGTCAGTGCATTTGCTGTATTAAGATCATTACTTAAAGCTTCAATAAACTTATTATTATATAAATCAAAAGACTTTTTATCATATGTTCCTTCTTTAGGTATCAAAGATATTTTGTTATATAACTTATTTAAAGTAGTTTCACATTGATTCAAAATTTCATAAGTAAACAATAATTGTTTACGATAATGAGATCCTAATACCATAAATCGAAAAGATAAAGGATTATAGCCTTGGCCTTCCAAAGTCGATACTCTTAAAATATCTCCCTTAGACTTACTCATTTTTCCACTTTCATCAATTAAATGTTCATTATGAAACCAATGCCTACACCAATTATGACCAAGATAAGCTTCTGATTGAACTATTTCATTTGTATGATGTGGAAAAATATTATCTACCCCGCCACCATGCAAATCCAAATATTCACCTAAGTATTTAATAGCTATACCAGTACATTCTATATGCCAACCAGGATAGCCTTTACCCCAAGGAGAATCCCATAACATCTCATGATTTTCAAATTTACTAATAGTAAACCATAAAACAAAGTCAGCCTGATTATGTTTATTACTATCAAAATCAACTCCTTCTCTGGCTCCAACTACCATTTGATTTTCCACATGATTAGTTAAAACATAATAGTCATCAACTTTATTGACATCAAAATATATATTTCCTCCAGACTCATATGCATAACCAGTTTCCAACAACTTGCTTATTATTTCAATATAAAAATCTATGTTTTGAGTTGCAGGAGATACAATTTCAGGTTTTGCACAATTAACTTTTGCAAAATCTTCAAAAAAAGCCTTAGTATAAAAATCTGCTATTTCATATGCTGATTTTCCTTCTCTTTTTTTAGCAACTTCCATTTTATCTATACCAGAATCAGAATCACTAGTTAAATGGCCAACATCAGTAATATTCATTGCTCTTATAACCTTGTATCCCAAATATTTTAAAGTCTTTTCAAGGACATCATGACCAATATAGTTTCTAATATTACCAATATGTGCATAATGATATACAGTAGGGCCACAGGTATAAAATCTTACAACACCATCTTCTGTTGTTTTTAATTTCTCTATTTTTCTTGTCATTGTATTATATAATTTCATGAAATCACCTCATCTCCATTATAACAAAGACAAATTTAAAAAGAAATACCATATTCTTCTTCTAAAATAGTATTTAATTTATAGAATCCATTTTGTTTGTAATTCAATTTGTCCCATATTAAAAATATATCTTTTTTTGTAATATTCAAATAATTACTATTGTTTTTTATATCTTTAGAAAACTTTAAAACAAATTCATTCTTAGAAATATCATCAAACGATAATACTAAGTCAAATGAAAAAGGAGAAGAATCTAAATAACTTGAATTATTTGCAAATCCAAAAGATGAATCCAATTTTGTAGATGTAAAAAAAGCAATGCACTTAGACAACACAATTTTTTCACCTTTATAATTCATAATATATCCCATTTTCAAAGCTTGCAAAATTTGCTTTAATATAAAAGTATTACAATTTTCAACATGATCAATAAGAATAAGAGAAAAAGGGTTTTCTTTAACACTAGAAAACAAATAATCACTATTTCCACTATAATCACAAGCATCACCCACTAACTTGGAAAAAGAAGAATTAGTTTTATAATCTAACATATTAATTTTAATAAAATTAGTAGTAGGAAAAAGTTCCTCAATCATAATATCTATAAAAAATGTTTTACCAACACCTTTTTTACCAACAAATAAAAATGACATTGTTCTTTTATTCTTTACATAATCGTATGTACATATTTTCTCAATAAACTTATCAATCAAAACTTCTTTAGTATATACCTTTTTCTTTAAAATCATCTTAATTCTTTTTTTATTATGCTTGAAAAAGTCTTTTTTAGGTACTTTATTAAGATTATAGAGAACTGTTTCAATATCTACTTTTGTAACAATAGCTTTACTTTTTTTATTAGCAGACTCTTTTTTATTGTATCTTGAACGATATTTTAATTCTTCTTTCTTATACATCAAAGCTTCTTTAAAATTATGTTTTATTATTTCTTGATTCTTTTTTAACTCAAATTCTTTTACTTTAGACTCGTATTTTAAGCGCAAATTATCAAATTCATTTTTTTTAATAGAACAATAAGAACAAATTTCATCTAAAAAATCTATTGTTTTATCTGGCTGTCTTCCCTTAAAAAAGCAATTAAAAGACAAAGTAAGAAGGTAATCAATTAATTCAAAAGGAAAAGATACTAAATGATATTCTTCATAAATAGGAATTAAGTTTAATAAAATATTTTTCACTTCACCCTTATTTGGTTCAGAAATAAACACCTTTTGAAATCTTCTATCAAAAGCTTTATCTTTTTCTATAAACTTACTATATTCAAAACTAGTAGTAGCACCTATTATTTTTATCTCATTACGAGCTAAATATGGTTTTAAAATGTTAGAAGCATCTATAGCTCCCTCTGCTCCTCCCGCTCCAACAATAGTATGAAATTCATCAAAAAAAACTATAATGTTAGGATTATTAATTAATTCTAATATTATTTTATTAAGTTTTTCCTCAAACTCACCTCTATATTTAGTTCCGGCAACCAAATTAGAAATAGAAATATTGTAAATCACTTTATCTTTTAATTTAAATGGTACTTCTCCATAAGCAATTTTTCTAGCTAATTCTTCTACTACTGCAGTCTTTCCAACCCCAGCTTCACCTATTAAAAGAGGATTATTTTTATTCTTTCTTAAAAGAATTTCAATCAATCTTTGTACCTGTAATTCTCGTCCTATAACAGGACTATATTGATTTGCCAAACTACACTTGTTCATATTAATACCAAACTTATCCAACAAAACTTTTCCCACATCACTCTTTACAGTTGACTCATAAGACAAAAAATTATTATATAAACTAAACAGATCTATATTCATCCCTAACAATATTTGAATTGCCACTCCATCACCAACTTGAAAAAGAGCCATAAGTAAATTATATGGTGTAATAATATGACCCTTATCAACACTAGAAGCTGCTTTTGATAAAATTTTACGAAGCAATGGCGTAAATAAAAACCATTTACTCTTCTTTTTTCCTATTCCTATACATGATATCAATTTATTACGAAAATCTTCATATAATATTCCATAATCATTTAACATTTGCGTAATTTCAAGAGAAGAGTTTTTTAAAATTGCTAACAGCAAATGCTCACTTCCCACATAAGGGTGCTTTAAATCTAACATTTCCTTTTTCGCAACTATAATAATTTTTTGAGCTGCTTCATCAAAAGTAAAATTCATTATATCACCTAAATCAATTTTATAATTTTCAAAAAATCTTAGCAAGAAAATAACATCCAAAAAAAGCGACAAAAAAAGAGTGAAAAATCACTCTTAAATAATCTCATTCACTATTATATAGTTAAAATAATAAAAACAATTAACAATATAATAAATAACTCCATAAGTAATTTCCAAACACTTTTTATCCAAGATTTATAAGAAATACCTAAATAAGATAAAGTAGCCATTAAAGCCAAACTAGTAGGAGCTACTAACGTAGTCAAACCATACATTGATTGAAAAATGACAGCGTTTACACCATAACTTTTAACATTATTTACTACACTAACATAATATTGAGCTATACTTTGAAAGCTATAAGTAGCATCAGAATTAAACAATCCTGCAAGCATAGCAACAATAACAGTAGTGAAAATGTTAAATCCTTTACTTAATCCTAAAATTGCTTTATAAATTGTCAATTGGAAAGGGTGATAAGTAACTAATACTAAAATAGAATATATTAAAATAACAATTCCAGCTGGAGCTAAAGCTACTCTTACACCTTTTTTAAAGCCATCAAATATATCATCGATTGATATCTTATATATAAAAGATAATAAACATATAACTAAAGCCATTGGTAAAAACATATCTGTAATATTCCAGTTACCGAAGGCATTGATTGTTCCAAATAATTTTGAAAATAATGGAAAGCCAAAAATTTTCATTTCTTGAAAACCTTTAGTAACATCTTCAAATAACTTAATACCAAATCCAGATTCACCCCATGGTATAAATGCTAATATAAATAAAACAAACATTAGCCCAAAAATAATAGTTATTGGTAAAATTGGTTGTTTTATATTAACAGTATGTGGTATAAACTCATTTCCTTTTATTAAAGTTTCTTTTACAACAATAATGTCTTCATCCTTTAAAGCTGCTTTATTGTTGTTTTTCTTAGTTCTAGAAGTTGTTCCTTTAGATGATGTTTTTGTAACTCTTGTACTCTTAGAAGAAGTACTTTTTGCTGCTGGTTTCTTAGAAATAACAGTTTTTTTCTCTATTGAATCTTCTGATTTTTTCACTGGTTTTTTCTCAATTTTTATTTCTGTTTCACCTTTCTTAATATACATTAGCATATTAAAGATAACCAAAACAATTGCTACTGCTAAGATTACAAATCTAACTCCAATTTGATAATCTAATTTTAAAGAGAACGCACTCATTAAAATTCCTATATTAGATTGGGCATATGTAGTACCAATTAAACCGGCACAAATAGAACCAATAGTAACAAAAGCAGCTACCATCTTATCATATCCCATTAATAATATTAAAGAAATTATAAATGGAATAAATAGAGCCAATCCAAATTGAAATCCACATATTGAAACAATTAAAGCATTAACAATAACTAGAATTGATAATACAACTCTTTCCTTTCCCTTTACTGCATCTACTATCTTATCTAAAAAGATACGATATGCTGGAATTTTATATAAAATTCCATAAAATCCTCCAACTAGAATTACAAAAAATGCAATATATCCAAAATAACTCAAAGCAGTCAATGGATAATTAAACAAATCAAATAATCCCATTTGAACGCGTCCTTGATCTGTATACTCACCAGAATAATAAGCAGCTGGTAAAATCCAAGTAAGTATCATAAACACTAACATAGTAACAAGAACGACTTTGCTTATATTATGTTTTTTCATAATTAACCTCCCAAAATAATTATAACTACTTAACGACGTTTTTACAAGTATTTACACTTTTTTTTGATGAAATTTTGGTGAAAAAAGAAGAATTATATATCTTTATTCTTCTCTTTCATAGTTGGAAACAATAATACATCTCTAATAGATTCTTGCTCAGTAAATAACATCATTAATCTATCAATACCATATCCAATTCCACCAGCTGGTGGCATTCCATACTCTAAAGCTTCTACAAAGTCCATATCAATATCATTAGCTTCATCATTACCTAATTTTTTCTCTTCTAATTGTTTTTCAAATCTGTCTAGTTGATCAATTGGATCATTTAACTCCGTATATGCATTGGCAAATTCTTTTCCTCCAATAAACAATTCAAAACGATCAACAAATCTTGGATCAGTTGGATTTTTCTTTGTTAATGGAGATATTTCTACTGGATGGCCATATAAAAACGTAGGCTGTATTAACGTCTCTTCAACATATTTTTCAAAGAATTTATTAATAATATGTCCATAAGTCTTTTCATGATCTTCAAGTTCTATTTTATGTTCATTAGCTAACTTCAAACAATCATCCAAATCACTAATTTTTTTAAAATCAATTCCTGTTTGTTCCTTAATTGCCTCTGTCATACTGATTCGCTTCCATGAATTGCCCAAATCAATATCATATTTTCCAAAATGATAAATTAATTTATTAAAAACCTCTTTTCCAATAAACTGAAACATCCCTTCAGTCAAATTCATCATTCCTTCCAAGTCACTATATGCAAGATAAGCCTCCATTAAAGTAAATTCTGGATTATGCTTAGTATCCATACCTTCATTTCGAAAAACACGACCAATTTCATATACAGCCTCCATGCCACCTACTAATAATCTCTTTAGTGGAAGTTCTAGCGCAATTCTAAGATACATATCTAAATTTTGAGCATTATGATGTGTAATAAAAGGTCTTGCTGCAGCTCCAGATAACAAAGTTGTTAAAACTGGAGTTTCAACTTCAACAAAACCTTGATTATCCATATAATTTTGAATAGCTCTAATTATTTTTGGCCTTAAAAAGGCAACTCTTCGTGAATCATCGTTCATAATTAAATCAACATAACGGCGACGATATCGTTCCTCAACATCAGTAAGTCCATGAAACTTTTCTGGTAATGGACGAAGGGCCTTTACTAAATGCGTATATTCCAAACATTTAATAGTAACTTCACCGGTCTTTGTTTTCATTACCTTGCCATAGACACCAACTATATCTCCAATATCAGCCATTTTGAATAAATTATAAGCATCTTCACCAACATCATTAACTGATATATATATTTGTATTGAACCTGTTTTATCTTTTATAGTAAAGAAAGATGCTTTTCCCATTTTTCTAATAAACATAATTCTTCCAGCAATCTTAGCAGTGTCATTCATATTTTCAAATTCATCATGATCAATACCTATATACTTTTCTTTGACTAACGATGCGTAATCTTTTCTATCATATTTACAACCAAAAGGGTCAAGGCCAAGACTTTTTAATTTTTCTGCCTTTTCCCTTCTTACTAATTCTTGCTCTGTAAAATCTCTCATAAAATCCTCCTAACTTTCCTTTAAAACCACTGTATGCGTCAATTTATCATGAATAGCACAACCATCTTTTCTAGTCATAATCATAACTACAGATATAAAAGTAACAATCCACTGTATCATTTCTAACAATATTATCATATATAAATAAATTCTTCTTGGGCTAAATAGCATAATTCCAAAACTTACAATATCAAATAGTATAAAATTTGCTATAAAAGCTCTAAAAAGCATTTGATTCATAAATAATTCTCCTTCTGTTGGAACTATTCTTATTCGTAATAATTTTTTACCTAAAGTTTGTCCTTTAGTATAAATTTGATAAACAACAAAATATAAAATATTAATCACTATTGTAGTTAAAGATACCAATCCTGAGCTTCTAGCCAATCTGTAATATATGTCAGTATATTCTTGCAAATAGCCAGTATTATCAAGTTCCTTATTTTGAAATTTTTCTATAATTTCAGCACTCTTTTTCTCTAAATTTGAAATTTTTTTACTATCGACAAATGGTGCAGTGATAAGAGTAGCTAGGAATGAAACAAACAATATATCTATTAAAAAGGCAAGAAATCTTTGCAAAAATAAAGCTTTTTTCCTACTTTTAAAATTTTTATCGTCTATATTTGCAACCAATTCATTTTTATCTACCATTTTCTTCCTCCTTAAATTCATTTAATATACAAATTATATCATGAATATTAGATGTTTTATATACTTTATTTTTTAATTCACGAGCAGATTTTATTCCTTTAAAATACCAAGAAATATGGTTTCTAATTTCTAAACAAGCTATTTTTTCACCCTTTAATTGAGTTAACAAATTCAAATGCCTTAAACATAAGTCTATTCTATCACAAATTCCAACACTTTCTATCTTTTCTCCATTTAAATAACAAAGTATATCTCTAATAAGCCAAGGATTACCAAGAACACCTCTACCTATCATAATCGCGTCGCAATGAGTTTCATCAAGCATTCTTTTTGCATCTTCTGGAGTTTTAATATCACCATTTCCAATCACAGGAATAGATACAGCATCTTTTACAGCTTTAATTATACTCCAATCAGCAATACCACTATATCCTTGACTACGAGTTCGAGGATGAATGCAAATTGCGCTAGCTCCAGCTTTTTCAACTACTTTAGCTACTTCTATTGCATTAATATGTTTACTATCCCAACCACTTCTAATTTTAACTGTAACTGGTATAGGTACGGCTTTAACTACTGCACTTACTATATCATATATCTTATCTACATCTTTTAAAAGAGCACTCCCAGCTTGTGCTCTAACTGCTACCTTTGGAACAGGACATCCCATATTTATATCTATAATATCAGGATGCATATTTTCATATATATATTTTGCTGCTTCTACAAAAGAATCCTTATCACTACCAAATATTTGTTGCGCAAGAGGTCTTTCACACTCCTCCATATAAAGCATACCTAGTGTTTTTTCATTTCCAAAAGTAATTGCTTTATCACTAACCATCTCGGCATATATTAATCCACACCCCATTTCCTTACATATCTTACGATATGCAGAATTACACACACCAGCCATAGGAGCTAATACTATTTGGTTCTTAATTTTAACATTCCCTATATTCCATTCCATAAAAATCCCTTTTCTTAACATGCATATTATATAATACTTTTCAATTTAAAACAATAAAAAATGATTCATAAGAACCATTTATTTATAAATTTATTTTACTTTTTCTTTGGGATTTTCTCTTACATTAATATCGGGATAATAAATACGTATTAACTCTACAGGTATTAAACTCCATTTAGTCTTATCTAAGAAACTATCACGCTTGAACTTAATTCCTAATTTTAGAAGAGCTGTTTCTAAATATGGTATTGATATTTCACGTCCAAACAAATCATAAGTTTTACCATTTTCTTCATTTATAAAGCTCTCACATCTAACTAATTTGATAAAACAAAACTCTTCCTCAGAATAGTCTAAAGTTATTAATAGCCCATTAGCATCTAGCTTATAGAATGTTCCCGATGTTAAAGAAGTCCCTTTACCAGGTTTACCTAATTCTAAATCATTTGATACTTCCAGTTTACCCTTACTTTGTTTTACAGATGATAAAGTCTCCAATACTAAACGAGCTATGTTTTGTACCATCTCCTCTGTATTTTCCTTTATTTGGCTCGTTCTTTCTTCTTGATCTATGCTAGGCGTTTTATTTAAAAGAATTCTTCCAACAGCACCATCAAACGCCTTCCGTAAAACCTCAGGATTAATATTACCAACTCTTATTCCCATTTAAATAACCCCCTCAATAAATATATTTATGATAATAACATAAAACAATAAAATAATCAACTTATATTATAATAAATTCTTATTATTTCTATTATAATTCAGTAAAAACATATAAAAATAATCCACAATTAAAAAAATTGTTAGTAATATAAAAAAGAGCAAGTAAAAACTGACTCTTTTTCAGTACTTTGACTGAACTATAACTTATTTATTTTTCTTTAATAAATCTCTAATTTCTTCAAGCAATTGAACTTCTTCAGATTTCTTTTCTGGTTCATCTGACTTAGGTTTTTCTTTTTTACCAATTGTCATAATTTTATTAACAAATTTCAATAAAACAAATAAAACCAAAGCCATAATTAAAAAATTAATAACAGCTGTTATAAAATCACCATACTTAATAACCTGTCCACCATAAATTTTAAAAGTTCCCCCAACTTCTGCTCCACCAATACCATTAATTAGTGGATTAATAAAATCTTCCGTTAAAGCAGAAACAATTCCTTGAAAAGCACCACCTATAATAACACCAATTGCCATATCCATTACATTTCCGCGTAAAATAAATGACTTAAATTCATCTATAAAAGAAGAACCTTTAGCACTTAATTTTTTTAAATCATCCTTGCTAACTTTTTTTTCCATTATCCTCACTCCTATATCTATATTATAGTGTTTTTTTCTTTTTTTCAAGAAAAAAAGAACAGATTATACATCCAATTCTTTTAATAACTCAGCTTTATTCATTTTAGAATAATTTTTAATTCCCTTTTCTTTAGCTATTTCTCTTAATTTTGTTATGGATAAAGATTCTAAATTATTATCATTTTCTTCTGGCATTTTGCCATTCTCAACCAAATAATCTATTTGTTCTTTTGTTAAAGTCTCATATTCCAATAATGTCTCAGCAATTAATTTCAATAAACTTTTATTTTTATTAATAATATCTGTTGCTTTTTTATGACAATCATCAATTATTTTTCGCATTTCCATATCTATCTCATTAGCAACTTCATTTGAAAAATGCTGTGGTTTATTATAATCTCTTCCTAAGAAAACGCTTCCAGATTGCTGTTCAAATTGAAGAGGCCCTAAATCGCTCATACCATATTCTGTTACCATCGATCTAACTATCTTAGTAGCTTTTTCAAAATCATTATGAGCACCAGTAGTAATTTCACCAAAAACAATTTCTTCAGCAGTTCTTCCACCTAAAAGACCAGTAATTTCTTCTAATAAATCAGTCTTTGTAGAACACAATTTTTCCTCTGTTGGAACCATCATATTATAACCACCAGCTGTTCCTCTAGGAATAATAGTAACTTTCTGAACATCACTTGCACTTCTAAGTTTTAATCCAATGACAGCATGTCCTGCTTCATGATAAGCAACTAATTTTCTATCATCTTCTGTATATTTATGACTAACTTTAGCTGGTCCCATAAGAACTCTATCTGTAGCCTCATCAATTTCACTCATTGTTATTTCATCTTTATTTCTTCTAACGGCAAGTAATGCAGCTTCATTTAATAAGTTTTCCAAATCAGCACCACTAAATCCTGGAGTTCTTTTTGCTAAATTTTTTAACGTAATTCCATCTGCTAAAATCTTATTCTTAGCATGTACTGCTAATATTTCCTCTCTACCTTTTACATCAGGCAAATTAACTGTTACTTGCCTATCAAATCTTCCAGGTCGAAGAAGAGCAGGATCTAAAACATCTGGCCTATTCGTAGCAGCAATGATAATAATACCTTCATTAGCACCAAAACCATCCATTTCCGTAAGTAACTGATTTAATGTTTGTTCCCTTTCATCGTGTCCTCCGCCTAATCCAGTTCCTCTTTGACGCCCAACTGCATCTATTTCATCAATAAAAATTAAACATGGAGCATTTCTCTTTGCTTGTTGAAACATATCACGAACACGACTTGCTCCAACACCTACAAATAATTCAACAAAATCTGAACCACTAATAAAATAAAATGGAACATTAGCTTCTCCTGCAACTGCTCTAGCAAGTAAAGTTTTACCTGTTCCTGGAGGCCCCATTAATAAAACACCCTTAGGAATCCTAGCACCCAATTTTTGAAATTTTTTTGGATCTTTCAAGAAATCTATTAATTCTTTAACTTCTTCTTTTTCTTCTTTTAATCCAGCTACATCCTTAAATGTTACCTGATTATTTTCATCATTTAGACGAGCTCTACTTTTTCCAAAATCTAAAGAATTCTTATTTCCAGCCATTTGTCTGCTAAAAAACCAAAAAGCAGCTCCTACTAATAAAACAATAGGGACAACATTGATAAGAATTAGTAATAATGATGACGCATCAGGATCAGCTTGAACTGTCAATTTCATCTTTCTTCTATCACTTGCAGCAACAATTTTTTTCATAACTTCATCAGAAAGAGGTAAAACAGCTTCAAAACTTTCATTTTCTTTATAATTATTTAAAGTACCACTCACTTCATATACATAACCATTCCCTCTTGGGACTAAATGTAGTTCTGTAACCTTACCTTTATTTAATTTTTCAATAAATTCATCATAACTAAATTCATGTACATCCTTATTCATTACATTAAATACATAAAACATACCCAACATAATGATACCTAAAAGTACATATGGCAATAACCCTTTTTTTAACGTTTTTCTATCAATCTTCTTATTCACAGACATTCCTCCTAACTGTATTTCAATATTATATCATAATCATCTGTTTTCTTTTTGTCAAATTTAGATTTTTTAATTCCTGGTATCCACACCACGTTTCCTATAGAATCCACAACTATTGGCCAAGAATCTCTCTGCATCAAAGACACTTTTTTATCAATAAAAATGTCTTTTATCTTTTTAGTACCATTTAGGCCTTTTATTTTCATTTTATCTCCTACCTTCCGAGTTCTAACAATAAGCGGAAAAACAATCTCTTTGCTATTTAATCTACAAATATCATTACTATTTCCATCTATTGAATCTACTCTTTCGATATTATGATTATTTGGTAAATCAACATAATTATCAAATTCTATCTCATAATTAGTAATAATCTCTGTTTCTCTCAAAAATTCCATAGAATCATATTTTTTTACAGCAACAACTTGATTTGGCAAATTAATAAAACCATTAGCTTTCTTACTTTTTAAGAATCTCAAAAGCAACTCAATATGTTTATCACTTACAAGTATTAAATCGTCTTGATAAAATTCACTTAATAAATAGTATAAAATTTCTTTTTGAAGGTATACATCTTCCTTTAAAAATTTTGAAATAATAATATGATTATCACACATAATTCTTTCAATAGCCTCCAAACGAATTTTATCAATAAATCTACTTGCCTCACTTAAAGTATTACTAAACTTCAAAAACTTTAAATGCACATTTTGATCTTCTTCTTTTAAAGGCTTTAATATATATTTACGATACCTATTTCTAGTATATTTATCTTTATTATTTGAACTATCAACAAAATACTTTACACCATTCAACAAATCATATTCCTCTAATTCCTTTTTTGTATATTTAATAAGCGGACGAACAATTGAATAATTTCCCATAGGAACATCCTTTTTAAAGCCACTATATCCTCCAAGATTTGATCCTCTAACTATTCTCATCAATATTGTCTCCACTAAATCATCTCCATGATGAGCAGTCATTAAATAACTAGCATTATATTTATTAACAATATTTTCGAAAAAATTATATCTAATATTTCTAGCTTCGTTATGAAAATTATCATCTCCATAATCTTCAATAATCATCGACTCAAAAATAATACTATTTTTATTACAATACTCTTTCAAAAAATCTGATTCCTGATAACTTTCTTTACGAATATTATGATTTACATGCGCTATAACTAAAAATAAATTATATTTTTTACGAATTTTTAATAACATATCAACTAAAGCCATAGAATCAGGACCTGCCGAACAACCAACAACAATTCTATCACCAAGATGAAAAATGAATTCATTCTCTATTTTAATCATAAAAAAATCCACCCAATCAAAATATATTATAACAGAAAAAAAGAAAAATAAATAATTATTCTTCTGGAATTTGTAAAATATATTCACCATCCTTTGAATAAAGATATTTTTCTCTAGCATACCTTGCTATATAATCAGGATTCTGAAGCTTATTTGCATCAACCTTTAATTCTTCTTCCTTTTCCTTCAAATTTGTTAGCTTATCATCTAAAGCTTTCTTTTCTTGATACTTGTCAAATATTTCTATCCAATATTTACCAATAGTAAATGTCATAGCAAAAATAATTAAGCATGAAAAAAAACCAAAAAGCAATAATCTTGTCCTTAATTTTCGGTGAACTTTACGTTTTGCCATAACATACCCATCCTTTCAACATATATTATACTACGTTTATATCACCAAAAATAACAGTCTTTTTTATTGTTTACATAAAATTTACATTATTTATTAGAAAAAAAACGATTTGATAACAAAAAACCAAAAATAAGGAAAAGAAAAAAATAAGAATGAATAATGCCATTATTCAATAACAAAAGAATAAAAAAATACATAAGTACACTACCAATACAAAAAATAGCATCAAAAATAACTTTTAAAAGTCTTTTTTTATAAAATAAATAACCATAAATCTTAGACATTAAAAAATGAAGAAAAAAGCCATAAATAAAAGATACTAAAAAACTAATAATTTGTTCTTTTAAAACCATCATTTGAATAATCTACTCAAAACACTTTCTTCTTTATCTCTTTTTTTACTTTCTAAGATATAATCGATTGAATTTATAGACCCCTTTATAGTAACATTTCCAGACAAAGTATCCAACTTTATTAATTCTAACCCTTCACCTTTAACAATAATAAATCCCATAGTTGTTTCTAAAAGAAAATGAAGACTATCAAAATTTTCAATTTTCTTTACACCAGTAATAACTAATGTTTTTCGCTCTAGCAAATTAATACTATGACCATAATTACTAACATTAGAACTTTCTCTATCCATAATCATCCTCCTACAAAATAATATGTAAAAAAGCAAAAAAATAGCACAAAAAAACACTGAATATAAACTACTCAGTGTCATTTTTTTATTCTTCTTCTGCTATATCTTCAGCTTTTTCATATTCTTCTAAAATAGCTTCTTCAAACATTGAACGAACTTCTGGATTAATTGGATGAGCAATATCCCGATATCCACCTGTTGCTGTTTTTCTACTTGGCATTGCTATAAATAGACCGTTGTCTCCTTCAATAATTCTAATATCATGTACTGCAAAACTATCATCTAATAAAACAGATGCAATTCCCTTCATACGAGAACCTTCCTTTTCAATTTTACGTACATTTACTGATGTAATCTTCATAAGATTTTTCCTCCCT
>OCTX012283209.1_pt1 | contig 20172 bp, 15 predicted proteins | sample 1539691 | NCBI WGS metagenome assembly OCTX01 (sample SAMN02144231, study PRJEB22623) | gut metagenome | biome: sheep rumen | host: Ovis aries | place: New Zealand
TGGAGCGACACGATGAGCCAGGTGGAGGAGACGCTCGGCGGACTGCGCATCATCAAGGCCTTCTGTGCCGAGGGCAAGATGAACGCCCGCTTCGACCGCATCAACAGTGCCTATCGTAACGACATCATGCGGGTGAACATACGCCAGTCGTCGGCCCACCCCATGTCAGAGTTCCTGGGCACCATTCTCATCGTCATCGTGCTCTGGTTCGGCGGCATTCTCGTGCTCAACTACCACGCCCTCTCAGGCCCCATCTTCATCTACTACATGGTGATGCTCTACTCCATCATCAACCCGCTGAAGGACTTCTCGAAGGCCGGCTACAACATTCCCAAGGGCCTGGCCTCGATGGAGCGCGTCGACAAGATTCTGATGGCCGAGAACACCATCAAGGAACCGGCGCAGCCACGCCACATCGCGGCCTTCGAACACCAGATAGAGCTGCGCCACGTGTCGTTCCGCTACAACGACAGGTGGGTGCTGCGCGACGTCAGCCTCGTCATACCCAAGGGCAAGACCATCGCCATCGTCGGACAGTCGGGCTCGGGCAAGTCAACCCTCGTCGACCTCATACCGCGCTACTACGACGTGCAGCAGGGCGAGGTGCTCATCGACGGCATCAACGTCCGCGAGCTGGGCATCCACGACCTGCGCCAACTCATCGGCAACGTCAACCAGGAGGCCATCCTCTTCAACGACTCGTTCCGTGCCAACATCTCGTTCGGCGTCGACGGTGCCACCCAGGAGCAGATCGAGGAGGCCGCCCGCATCGCCAACGCCTACGACTTCATCATGCAGTCTGAGCACGGATTCGACACCAACATCGGCGACCGCGGCTCGCGCCTCTCCGGCGGCCAGCGCCAGCGCGTCTCGATAGCCCGCGCCATACTGAAGAACCCGCCGATACTCATCCTCGACGAGGCAACATCGGCCCTCGACACCGAGAGCGAGCGACTGGTGCAGGACGCCCTGGAGCGACTGATGAAGACGCGCACCACCGTGGCCATCGCCCACCGCCTGTCGACCATCAAGAACGCCGACGAGATCGTCGTCCTCCACGAGGGCCGCATCGTCGAGCGCGGAACCCACGACCAGCTGCTCCTCAAGGACGGCTACTACCGCAAGCTACATGAAATGCAGAGTTAAATACCTCGCGACGTTCTACCTGCTGACGGTGCTCATCTTCGTGGCCGCCAAGCTGGCCTTCATGCTCGCCTACAGCAGGACCGTCCCCTTCACCGTCGGCGACGTCTTCGACGTCGTCGCCCACGGCCTGACCCTCGACCTCTCCACGGCGCTCTACTTCCTCGTCGTGCCCTTCCTCCTAACGGCAGCCAGCCTCATTGCCGACATAATCACCCACAAAAAGCCTCCCCTACGGGGGGAGGTTTGGAGGGGGCTTTCCCTACGGGGGGAGGTTTGGAGGGGGCTTCTTTCCCGCGCCTACAACGCCGTAGTAGCCATAGCCTTCGCCCTGGCCTTCGTGGCCGACACCAGCCTCTACGCGTTCTGGCAGTTCAAGCTCGACGCCTCGTGCCTCAGCTACCTCACCTCGCCCACCGAGGCGATGGCCAGCGTCACCCCCGCCTATCTGCTCCTGCGCCTGCTGGCCGTAGTCGTCGTGGCCGCCGCCATATATTGGCTAAGCCCCCTCCAACCTCCCCCCGTAGGGGAGGCTATCAAAAGCCTCCCCTACGGGGGGAGGTTGGAGGGGGCTTTGAGGTTGGAGGGGGCCCTCTACCTCGCCCTCATCCCCATCATCATCATCGGCATCCGCGGCGGACTGGGCGAGTCGACCACCAACATCGGACAGGTGTACTTCTCGCAGAACCAGTTTCTGAACCACTCGGCCGTCAACCCCGTCTTCTCGTTCCTCTCGTCGATAGGCAAGTCGGGCGACTACATACCCGACTACAGCTACTACAGCGACGAGGAGTGCGACGCCCTGACCGACAGCCTCTTCTCAACCGCCAGCGACCAGCCCGACACGCTGCTTGGCACCACCCGGCCCAACATCGTCATCATCGTCATGGAGAGCTGCGGCGGACAGTTCACCGAGCTCGGCGGCCACGACGAGATCACCCCCCGCCTCAACCAGCTGGCCCGCGAGGGCGTCTACTTCACCCAGTGCTACGCCAACTCATGGCGCACCGACCGCGGACTGGTCAGCACGCTCAGCGGCTACCCGGCCTTCCCCACCACGTCGGTGATGAAGATACCCGAGAAGAGCCGACTGCTGCCATCCATCGCCAAGACCCTCGCCGCTGACGGCTACTCGACGGCCTTCTACTACGGCGGCGACATCAACTTCACCAACATGCGCAGCTACGTCGTCGCCACCGGCTACCAGCAGCTGCGCTGGAAGACCGACTACCCCCGCAGCCAGCAGACCTCGGCGCAGTGGGGCGTGCGCGACGACCTGATGTTCCGTTCGCTGCTCGACGACATCAAGCACGAGACGTCGCCCCACTGGATGAAGACCATCCTCACGCTGTCGAGCCACGAGCCCTGGGACGTGCCCACCCACGACCTCGACGACGAGGTCTACAACGCCTTCCACTACCTCGACCGCTGCGTCGGCACGTTCATCGACTCGCTGCGGCAGACGCCGCAGTGGCGCGACCTACTGGTCATCCTGCTGCCCGACCACGGCCTGCGCTACCGGGGCATCGGCGAGACCACCCGCATCTACAACCACATACCGCTCATCTGGCTCGGCGGAGCCGTCAGCACGCCGCGGCGCATAGAGCGCCTCTGCAGCCAGACCGACCTCGCCGCCACACTGCTCGGACAGATGCAGCTCTCCCACGACGACTTCACCTTCAGCCGCGACGTCGTCAGCCGCAACTACCGCCGCCCGATGGTCTACCATACGTTCAACAACGGCGTCACGCTCTACGACTCCACGGGCTTCGTGGCCTACGACCTCGACGCCAGTCGCGTCATCGCCCACGAGGGCACCGACACCCTGCGCCTGCTGCGCCAGGCCCGCGCCCTCCTCCAGCTGACGGCCCGCGACCTGCGCGGCAAGTAGCGCTTTCTTTTGAACAAAGATTAAAAGATTAAAAAGATTAGTAGCGAAACACAGGAAACAACCCGCACTTCCAGCACTACCTGCACCTGACTTCGCCGCGAGAGGCGGCGTGCGTGGCGCGAAAGGCGGCGCCCCACGATGTTCCCACGGCCTGGGACAAACGTCCCAGGCCGTGGGACAATTATTCACCGCCCGTGAATATCGGCCGCGGCGGCCGGGTGCAGGTTCGGGTGGCGGTTGGTTGGCGGCAGTCGGGGGTTGGCTGCGGCGTAACCGTCTTACAGTGAGGGCGTGGTGCGGCAAGTGCGGGAAGTGCAGGGTATAACCTGCGATTAGCAACTAATACCAACAAAGATTAAAAGATTTATAAGATTTCGTACTCTCCAGCTTAGCAGGGTAACCGTCAATCTTCTTAATCTTTAAATCTTTGTTAAGTCCGTCGTTTAGGAAGGGCTGTGTTACGAGTGTTTTTTGAGAAAACAGCGTTGAGTTTTGCGCCAGCCCTTGGACTTCTCAATATTATTTCGTAACTTTGCAGACCACTAACCAGCGGAACCCATGACTAAAAGACTACAGACACTGACTTTGGCGGCTATGGCCGCACTGACCGTGGCGGCACAGGTGCCGGCCTTCCCGGGCGCCGAGGGACACGGACGCTACACCGACGGCGGACGCGGCGGACGGGTGGTCCACGTGACCAACCTGAACGACTCGGGCACGGGGTCGCTGCGCGACGCCGTCAAGGGCGACGACCGGAAGATCGTCGTCTTCGACGTCGGCGGCGTCATCGCCCTTAACAGCGACCTCGTCATCGGCCGCAATACCACCATAGCCGGACAGACGGCGCCCGAGCCGGGCATCACCCTGCGCTACTACACCGTGCGCCCACAGGAGAACAACGTCATACGCTTCATACGCGTGCGACGGGGCGAGGAGCGCAACGTCAACGACGGCGCCGACGCCATCTGGCAGCGCGAGACCAACAGCATACTGATAGACCACTGCTCGTTCTCGTGGTCGATCGACGAGGTGGCCTCGTTCTACGACATCAACAACTTCACGCTGCAGTGGTCGACCATCGCCGAGAGCCTCGTACACCCCGGCCACTCGAAGGGTGCCCACGGCTACGGCGGCATCTGGGGCGGCAAGCTGGCCTCGTTCCACCATAACCTCATTGCCCACGTGGCCAACCGCTCGCCGCGCTTCTGCGGCGCACGCTACGACTGGACGGGCTACACCAAGAACAAGCTCTACGACGACTACCAGTGGCAGAACGCCGTGCAGGCCGAGAACGTCGACCTGCGCAACTGCGTCATCTTCAACTGCGGCAACGGCTGCTACGGCGGTCCCGGCGGCGGACAGGTGAACATGGTGAACAACTACTTCAAGTCGGGACAGGTGAAGACCACCACCATCACCACCTGCACCTACGCCACCTCAAGCAACTCGACGAGCGGCTCGCCCTACCTCGGCATGAACAGCCGCTACTACATCAGCGGCAACCAGCTCGACAACACGCCCAACAAGGACTGGGGCGGGGTGAAGTACGACAGCAGCACGCCTAAGCAGGACGGCATCTACTACACCAACGACCCCAACCACTACTACGGTGCCGACGCGTCGGAATACGTCAAGGTCGGCGGCACGGACTGCCTGCCCATCAAGCTCACCACAGCGGCACCAGCAGGCGAGGTGACCACCCACACCGCCGACGAGGCCTACGAGAAGGTGCTCACGCTGGCCGGGGCCTCGCTCTGGCGCGACGACGTCGACGCGCGCTACGAGACGGAGACGCGCGCAGGCAAGGCCACCTACAAGGGGTCGGCCACGTCGTACGAGGAGGACGACGAGACCAAGTCGTGTACGCCGCAGTGGGGCCGCATCGACCACGTCAGCGACGTGAACGGCTACACCGAGGCCAACTTCCCGACGGGCAGCCGCCCCGCCGACTTCGACACCGACCGCGACGGCATTCCCGACGACTGGGAGCTGGCCAACGGGCTGAACCCCAACAGCGGCGCCGACGCAGCCCTCTTCACGGTTGACAGCAAGAAGATGTACTCTAACTTAGAGGTCTACCTGAACGCGCTGGTTGAGGACATCATGAAAGCCTGCCAGGCCGGCGGCGACGACGCCGTCAGCGAGTACTACCCCGAGTGGAAAAAGCCCGGCGAAGAGCCTGGCGACGAGCCTGGCGACGAGCCCGGCGACACGGAGTCGGAATCCGTCAGCTACGTGCTGAGCCAAGAGACTAACACCGGCAGCAACACGACGGCCGTCTACAACTTCAACGCCGACGTCAGCATCAGCAACACCAAGGAGAAGGCCTACGGCGCAGGCAAGGAGAACGGCGTGAAGTACTCCGCCGGCGTGCAGTACACCATCAACCTGCCCGAGAACGTCAGCATCAGCAGCATCACCTTCACAGGCTACGACAACTACCGCGAAGCCGACAGCTACATCGGCGAGGTGGCGGGCACGAAGTACGATGCCGACGACTACGTATTCCCGAAAAAGGACGAAAACGGAGACTATACATTGGCGACCCACACCATCGACTTCAGCACGCCGCTGTCGGGCACCATCAGCTTCACGCCGCAGGGCAAGCAGGTGGTGCTGGTCATCAGCTTAGTCGGCCAGAAGACGGTCAAGACGGAGCCTGACCCCGTGCTGGGCGACGTTGACGGCAGCGGCACGGCCGACGCCGCCGACGTGACCGCACTGGCCGCCCACCTCGCCGGACTGACGCCCGAGGGCTTCGTCGGCGACGTGGCCGACATCAACCAAGACGGCACGGTGGACATCGCCGACGTGGCTGCCCTCATTGCCATCATCATGAACGCTAACGATAACCCTAACGATAACGAAAATAATAACGATAACGAAAATGAATAAGCGAATCTTTCTGCTCGTCGCCACAGTGGCGATGAGCATGGCTGTCATGGCGCAGCGCTTCACTGACAGCCTGGACCGAGGGCTGGTGGCCGTGCCTGACGGCAGCACCGGCGGCAGTACGTCGAACATGGTGACGTGGCGACGGCTGACTACCGAGCAGTACGGCGTGACGTACAACCTGTATAAGAACGGCTCCAAGGTGGCTTCTTACCTGACGACAACCTGCTACAGCGACTCGAAGAGCGCGCCGCCCACGACGCAGTACCAAGTGGCGGCCGTGGTGAACGGCGTTGAGCAGACGAAGTGTGCGGCTGTGACGCCCTGGAAGCAGTACGTCTATAAGTACACGGAGCGCTGTGCAACCGGCTACCTCGACATCGACCTGGCCCCCGTCTACGACCGCGACGGCCAGGACGTGACCAGCCACTACGAGCCTAACGACGCCGAGATGGCCGACCTCGACGGCGACGGCCAGCTGGAGATTATCATCAAACGGCTGAACACCGTCGATGCCTCGGCACAGACCGTGACACGCAACGGCAGCAGCGTGACGGAGTGCTACCCCGACGAGTCGAAAGAGTTCATCGTGTTCGATGCCTATGATGTCAACTGGCAGACGGGCGCTGCCACACTGCTATGGCGCATCGACCTAGGACCGAACATGGTAAGCCTGAACTCGACGGAAGTGGACATCATAGCCTACGACTGGGATGAGGACGGACGGGCCGAAGTGGTGCTGCGCGGTGCCGACAACATGATTGTCTACGGCAGCGATGGAAAGACACAGATATTCACCGTCGGCGACATGACCGCCAACTACCGCGACTTGTTCAGCTCTGACGACTGGCAGTACTGCTGGTCGTGCTTCGGGCGCGAATACCTTATATACATGAACGGACTGACGGGCGAGAAATACCAGGTTATCGACTATCCGCTGCCCCGTCTGGAGCAGTCGGAGTGGCCCAGTGGCATCACCTATAATGATTATGCCACACTGAAGAAAAACAGCAGTCAGACGACTACGTACTTTAAGAAGAACAGCGGTACGCTGCACAAGGCCTGGGGCGACAACTACGGCCACCGCTCAAGCAAGTACTTCTTCGGCGCGCCCTTCCTCGACGGCCGCAAGGCCAGCCTCTTCCTGGGCCGAGGCATCTACACGCGCCACAAGATGATAGCGATGGACCTGGATCGCGACTCGCACCAGTGGACAGAGCGCTGGCGCTGGAACTGCAACAACAGCAGCAGCCCCTGGTACGGCAACGGCTACCACAACTTCATCGTGGCCGACGTCGACGAGGACGGGCGCGACGAGATCGTCTACGGCTCGATGGTCATCGACGACAACGGAAAGGGCCTGAGCACCACGGGTTACGAGCACGGCGACGCCCAGCACGTCTCAGACTTCGACCCCTACCGCAAGGGTCTGGAGTTCTTCGGCTGCCTGGAGGACGGCCCCTACTACGGCTGCAACTACCGTAACGCCACCACCGGCGAGGTCTACTTCAAGCACACCTCGACCAAGGACGACGGGCGCGCGCTGATGGCAAACTTCTCGAACGACTACCCGGGCAGCGTAGGCCGCTCGTCATCGGCCAGCGGCATGATTGCCTCGCTGCGCAACAACACCACCATCGACGCCTACGCCGGCGACAGCTACATCAACTGGGGCGACCTAAACGCGCGCATCTACTGGGACGGCGACCTTTGCTCAGAGATACTGAACAGCCCCGGCACGGCCAAGGAAGCCTCGGTGGAGAAACCCGGCACGGGGCGCCTGTTCACTTCAAGCGGCTGCAACATGAACAACGACTCGAAGAACAACCCCTGCTTCCAAGGCGACATCATCGGCGACTGGCGCGAGGAGATCGTCGTCCGCCGCGGTACGGGCCTGCGTGTCTATACCACGGGCATGTGGACCACCTACTCGCTGCCCACGCTCTGGAACGACCACCAGTACCGCCAGGCTATGGTGTGGCAGATGATGGCCTACAACCAGCCGCCCCACCTGAGCTACTTCCTCGGCGAGATGGAGGGCATCACCACCGCACCGCCCACGCTGACCAACGACGGGCGTACCGAGGTGGCTGACGGAGGCACCATTTCGACCACCACCGACCAACTGCTGATGTGCGAGACGAACGATATGACTGTCAACGTGGAGGACGGCGCCTCGCCCGCCCTGCTCGTGGTGAACGCACCGACGTGGGTGCAGGGCACCGACGTCAACGGCACCAGCGCCACGAAGGTGAAGAGCGGCGCGGTGGGCGCCCGGAACCTGCCCGCCATCAACACGACCACCTACACCCACAGGCTGACGGGCGGCGCCTTCAAGGGCAAGATGCGCCTGGTGAAGCAGGGCGACGGCGTGCTCGTGCTGCCCGACGTGGAGCAGACCTACACGGGACAGACCGACGTCTGGGCCGGCACGCTGCGATTCGACGGCACGATGACGAGCAGTCCCGTCTGGCTGAACCGCCATACGACGCTCGAGACCAACGGCGGTACGTTCAGCGGTGGCATTACGGCCGATTACGGCTCGACCATCGCCGTGGGCAGCGAGGGACTGACCGTAAGCAAGCTGACGCTGAACCACGGCGCCCGCCTCGTGATAACGCTGCGCAACGACATCACGGCGACGCAGGTGAACGCCACGACCGTGGTGGCTAACGCCAAGAGCGGCGACGCCTGGGAGCAGTACGGCCCCGAATACCTGAAGCCCGTCGTCGAGTTCCGTGCTGAGAGCGGCTCTGTGGCCTCAGGCACCTACGACCTGGGCACCATCGCCGGCCTTCTCGACAAGGTCGTCGTCGAGGGTCTCGACGACGCCGGCGAATACAGCTTTGAGAGCGCCGACGGCCACCTCTACCTCATCGTGGGCTCGGGCGAGGCCGTCAGCTGTCCTGAGGCGACGTTCGCCGTCAGCGGCTACCACCCGACCGACGAGGGTCTGCTGCCCGTGGTCAGCATCGAGCCCGGCACGTTCACCTTCGCCGGCAGCGACGTCACGCCGACCATCGCCGCCACGTTCAACGACGAGCCGGTTGACCTGCTCACCCTCTACAACGAGGACTTCGAGGGGAGCACCAACCCTGCCGATTACTGGAAAAACAACAACAGTGCGTTTATCTACTCTCCATCGTACCCTGGTAGTGACGGCCAATGTGTCAGCATTACATCTAACGCAGACAGAGGCGACTATGTCCCGTTCAGCGCAAACTACGCTGGAGTCTCGAAATACGCTATTGAGTTTGACTCTTACTTCAACAACGCATCAAAGACTACCGACTTTGTGGTCATGAGCAGCAGCCACTGGGACAGCTGGCACTACAACTACGGCTACAACTGGAAGACAACCTCCATTTATGACCACAACGCATACCTGCTGTTCCTTCAGAGAGGGCCGGGAAGCACGACCTTTACTATCAATGAAACAGATAAGACCATCACGCTGGACAACTCCAAATGGTATCACTTCATGCTTGACGTTGATATGGTAGAGAAGGTCGTAAACTACACGATTTGTCAAAAAGGGAGTACTGAGCCTGTTGCAACGGGAACATATAATCTTCCTCAAGGTGAGAGTGCAGAATGCGATGGTATCTTTGTGCGCAACGGACGCTATCAATACGAACCAGGAGGCGCTGGTATCGACAACATCAGCATCTACCGCACCGACGGCGCAACGTTCGTCTTCCCGACGACGGGCACGCTGACGGTGACAACGAGCTATCCCGGCTGCCAGTCGGCCACGGCGTGCTACAGCGCCACTGAGGCCATCATGGCGGGCGACGTCAACGGCGACGGCGTGGTGAACATCGTCGACGTGGCACAGACCATCAGCTACATCACCGGCACGGAGCCGGAGGGCTTCAAGAAGGCTGCCGCCGACACCGACGGCAACGGCACCATAGACCAGGCCGACGTGAAGGCCATCGTCGGTCTGATAGGCTGGAAGTAGTCTTTGAGTCAGCTTACTGCTTAGGCACGGAAAAACACGGAGGAACACTGCTGGCGGCAGAACAGTGTCACTCCGTGTTTTTCCGTGCCTAAAAAAATTTATAAGCTGAAGAAGCCGAAGAAGTAGACGGCGGCAACCCAGCTGCGGTTGGTCATGTTGCGGGCCTCGCCCACGCGCGAACCATTCTTATATACGTCGCCGTTGGAGCGAACCTCGCCGACGCGGCGCCCATCCTCGTAGATGTCGCCATTAGAGCGGACCTCGCCGACGCGGCGCCCGTCCTTGTAGACGTCGCCATTAGAGCGCAGTTCGCCGACGCGGCGCCCGTCCCTGTAGACGTCGCCATTAGAGCGCAGCTCGCCGCGGCGCGAGCCGCCGATGTAGACGTCGCCGCCAGAGCGAATCTCGCCACGGCGCGAACCGCTGACGTAGAGGTCGGTAGTGCCGCCCGTCACCGCCGCCACGCTGGCGCTGGCAACGCTCGTAGTGGTGGTGGCCGCACTGGCGCCCAGGGTGGTCATGGCGACGGCCATGATGGTGGTCAGTATCATTCTTTTCATTGTCGTTTGGGGTTAGGGGTTAGTATTAAGTGATTACATGATGCTCTCGCCCTCGATGTACTGCGACATGAACATGTGCTCGCCGTCGTAGACGACGTAGGAGAACTGGCTGATCCAGTCGCCCAGGATGATCATGCGCACCTTCTTCGTGAGCTGCAGGTCGACCTCGATGTGGCGGTGGCCGTAGATGAAGTAGTCGACGTTAGAGTGGTACTGAATGTAGCGCTTGGTGTAGAGCACCAGGTGCTCGCGGTCCTCGCCCATGTAGGCTGGCGGCCCGTCGGCCTCGTGGCTCAGTCGCGAGTGCTTGGCCCAGGTCTGGCCGAACCACATGCCCCAGCGGGGGTGGATTGCCGAGAAAAGCCATTGGCAGGTGCGGTTGTGGAATATCCAGCGTATGAACTTGAACGAGCGGTTAGGGTCGCCCAGTCCGTCGCCGTGGGCCAGGAAGAATATCTTACCGTAGATCTCGGTGGTGAGCGGCTGCTTGTGCAGTATGACGCCGCACTCGCGCTCCAGGTAGTCGTAGGCCCAGATGTCGTGGTTGCCGGTGAAGTAGTGCACCTCGACGCCCATGTCGGTCAGCTCCGACAGCTTGCCGAGGAACCGCGTGTAGCCCTTAGGCACGACGTAGCGGTATTCGTACCAGAAGTCGAACATGTCGCCGAGCAGGTAGACTGCCGCCGCCTTCTCCTTGATGCTGTCCAGGAAGCGCACGAGCCGCCGTTCCTGCATGCGTCCGTGCTCGATGGCCCATGAGCCGAGATGGGCATCTGATAAAAAATAAATATTTCTCATCTTCAGTCGAATCCCAGTTCCACCCGCGCTTCCTCGGTCATCATCGACTGGTCCCAGGCGGGTTCGAAGACCAGGTTGACGTTGGCGGCCTTGATGCCGGCCACACCCTCGACCTTCGTGCGCACGTCTTCAAGGATGAAGTCGGCGGCGGGACAGTTCGGGGCGGTGAAAGTCATGTCGAGGTCGACGGTGGCGTCGTCCTTGACGTCAATCTTGTAAATCATTCCCAGGTCAAAGATGTTGACGGGAATCTCAGGATCGTAGACGGTCTTCAGCACGTCGACGATATGCTCCTCGAGGAGCGTCTTCTCTTGTTGTGTCATGTTATTGCTGTACGGGTACTTCGAAGGTGGGAATGTTCGGGTCAGCGGGGACGAACCTGACGCCCGTCAAGACCCCGGTGGCAGGGTCGTAGACGGGTATAACCTCTGAGAACACACGGTCGGGCAGGCCGGGTTCGCCCTGGTCGCCCTTATCGCCCGTCGGGCCCTTGTCGCCGGTCGGGCCCTTGTCGCCCTGCTCGCCTTTGTCGCCCTGCTGGCCCTTGTAGAGGCCCGCGGTGACCCAGGTCTGGCCGCCGTCGGTGGTTATCTCCCACGTGTTGTTGTCATAGTTGATGCGCAGCCGGGGCACGATGGCATCCTCGGGGGCGGCGTCGCCCCGTTCGCCTTTCTGGCCGTCGGTAGGCGTAGCGCTGACGGGCAGGCCCGAGCCGTCGCTGCTGACGATGGTCTGGCCGTTGAAGGTCCAGTAGTACTTGCCGTCGGCACCCAGCGTGATGCCTAACACGGCCGCGCCCGGGTCGCCCTGCGGCCCTTGGTCGCCGGTCTCGCCCTTGTCGCCGGTCACGCCCTTGTCGCCGGTCACGCCTTTGTCGCCTTGCTGGCCCTTCTTGCCATTGCTGAGCACGATGGGGTCCTTGCCGTCGTTGAACGAGATGATGTAGGCGTCGTCCTGCTGCAGCAGGTTGGTGATGTAGCCGTTCTGCTCGACGGTGGCCACGATGCGTTTCAGGGCCTCCATCTGGCTGGTGAAGTTGAGGGCCGAGCTCTCGAGCACCTCGACGCGCTGGCCCAGGTCGCGCAGGTCGTCGATGTATTCGTTACAGCCTGTCGTCAGCCCCAGCAGGGCCGCGACGGCCATTGTCGTCTGCAGTTTCTTCATATTGCCGTGGTTGAATCGTTATTCTGTAGTTGACTTAGCCGGGATGGTGAACGACCACCCGTTGCTCAGCACGAAGGTGACCTCGATCAGCGTGACGCCGTCGTCGCCCACGCGGGGCCTGATCTCCTTGAACATGTTGGTGGCGTTGGTGCCCTGGTCGCCCTTCACGCCCTGGTCGCCCTTCTCACCTTGGTCGCCTTTCACGCCCTGATCGCCCTTCTCGCCCTGGTCGCCCTTGGGACCGGTGGCCGAGATGGGGTTGCCGTCGGAGGCGTAGATGTAGTTCCAGACGACACCGCCGTCGATGGAGATCTGCCAGTAGCCCTCGTCGGTGATGCGCAGCTGCGGCGAGACGCCGCGGTCGCCCTTCTCGCCGTCCTTGCCGTTGGCACGCACCATGACGGTCTTGCCGTCGGCATTGGTGACGGTCAGCGGCTTGCCGTTGACAAACCAGTAGACGTTGGTATCGTTAGCGTCGTCGGGGTTCTGGCCGACGGTGATGAGCGGGGCTACGCCGGGAATGCCCTGGTCGCCTTTCACGCCCTGGTCGCCCTTCTCGCCCTGGTCGCCTTTCTCACCTTGGTCACCCTTCACGCCCTGGTCGCCTTTCACGCCGTCATGGACGATGGCCGCCATGCGCTGGGTCATGCCCTTCACGCTGTCGCCCGTGGCCACGTCGAACATGTCCTTGCGGAAGTTGATGACGTAGCCGCTCCGCTCGTCGGCAGGCAGGTAGGCCATGTTCTCGATGTACCATCCGTCGGTGTAAGCCGTGATGACTTTCTGCAGGTTCGTGATGTCCTTGTTGGTCTGGCTGACCAGGCTCTCCACGTAGGTGACGCGGTTGTCGAGGGCATTGATCTCGTCCTGGTAGTCCGTGCACGATGTCGTTGCGGCTGCGGCCAGTAGTGTCGTGGCAGCCAGCACAATAGATTTGACTGTGTTCATATTCTGTTGCTTTTTTATTTTATTGACTCTCTTAATTCCTGTACTTCCTTGGTCAGGCCTTCGTCGATGACGATACAGATGGTGACGCGGTTGTCCTCATTAACCTGGAACGGCTGCACGCGGTCGCCCTTGGCGTAGCTGCTGATGCGGCTGGAGGAGATGCCGCGGTCGGAGAGGAACTGTGCCACGGCCTGGGCGCGCTCTACCGACAGGCGCTGGTTGATGGTGGCGTTACCCGTCAGCTTGTCGGCGAAGCCCGTCAGCTCGACGTGGGCCTCGGGGTGGGTGTTGAGGTATTGTGCCACGCGCAGTATCTTCTGGTACTCGCTGCTGCGGATGACGCTCTTGTTGATTTCAAACTGTACGTACTCCACCAGGGCCACCATGTCGTCGTCCTGGAGCACCATGCGGTTCTCCTCGACGGGCTGCACCACGGGCACGCGCCGCGGAATGTCGCGGTAGTCGGGGTCGGTGACGCCGTAGCTCGGGCTGAGGTTGACCCTGATGCCGACGAGGGCGTTGAAGTGCCAGTCGCGGTTGTCGTTGCGGCCGAGTTTCGAGTTAAAGTGGTCGGGCAGCATGTTGGCGTTGGCCTCGACGGTGAGCGCGATGTTGTCGTTCATCCAGAAGTCGGCACCGACGCCGCCACGGACGACGGGGTTCCAGCGGTGGCCGGTCCAGAGTTTCTGGAAGTCGATGCCGAAGCGCTTGTCGGCCTCCTCGGCGTCGTCGTTGTTCCAGCTCAGTGCCACGCCCGCGCCGAGAAAGGCGTACAGGTCGTAGACGCGCTCAATGTCGCGCCCCATGAAGATGTTCGACAGGTTGGCCCTGACGTCGACGGCCGGCTGTATGAAGTTCCACTTGTACTTGGCCTCGGGGTAGGCGTACTCGTTGCGTGCCCACAGCCCGCTCAGACTGGCCCGGGCACCGACGTACTCGTTGAACTCGTAGCCCAGCGTGGCCTGCAGGGCGGGCGACAGCAGGCGAGAGAACTTGGCCTCGCCGATGTCGTAGGCCGCGCCGGCCTGCAGGGTGACATACCAGTGGGGTACGAAGAAGTCGACGGCCGGGCCGACGAGCTCGCGCTGCAGTCTTCCCGACTGTTGTGAATAGATGTTCGTGCTACCCAAGAGCAGTAGCACCAAGAGTGTGGCTTTACGGAAACCTCTTTTCATGCTGCTTGTTACTTTATAATTCCTTTCTGCAAAGATAGGAAAAAAGTAAAAGAAGTTTCCATGTTGAGAGTTAAAAAAACGAAAAAGCTACAATTTACCCTCCTCGCGGTAGGAGAAATAGTTGCCGTCGGTCACGATGACGTGGTCGGCAAAGTACAGGCGCATCACCTCGCAGGCGCGGCGGATGGACTGCGTCAGCTGGTCGTCGGCACGGCTGGGCCTGATGTTGCCCGAGGGGTGGTTGTGGCAGACGGCGATGATGGTGGCGTTGGCCAGGACGGCCTCGCGCATCAGGATGCGCACGTCGACGCTGACCTCCGAGATGCCGCCGTGGGCAATGCGCAGCCGCTTGATGAGGCGGTAGTTCTGGTTCATCAGCAATAGCCAGAACTCCTCGACGTCGAGGTCCTGCAGCACGGGGTGCATCAGGTTGTAGATGCGGGTGGCCGTGCCCACGTCGGGGCGCTCCTCGGCGCGCTCCTGCTGGCGGCGCTTGCCCAGCTCGCAGGCCGCCAGGATGGTGATGGCCTTGGCAGGGCCCACGCCGTTGTACTGGCACAGGTCGTGGATGGTCATCTTGCCCAGTGTGTTGAGGTTGTTATTGCAGTCGCTGAGTATGCGTTTCATCAGGCTTACGGCGTCCTCCTTCGTCGAGCCTGACCCCACGAGTATGGCCAGCAGCTCGGCATCGCTGAGCGCCTGTGCGCCCAGCCGCTCCAGTTTCTCGCGGGGCCGGTCCTCCTCCGACCAATCAGCTATCGTCAGTTTAGAATTCATAAATATCAACTCTACACTACTTAAGAATAGAAGTTTTTCTCGAATGCCGTAAACTCGTCCTGACCACGGACGCAACGCTTCCACCACGACTCGATGAAACCCAGACCGTAGCCCATGAGCTGGGTGAAGGCGGCAGGAACGGAGAGCAGGCCGACGTAGAGACTGCGGTTCTTCAGAGCGGAGTCAACGAAGATAATGAGCGCATAGAGAGCCAGCGGCAGCAGCGCCAACTGGCACACCACCTGCCCCTGCAGCTTGACGGCCTGACTGCCAAAGCTGCTCATCAGCAGGCCGGCGACGAAGAGCAGTGCCAGCACGATGACGCCCACGGTGAAGACCGCCGGCAGCAGATGCACCAGCTTCAGCGTGCCGGGGTGGCGCTTCTCGAGGTTGATGCGGGCGATGCCGCTGTTATAGACCTGGCGGAAAAACTTGCGGAAGTCGGTGCGCCGCTTGTGCCACACCCAGGCCTCGGGAATGAGGGCGGTCTTATAGCCGGCCTCGACGATGCGGTACGAGAAGTCGATGTCCTCGCCGAAGCGCATCCGCGAGAAGCCGCCCAGCTCGCTGTAGACCTCGCGCCTGATGCCCATGTTATAGGAGCGTGGGAAGAACTTGTCTAACTTCGTCTTTCCGCCACGGATGCCGCCCGTGGTGAAGAACGACGTCATGGCGTAGGAGATGGCCTTCTGTACCGGCGTGAACGACTCGTGGGCGCGGTCAGGGCCACCCCAGGCGGAGACTCCCTCCGAGTGTCCTACACTCTCAAGGTAGCCGTCGGGCAGCACCACGTCGCTGTCGAGCACGATGAGCCACTGGCCCTTGGCGCGCTCGGCACCGTAGTTGCGGCTCTGGCCGGGGCCGCTGTTCTCCTTATAGTAATAATGTAAGTCAAGGATGCCTGCGTACTTGTCGCAGACATCCTTGCATGGTGTTTCCGATCCGTCTTCCACGATGATGACCTCGAAGTCCTTCAGCGTCTGGCGCGCCAGGCTCCCGAGCAACTCGTCCACCTCGTCGGGGCGGTTAAAGACGGGGACGATGACAGAGTATTTCAATTGTCAATTATCAATTGTCAATTATCAATTGTCAATTCCCAATTCCCAATTGGATTTACTCCTTGGCACGAGCCAGGTAAGAGCCGTCGCGGGTGTCGACCTGGATGAGGTCGCCCTCGTTGATGAACAGGGGTACGCGAATCTCGACGCCGGTCTCGAGCGTGGCGGGCTTCAGCGTGTTGGTGGCGGTGTCGCCCTTGATGCCCGGCTCCGAGTGGGTCACGCGCAGCACGGTCTTCACCGGCATCTCGGCGTAGAGGATGGTGCCGTCGGTCGTGTCGCTCACCACTGATACGGTGTCGCCCTCCTTCATGAACTCATGGCCGATGACGAGGTCGTTGGCAATGGGAATCTGCTCGAAGGTCTCGTTGTTCATGAAGATGCGGCCCGAGGGGTCCTCATAGAGGTACTGGTAGTCGCGGTGCTCGATGACGACGTCCTCCAGCTTCTCGCCGATGTTGTAGCGGCGCTCCAGCACACGGCCGTCGCTGACGTTCTTCACCTTAATGTTCATGATGGTGTTACCCTTACCCGGCTTGCGGTGCTGAAAATCGATGCAAACCCAAATGCCGCCGTCCATGCGAATGGCGGTTCCTTTCTTGATGTCTTGTGAGTTAATCATAAATATAAATAATGTGTAATGTTGGAATTTGGGTGCAAAGGTACGAAAAAAAGTGAAAAGTCAGAAGTGAAACGTGAAAAAATTAGCAAGAAACTTGCGTAATTCAAAAGAAATGAGTACTTTTGCACCCCAAAACGGTAAACAAACAACAAATAATACAATAAAAAGACAATGAAAAGAACGTTTCAGCCGCACAACCGCCGTCGCGTCAACAAGCACGGCTTCCGTGAGAGAATGGCCACGAAGAATGGTCGCCGCGTGTTGGCTTCACGCCGCGCAAAGGGCCGTAAGAAGTTAACTGTTTCTGACGAGCATCACGGAAAGTAACACGCCGTCTCGGAAAGAAAATGCAGGAAAAACAGAAAGAAGTAGAGAGAATTCTTTGCTTCTTTCTGTTTTTTCACTACCTTTGCAATCGAAAAGTGATTCATCGATGAAAACAAAGGAATTCTTCGGTAAGTTTTTGAGTGCCTACCTGTGGCTGAACCTGCTGGCCATGGCGCTCGTCGTCGTCGCCCTCGCCTTCGCCGTGAAGTTCGGGCTCGAGTTGTACACCCGTCACGGCAAGGATGTCATCGTGCCCAAGCTCGTCAACATGGCGGGCAAGGACGCCAGCCTGATCCTCGAGGAGAACGATCTCGTCATGGAGATTACCGACTCGGGCTACAACAAGCGGCTGCCCGCCGGCTGCATACTGACGCAGTCGCCGGCCCCCGGCATGAAGGTGAAGCCCGGCCATATCATCTACGTCACCGTCAACTCGCCGTCGTCGCCGACCTTCGCCATCCCCGACATCATCGACAACAGCAGCTACCGCGAGGCCGAGGCCAAGCTGCGCGCCATGGGCTTCAAGCTGCTGCCGGCCAAGCGCATCGTCGGCGAGCGCGACTGGCTCTACGGCATCATCTGCCGTGGGCGCCGCCTCAGCACCGGCGACCGCGTGTCAATCGAGACGCCGCTGACGCTGCTCATCGGCAACGGCCAGTACGGCTCTGACGAGGAAATCAACTACACCGAGCCCGAGCCGGAATACGCCGACGAAGAACTCGACGACGAAGAGGACGAGTTCGTCGAGACCACCGAGGAGGCCGAGCACCACGAGGAGAAGGAGTGGAGCGGCGAGGTACATAGCGAAGTGGTAGAGTAAGCCATGGAGACCGACGACCTGATACTGAACGACCTGGAACTGGACGACGAGGGCCAGCAGCTCTACGAGCACTTCCGCATCGAGGTGGACCGCGGCCAGGAGCCGCTGCGCATCGACAAGTTCCTGACCGAGCACATGCAGCACGCCACGCGCAACCGCATACAGCAGGCGGCCGAGGCGGGCTTCATCCACGTCGGCGACCGCCCCGTGAAGAGCAACTACAAGGTGCGCCCCGGCGACGTCGTCACGCTGATGCTCGACCGCCCGCACTACGACACCACCATCGAACCAGAGGACATCCCGCTCGACGTCGTCTACGAGGACGACCAGCTGCTGGTGGTCAACAAGCCCGCCGGGCTCGTCGTCCACCCCGGCGTTGGCAACTTCCACGGCACGCTGGTCAACGCCATTGCCTGGCACCTCCGCTCGCTGGCCAGCTACGACCCCAACGACCCCAGCGTCGGACTGGTACACCGCATCGACAAGGACACCAGCGGCCTGCTCGTCGTGGCCAAGACCCCCGAGGCCAAGACCAGCCTGGGGCGGCAGTTCTTCGACCACGACACCCACCGGTCGTACAACGCCCTGGTTTGGGGCCACTTCACCGACGACGAGGGGCGCATCGAGGGCAACATCGGCCGCGACCCACGCGACCGGCAGCGCATGGCCGTCTTCCCGCCCGACAGCGACACGGGCAAGCCCGCCGTCACCCACTGGCGCGTCCTCGAGCGCTACGGCTACACCACGCTCGTGGAGTGCCGCCTCGAGACGGGCCGCACCCACCAGATTCGCGCCCACATGCGCCACATCGGCCACCCGCTGTTCTGCGACGAGCGCTACGGCGGCACCGAACTGCTGCGCGGCGAGCGCACCGCCTCCTACAAGGCCTTCATCCAGAACTGCTTCAAGCTCTGTCCGCGCCAGGTGCTCCACGCCCGCACCCTCGGCTTCGTCCACCCCACGACGGGGCGCCAGATGGACTTCACCAGCGACTGGCCGGCCGACATGGCCGCCGTCATCGAGAAGTGGCGCAACTACTTCCGCAACACAGCAACATCGTAACAACGAAACATTGAAATATCGCCAAAAAAGAAAACAATGAAGAATTTAAAACGCAACATTGCCATCGTCTGCGGTGGCGACTCCTCCGAGCACGACGTCTCGCTGCGCTCGGCACAGGGGCTTTACTCCTTCTTCGACAAAGAGCGCTATAACGTCTACATCGTCGACATCAAGGGCCAGGACTGGCACGTCGAGCTGCCCGGCGGACTGACGGCCCGCATTGACCGCAACGACTTCTCGTTCGTTGCCGACGGCCGCGCCTGTCTCTTCGACTACGCCTACATCACCATACACGGCACCCCCGGCGAGAACGGACTGCTGCAGGGCTACTTCGACCTCATCGGGCTGCCCTACTCCACCAGCGGCGTGCTCGTCGAGGCCATGACCTTCGACAAGTTCGTGCTCAACCAGTACCTGCGCGGCTACGGTGTCAGCGTGGCTGACTCGCTGCTCATCCGCCAGGGTTACGAGGAGCTCGTCAGCGATGACGAGATAGAGCGCCAGATCGGCATGCCCTGCTTCGTCAAGCCCGCCGCCGACGGTTCCAGCTTCGGCGTGTCGAAGGTAAAGAACAAGGACCAGCTCGCCCCCGCCATCCGCAAGGCCATGATGGAGAGTCCCGAGGTCATGGTCGAGGCCTGTCTCGTGGGCACCGAGATTACGCAGGGCATCTACAAGACGCGCCAGAAGTCGGTCCTGCTGCCCATCACCGAGGTTGTCACCTCGAACGAGTTCTTCGACTACGACGCCAAGTACAACGGTCAGGTCGACGAGATCACTCCTGCCCGCATTCCCGCCGAGGTGGCCGAGCGTGTCGGCAAGATTACCAGCCACATCTACGACATCCTCCACTGCAACGGCATCATCCGCATCGACTACATCATCTCGCCCGAGGGCAAAATCTCCATGCTCGAGGTCAACACCACGCCGGGCATGACCGCCACCAGTTTCATCCCGCAGCAGGTGAAAGC
>OCTX011943823.1_pt1 | contig 20170 bp, 40 predicted proteins | sample 1539691 | NCBI WGS metagenome assembly OCTX01 (sample SAMN02144231, study PRJEB22623) | gut metagenome | biome: sheep rumen | host: Ovis aries | place: New Zealand
GCCAACCTCTTCGGGGCCAAAATTGAGCTTGATCTGCTCAACAAGTTTTTCCCGATCGCTTGCCCGGAAACCGGCGCGTTTATCGGCTGGAAAAAGTGCCGTGACAACACCGTTGTCAAACTGGAAATCCTTGCTGACGCGAAGCGTTCCAGCGCCTATAGCCGAAAGTGCCGATGCTCTGCTGCGAAGGTGCTGGCAATCGAGAACGCAGATGGAACGCCTTACGCGGAAAACAAAATCAACAGCAAACATGACGGCGAATTTTGGTACACAGTTGGCGAAATCGTCAGCGTGGAAGATTTTGACGAAGACCGCAGGAACGAGTGTGCACCAGGCATCCATTTCTTTATCACGCGGCAGGAGGCGGTGGACTGGTGAGCGATTACATCGAGCGCGAGGCGGCGCTTGCGCTGGTTGAGCCAGATGCAAGACCGTTCCTCGCAGAGCGAATCAGCCAGATTCCCGCCGCCGATGTGCGGCCTAATGTGCGGGGCAAGTGGATAAACCAGAGAGCGGATTCAGAAATGTGTTCTGCTTGTGGAGTAAGGTTTTATATTTCCGCTCTGTTTGCAGTCGGTGGGAATGAAGAACCAAACTTCTGCCCCAACTGCGGGGCCGATATGCGAGGTGAGCAGGATGTATGACGAACTGGTAAAAAAGATACGGCACTGTGCGACAGACCCGATGCATTGTCTATCTTGCGGTGAAGTTAAGGATGGTCGGTGTTTTAAGCGTCTCATGACGCAAGCTGCCGAAGCCATAGAAAAACTGAGCGCGATTCGTGATGAACAGAAAGCGCAGATCATTATTATGGCAGCAGAGATAGAAGAACAGCAGCCCCGCTGGATTCCCGTGAGCGAAAAGCTTCCAGAGGCGGGAGAACGAGTGCTGTGCTACTGCCGAGCGAACATTTACAAAGTCATGAAGATGCGGACGAGCGGCGATTGGGTGTATGAAGTGCACCATATCTATATGCACAGCTTCGTCACCCACTGGATGCCGCTGCCGAAAGGGCCGGAGGAGGAGTGAGCATGAAAAAGACCGATGACCCATGTTCCATCTGTGAGAACTATAGCGCAGAAAATGGATTCGTTTGCGACTTCGACGAAAATTGCCCTGTCGCAGTAATGAAGCGCCGGAACGAAATTCTGATTAGCACTGTCGCGTCTTTGAGAAGAAGAATCGACAAGATGAAATCTGCCGCAAGCTGGGATGAGGACATTCGGCGTGGTCAGGTGCAAGGAATGTGGTAAGGAGGAATGAGCATGAGCTTCGCCCTTTATTTCGCCGTGTGCCTTATTTATGCGTTGCTTTGTGAGGAAGCCGGAATAACAGATAACAGCGAATCAACCGCAATCATTCTCGCCATCCTTACTGGGGCAGAAGTGATTGCATGGAGGTGTAAGAGATGAGCATCTTAATCAAGGGCATGGTGATGCCGAAACCGAAATTTGCGGACATGGCAACTGTTTACGATGCGTACGTTCTCATAAGCCCGAACGGTCACGCCGCAATCGTAGTTGACAACGAGGACGGACTGGACTCCACAGAATACCCTCTCGTCCCCGTCCCGCCGCATGGGAGGCTGATTGATGCGGATGCGCTGAAAGACATTGAATTTCACGGACTGCAAGCTGATAAAAAGATTTCATATCAGATGGGATGGAACGATGCTATAGCAACTATTGCAGAAAATGCAACAACCATCATCCCGGCAGAGGAGGGCGAGACATGAAATATGCGGTTGTCACAAAATTTGGCGTTGAAATTGTAGAGGCAGAGGATATGTACGATGCGGTTATGCAGTTGTCGTGGAGCGAAGGATATGAGCCTCTTGCGATTGTAAAGGCAGAGGAGGGCGAGTGATGAAATGTCGATGTGATATGTGTGACCAATTCGACTATGAGATAGTCGGCGGTAATTATCATTGCTTCTGCCAGATAACCGAAACTGAATGGGGCGATGAGTACAGAATCGTTGAGGACTGCCCTTATTTCAATGTCGATGACGGTGCTTGCTTTAGAGGATAGGAGGGCGAGGCATGAAAATCCGCGACTGTGCCGGATGCATATATTTTGTCAAGTACCACGGCAATAAGAACAAACTGGGAGAGCTGACGGTAAGCAATCACTGGTGCGTCAAGAAAAACGGCTTCATCCGGTCTTTCCCGAAAAAGTGCCTGTTTAAGCCAAAGGAGGAAACATGAACATCTATCTGACAATCATGGTGACGGTGCTGGTACTGACGCAGGTAATCCGCATCACGCAGAACGCGATCCAGCTTCACCGGCAGGAAAAGTCCATTGCAAAAGACATGGCATGGCTGAAGGACAATGACATCTCCGAGCGGGACTTTGATGTGCAGCGCGACTGCTTCTATCTGCTCCGCGATTATCTGGAGCTGAAGATGAACATTGACTACGGAGCGGTGGATGAGGACGACAGCACGGAGGGCAGCGAATGAAAAACGTGTGGGCCTACTGGCCTGATGTCTGCGATGGGGACTGGTGTCCTATGGACTGCGACCACTGCGCAAAGCGTGACGAAGCCCTGGAAGCCGACCCGGATTGGAGCAAAGATGAGTGAAAGACTGACCCGCTGGGAGGGCCGGGACGAGGACGGCCCCCGCGCTGTGCTGGCAAGGCGGGACAACTTCAACGCTGCCATGCAAGAAGTCCTTCGCAAGCTTGCAAAATACGAAGACGAGGAGGAAAAAGGAGAGTGGGAATCACGGAACTGCTGACCATTTTCTTTGTTGTCCTGAAGCTGACCGGGCGAATCGACTGGTCGTGGTGGATCGTGTGTCTGCCGGAAATCTTCGTTGTGGCGCTGTACCTCGGCGTCTTCATCTGGGACATCGTGGAAAGAATCATGTACAACGGTGCAATTCGGAAATGGAGGCGCGGAAAATGACCGACATCAGGAAGGAACCTTACGCAGAATGGCTGGAGGCAACGCTCCGGTCGATGGTGGAGAGCAAGCCGCAGACCATCGGGATGGTCGCTATCATGCCGGACGGAACCACCGGCACGACCTACTACAACATGGACAACAGAGACAGGCTTGTGATGGTGGAGTCCATCATGATCGACTACTTTGAGCAGTTCATCCGGGCAAACGCCGATTACATCAAGGCGATTCTGAACGGGGAGGAGGAAGACGATGCCGAGGAAGAGACGTGAGATGATGGGTCAGCGCTTCGGCAAGCTGGTGGTCATCGGGCGCGGCGAGGACTACGTCCACACGACGCTCCACCCGGACGGCAGCGAAACGACTTTCCGTGTCCCGCGCTGGATCTGCCGATGCGACTGCGGCGGCACGGCGACTGTCACGCAGAACAATCTGGTCTCCTGCACGACCACCTCCTGCGGATGCAAGAGGCGTGAGAACATGAGGAGAGCGGCAACATTTCGATGGAGGGGAGAAAATGCCGAAGCGTAATTTGGCGGCTGTACTCACACAGGAGAGAGCCAGGAGGGACGAGGAAGTCCGGCATCACTCCAGAGTGTTCATGATGGACATCGTGACCATTGCGCTGGGAAGACTCGGCTGGGGCGAGAAGCGTTTTGAAAAGTTCGACAAGATGCTGACCGAGGTCTCAGAGGAGTACGCGAAGCTTATCCTTCAGGACTCCGGCGTTGACGAAGACCTTGTGTACACGAAAGCCTGTCTCGACCGTGAACTTCAGCGCTATGTCGGGAAGCGGTTCGTCCCATATGACAAGAGGTACGCATGAAGAGGGAAAGATACAACATAACGAAGGGCGTTGACTACAGCGACTTCTCAAGCCCTTACATCGGGCTTGGCGTGATGATCTTCGCACAGGCAGACCACGACCTCTACGAATTGAACGGAAGAGAGTACCGCATCTACAACGGGAACATCTTGTACAAGTCGGAAATCATGCGGTTCCTCAATTCCAAATGGGCGAAGATTCTGGCGTCAGAAATCGGTCTGGCGCAGGACGATCTGGACAGATATGTGAGGGCTTACGCATGAAGCAAACGACCACATTGTCAAAGAACGAGGACGGCACGTTCAATCTGCTCATCCAGGATGAGCGAGGACATGTCAGCCTGTGGAAGCGGAAGATCCCGTTCCGGGAGGCTGTCACGGAAATCGAAAACAGGATGTATATGAGGGAGGGAGAAGAATAGTCTACCGCTATCTCATCCCAACGGCTCCGGTGTCGAAGAAGAACAGCCAGAGAATCGTGACCAACAGCAAGACCGGGAAGCCATTCATCATCCAGTCGCAGAAGTATGAGGACTACGAAGCATATGCATCATACTTTCTCCGACCGAAGCCGAAGAAGCCGATAGATTTCCCGGTAACAGTCCGATGCATTTTCTATATGCCGACCCGGAGAAGGGTGGACAAGTCGAATCTGGAGGCGGCAGCACACGACATCCTTGTGAAGTACGGCATCCTCGCTGACGATAACCGGGACATCATCGCAAGTACCGACGGGAGCCGGGTCTACTACGACAAGCAGAACCCAAGAGCAGAAATCACAATAGAACCGTTAGAGGAGGAATACACGCAATGGAAAGAATCCTGAAGAGGGTGATATGCGTCATCCTCATCCTCATCATGGCACTGACCATGTGGGGGTGCAGAGAGGCAGACAGAGTATCCTACAACGTTGGCAAGGAAGCGGACAACTTCAATGTCACGCGGAGAATCACGGTGTTCAACATCCGAACAGACACCGTCCTGATGCAGATGACTGGAAAGATGTCTTTGCAGAATAACAGCTCCAATGAACTTGTCGTTCTGGTCGAAGTCGAAAAGGGCGTATACCAGAAGCATTTCATCTATCTGAACGAGTACACGATGTACACGGTGGAAGATCTGAACGGGACGGAGGTCAGCCCGTACTCTTATGAGCTGGAGTTTCTGCCGCAGACGCTACAGCCTGTGAAAATCACAGCCAATGAAATCAAAGAAGACATCAACGGAGGAAACTGATTTGAAAATTGCAATCGACGATGGATGCTATGTCCCGGAACGGGCGCATGAGGATGACGCGGGGCTTGACCTGAGATCCCCGGTGGATGCGTGGGTCTTCTCCGGCGAGACCAAGATCATCGACACTGGCGTCCATGTGGCAGTACCAGCAGGTCATGTGGGACTCATCACCAGCAAGAGCGGCCTGATGGCGAAGGGCATCACCTGCCGGGGAACCATCGACTGCGGATACAGCGGCAGCATCAAGGCCGTCCTGTTCAACCACGGGAAGGAAGCGTTCCGGGTGCAGAAGGGAAACAAGATCTGTCAGCTCGTCATCATGCCCATCATCACCCCGGAGATGGAGCTGGTTGACCACCTGGATGATACGGAGAGAGGGGAGAATGGCTTTGGAAGCACAGGAGCTTAATCCGTGTCCATTCTGCAACGAAGCCTGTCGACCGTTTGAGACAGCAGACGGCGGATTCATCATAGTCGGAGATCACGAAGAGAACTGCCTTTTTTGGAAACTTATTTGGTTCGGCAGATTTGAAGACGCCAAAAGTTCTGTCGATGCCTGGAACCGGAGGGTCAAATGAGCAGAGACAGATTCACCGAAAAGGATGAAAACGGCAAGTGGATGACAGAAATGCTTCCACATGAGCGAAGAAATTATTATATACACCGAGACAGTACGGACGCAATCGACAAGGATTATTTGTACGGCCCTGCCATTGAAAGGCTCGCGGCTTATGAGAACTTGATTTTCTCACCAGAAGTCCTCCAGGCCATCATCAAAGAGCGAAAGAAAATGAAGGAGAGTGATATCGCATTGGCAACTTGGATTGAAGCCCTTAAAACGTATGATCCGACAACATTCACGTTCACGAGGGCATTAAACGCCTTTGGTGACCTTCGGGTTGGGAGCATGGCTCCCGGTGTGGAGCGAATCCTCAAGTCCGGGAACAGAACCATCGTGTTCTGGAAGGACGGCACGAAGACCATCGTGAAACGTGCGGAGGACGAGGCTGACAACGACTATGCCGCATTCACGGCAGCGCTTGGCATCAAACTCTACGGCTCCAACAGCGCGCTGAAGCGTGTCGTGAGCAAAGTTCAGGTGCAGAAACCGAAGAAGGGCGCGGAATGAACTCGTTCCTGAAGTACGCAAACATGAGGCCGAGAAGCGAAAGGCCAAATGCAGCCGTCATTGCTACGAAAAAGCACATAGCGGAGAGAGGATCGGAGAAGCAGAAGCAATTTCACAAAGACCTTGTGGTGTTTCTCAAAGCCCACGGCCTGAACACGGCGGCATTTGAAAAGCCGCGAGACGGTCGTGAGTGCGGACATTACATCAGCGGGATGTTCACCGTCCTGAAAAAGCGCGGACTCTACGATGAGTTTTTCAACAGCAAGAGCGAAGAGAAAGCGTGAGAGAGCCTGAGAGAGCGCAGGAGAGCGCACACGGCGTTTTACCGCGCTCCGTGGGCAGGAACATGGTCAAGAATCAAAATGCGCCAGAACGCATTCTGGAGGGATGTGAGACAAATTGGGCAAAGTAAAGAGAAAGCCGCTGGGCAAATCCTACGGCGAATGGCAGAAGGATGCTGGCAAGCGTGACGAATACGGCGTCAGGATGCTCAAAGATGGCGAGATGACGGAGATCGATGACGCGAACCAGTGGGTGGACATGGCTCTGCTTGCGATCAGGAGCATGGATATGCTACAAGGACGGGCAAAGGGCGGCGGCAACCAGTACAAAACCGTGGAGGAATTGCAGGACGGCATCAAAAAATACTGGCAGTACATCATCCAGCGAAACAGTGGGGGGGAGCTGCGCATCGTGCCGGATGTGGAGGGCATGGCGCTCTTCCTCGGCACGACCCGGATGACCCTGAGAACCTGGGAGGTGGAGAACACCCACGGCTTCGCGGAGACGGTGAAGATTGCCAAGAACGCCATCGCGGCGTACAAAAAGCAGATGGGCCTCGCCGGGAAGATCCCGCCTGTGTTCGCTGCCATTGATTTTAATAACAACCACGATTATGTCCAGAAGCAGACCGTGGAGGTCAAGGCAAGCGACCCGCTGGGCGAAGCGACCCCTGTGCAGGAGCTGATGGACAGATACGACACGATCGAGTACGAGGAAATCGAAGAAGAGAAATAAAAAAGCCACCAGAAGAGCGGTTACGCTCCTCTGATGGCTGAGAGAAAGGGTGATGGAGAACGGTAGAAACGAAGAAGGTGAAGTTCACGCACGACATTATAGAGCTTGCCGTACTGATGAACCACATCTATACAACTGAACCTGCTGGCGGTGCGCTACACATCGTTCTTGATGACGGGAACACAGAAGACGAGCATATAAAGTGGTGCATTGATAACAGCATAGCCGAACTGGTAGGAACAGAGCATGACGCTTACCTCCGATGCGCAGAACTGCTTTTACAGATGGCAGAGCCAGAGCGATTAGATGCGATTGCGTTTTTCTTTGGAATCAGCCGCAAGTGGGGGCACGCCTTTTAGAACGCAAAAAGAGCCAGAAGCAATCACGCCTCTGGCTCTTATTTTGTTTTGTTGTGATTCCTCATTCTGGAATTGAACAGTAGATTACTACGTTGGTGCGAAACAGAGAGTCACGCTCAACGCGATAGATTTCTGCGTCTGGGATTCGCTCAATAGCGTAATCCAAGGTCACGTTGCTCATAGCGTTTCTGTCGTAGGCAAGCTGTCTTTCATACGGAATACGCTCAAATCCATCCGGGTAGCATGAGTAAACATGGGTTCTGTCACTCTCTGCCGGGACATAGTCTTTCAGTTTCATAAGGTTCATGTGCTTCTCCTTTCGCTTTGCCATCTGGCGTAGATTTCCATAAAGTGCTTGCCTATCTGCTCCGGGTCTCCGTGATAGGCGCTGATGATGAACCGGAGAGCATCCGCCGTGAGAAGATGCCCTCCGGCTTCCAGCTTCTTCAGCCGCTGGTAGTCCTGATACTCGGCTTTCCTGATGGTCATGCGCTCAACTCAATTTCCGCGCTTTTCTTCGCTTCCTTCGCCTTGCAGATTCGCTCCTCTGCGGTGTGAATCTGATTGGTCAGGGTGATGATTTTGCGCTGGCACTTGATGTCGGTCTTGCTTCCGGGAACAGCCCCGGCCTGTTCAAGCTGCTCGATGTCCAGAAGCGGGTAGAGATTTTTGCAGTATTCGGTGTAGAACTCGATATCGCGGACTGCCCTCTCCAGCTTCTCGTTAGCCTTGCGGATGCGCTCGGCATCCTTCACCTGACGCTTCCGTTCCTTCTCACGCTGCTTCTGAACCTCTTCGTTGTAGACTGCGAGATAAAACTCGCGGCGTTCGCTGTCGGTCATGATTCCTCCTTGTGGTTTTCCATGTACTCGCGCAGGGCGAGTTTGATGACGGCGGATTTCTGCTTTCCTTCAAGATATCGCAGAAGGTCAGCGTCTGATTTGTGCATGAACTTAACGCCAACATTGGTGCTGTTCTCCTTCATCCACCGTTTCTTGGCTTCGCTATCAGGCATGGTCGATTCTCCTCTCAGTTAGGTATGCCATATACTACCATAGGTTTACCTAACCGTCAAGATTAACTTGAATTAAATGATGTCGCTGTACAAGGCTACAAGCCTCATTTTCTCAAGGTCAGAGGCGGTAACGCCTTTGAAGAGAGAAAAAAACCACTTAAGCATTGTATCACCCCTTTCCTAATTTGCGGCAGAAACCGCTGGGCATGGGCTTTAAGGATGAACCCATGAGAACCGCCAGAAGGTCATTCAGTCCATGCAGAAAGATAGTCGCAAGTCTGCTTAAGCGAATCCGGCATTTCTACCGTGATTGGCTTTACTTCGTGATTAACCAAATCAACGCAGAAAGCTTGCCACTGTTCAAGCTGCTTTTGCAGCCTGTCAATCTGCTCCTGCTGCCTGTCAATAGTGCTTTCACGGTCTTTGACCATCCATACAAGCTGCTCTCTTGTTGCGTTGCTCGTAGTCAGTCTTTTACCGTTTTCCCATTCGTTATGCGTCATATCTATTCGATCTCCATTTTCTTTAATTTAGCTTTTCAGCTATGGAATAGGGCTGATAGGCTCAACCCTTTAGAAGCCGCTCTTGATTGCTTAGCGCGTTGCACGTTTTTACAAGCCGCCTGTACCTTTTTGAACAATCATAAATAGATTTGATGCTGTTCCTGTATTCTTCCGGGTACTGTGTCCACAACTTGTAAATTTCCCATTGAACGTTGTGGCTTTTCATTTAATCACCCCTTTAGAAGCCACAGAAGTGTTAGTTTGCTTCGATGCACTCATCGTTTTCGTACACATCAGGTTTTTCAACGCAGATTTCGCCAGTAAAAAACATCTCGCGGATTTTTTCGTATGCTTCGTCTTCGTCTTCCGTGTCCAAGTCGACGCAGAACACGCTTTTCTCAACGATAGTAAACTTCCATTCCATTTCTATATATCTCCCTTTTCAAAATTTGCCGTTTCCGGCTGGGCTGGGACTTGATAAGCTCAAATCCCGCAGAAAGCTTTAGCAGATGCAGTTTTCCCGAAACTCGCGCAGAAGGCCATATTTTTTGCCGTTTGTCTCAAAGAAGTCGGAAGCGTCAGCAAGTTCGCTGTAACTCAACTGAATATCCGTGTCTCCGTCATTGTTGTACTGATAGTCAATCGCCAGATCGCGCAAACATTCCTTGCGTTCCTGATAGGTTTCCCCGTGAATCTGAAACGGCAGATAGAAAAGCGGCTCTGTACCATGCAGAACGTGCCACGCATAGTCCGCTTGATTGCATACCATACTTTCCGTATGCCCGTCAGAAAAGCGCATTTTTGCGAATACCATAATATTTTCCCCTTTCAAATTTTGTGCCTTGCGCGGACTTTAGACCGCTTGCATAGTCACATTACAAGCGCAGAACGCGCTTGCTATCTGTGTTTAGGCGTTTAGATAATTTGCGGGAAACGCTTTTCCGATTGTTGCATAATCGCTTGCAATAAACGGCTGATCCAGATACGCAGAAAGGCCAGAGTTTAACGCGCTAAAAATTGCATCTTCATCATACTTTCCAGGATTGTAGTCATACGCAGAACGATAGTTTTTCATAGATAGCGCGACAATTTCACCGACAAGCGCGGAAGCGCAAACGGCAGAAACAGAACGCGCGAGATGGTATTCGCCTTGAAAGCTGATATGTGCACGGAAAGCGAGATTGTAGGCAATCATTTGTTCAGCCGTGCAAACAGACTTTTCCACGCCGCGAATTTTATTGTATTTCATTTGTATTCCCCTTTTCTTAATTTTTCGGTTTAATAACCGTTAAAACGCACAAACAGAAAGACGCTTGTGCGCTTTAGCTGTTATTAAAATCCGTATGCTGTTTTATAATTCTGCTTCTGTTCGTCATTGTCGAAAATCACAACTTTGTCGCATGACGGGCCATAAATCGCCGCGCCGTGTGAATAATCGCCGTTTTCGTTGCGCGCTTTGATTGCGTTCCACTTGTCAATAAAACGCTGATATTCGCGCATATACTTTTCATAATTCATTGTTTTATCTTCCTTTTCCTTTTCAAATTTGCGTACTATGTACACAAGTGGAAACACAAGCAGAAAGTTCAACTTGTGTTCCCCGTTTCTATACACAGTGTTCATTTTTCCCGGATGTAAGACGGCACATTACGATAATAAGAAACATAAAGCGTGTTTGTTTCTTGATCTAAATATGCTGTCCAATTCCAGCCGTACACACCAGCGTTATATCCGAGCTTAAGCAATTCCCACTTTGATTTTCCGGGAATGTTTTGTTCGCAGCAATAACCAGTCTTGCAATGCGCGGCGCAATCATACCAGCGTTTCAGATCCTTAATAGTAGCCATTTTTCTTCCCCTTTTCATTTAATATTGTCTACTCTGCATTTAACGGGCTTGTAACCGTCCACGGCTGCATTAGACAAGAGGCGCGCTATTAAATTCAATCTTTCATTTACTTCTACTTGCATTTAACAAGCTGCTTTGAAGCTTGCACCGTTAACGGCTGCACCGCTCGCACCCCTTGCTTGAAAAGGGAAAAGGGAAATATCGAATTATCACGTTCCCGGCCTTGCGTCGGCATTCTCTCATTTTCGCGGCCTTGCAGCGGCTATGCTGGACGGTTTAGCGCGTTCCCGTGATCCGCGCTTTATCAAGCAGCGCGGCGCTTCTAAATTGTCAAGGTGCGGCCCCGTCACTTGTACGGCGGTCGGGCGGCGCGTTCCGTGGTGGATTGCTTTTGTTTACGGTGCTATAATAGCATAGGTGAAACCTAATTACAAGTACAAAATAGGTAAAACCTAAGATTTGTATACTTGCACAAATACCACGATGTAAACTTGTGCAATGCGACAATAGCCGTCCTCTGATCGTGCAAGGCCAAAATTGGCGTTTTCATTCTGCGGCCATTGTAATGCCGTACAAGCGATTTTAAGCGTTTACCGCTATATCTGTATTCCCAAACCGATAAAAGCGCATACAAGTCAAATAAAAGCCTACAGTGCTGCCGTGCGCATTTTGGCAAGGGAAGACAATAACTAAGCAAAGGGAAAGCTTGTCTTCAGATTGCATTGCAAGCCTACCAAATCGGCATACCGTCACGGCAAAGCAATAGGGAAAAGCATTCCAGGAAAACGCAATAGGCAAATAAGATTGAAAGCAATGCGGTTAGCACTCGCGGCAAATGAGTGCTAATAATGGAATAAAAGGGTGTAAAGTATTTTCCCTTGACAGTGGTTAGCACTAAAAGAGCGAGAGTGCTAGCACTCTAAAGGGCAGAGTGCTAAATCACACGAAAATGATAACTATATGTAATCGGCAAAGGCTAAATCTGTATAGTTGAACATTGCACAAGTAATAGCTATACAGTTCTTGCAAAGTGTCCAATTAAAATAGTTGATAACAGTTATTATACGAGATTTTGCCGCTATAGCTGCCGGAGTAGAGCCGGCTCTACCCGCGGGGGAATGGCCCAGGCGCCCAGGGCCAAATTAGTCATCCGAATATCCGCCGTCATAAAAAGCCCCTGTTTCTGCGGCTTTGCGGGTTTGCAGCCGCGAGTAGATGCACCGTATATGCAAGCTATATGACCGCGTTATACCTTGGGATAAGCTGGGTGGTCGATAATAGGGTACTGTGCTTGTCTGATTACTGAATTCTGGCTTGTTTTCCGCTGATATAGGGGTGTTTGCTTTATTGGGAGTGGAATACGATGAATCTCATCTGGATGTTTTGTGGCTGAAAAATTCCAAAATGTAAAAAGAGTACATTTGTTACCTCGGCATTTGGGGTATCCCAAGTTTGTTGGGTGGAATCCGGTTGACAAATGTGGAAAGGTCTGGTATTGTGGCAACAGATGGTAATCGAGATGATTACAAATCGTAGTCAACTGGGGTGATTGAATGGAAACGATGCCCTACAAGGATGTGCTTCGGTACGCGATGGGGCTGGAGAGACACAGTATGCGGACGCTTGCCGATTATATCGGACTCACTCCGAAATCCGTTCAGGTGACGCTTGGGAGCCGGTGCGGCATGACTATGGAGAACTATCTGCGGTACTGCGAGGCTCTGGATTTGAAACTCTACGCCGAGTGGGAAGATCCGAGAGGGAGACAGCCGAAAGTGAGGTTCCGTATTGAGTAGGGAAGAGAAGCTCCTCGCAAATATCTTCCGGTCGATAGCGAGGGGGAAGTCTGACCCTGACCCGTATCGGGATGCGTTATCCTGCATCCGGCAGATGGAGGGAGTGAATCTTCATCACGCCCATAGACTGCTGGAGGAGATTCAGAAGGGGATGCGGCTCTATCGGGGATTGGACGGGTTCCGCTCTGATCTCTGGGAGGTATACAAGAAGACGCTGTGCTTCTGCGCTCCTGAATGCTTCGATGACTATGTGCTGTACATGGAAATCGACAGACCGTATGAGAAGCAGTTCTACCTTCCGAGACGGAAGCAGCTCAAGCCGATTGCGGATGCTCTCCAGCAACTGGAGAAGCGGGAGCTGGAGATCCTGACCATCAGCTTGCCTCCTGGCGTCGGGAAGACGACTTTGGCTGAATTTTTCCTCACTTGGACTGGAGGGAAGCATTGGGAACAGCCGAATCTGGTCGGGTCGCATTCAAACTCCTTCCTCCGAGGGGTGTATGGGGAAATCCTCCGCTTCCTCGACCCGGAAGGGGATTACAAGTTCAGCGATGTGTTCCCGAAGTTGAAGGTGGTCAATACCAATGCGCAGGACATGATGATCGATCTTGGCGAATCCGTCACCGATGCCAAGAGATTCATGACCTTTGAATTCTCCTCTATCGGCAGTGGGAACGCCGGTAAAGTCAGAGCCGGGAATCTGCTGTACTGCGATGACCTGGTTCCTGATTTGGAGACCGCTATGTCCAAGGATCGTATGGACAAGCTCTATAACCAGTACGCCACAGACCTCCGCCAGAGAAAGATAGGCCACGCCGCCGAATTGCATATCGCCACCAGATGGTCCGTACACGATGTCATCGGGAGACTGGAGAGACTGTATGAGAACGACGAGAAAGCAAAATTTCTTTCGTTCCCGGCCTTGAACGAAAACGACGAGAGCAATTTCGATTATCCAATCGAGGCTGGATTCTCCACGAAATTCTACCTTCAGCAAAGAGAAGCGATGGATGATGTGTCGTGGAGAGCCTTGTACATGAACGAGCCTATCGAAAGAGAAGGTCAGTTGTATCCTGAGAACGTACTCAGGCGGTACTTTGACCTACCGGAAGGGGAACCGGACGCGATTCTCGCCGTCTGTGATACCAAGGACAAGGGCGCGGACTACTGCGTACTTCCCATTGCGTATCAGTACGGTCAGGATTTCTACATCGAAGGAGTCGTGTGCGAAAACTTCGCTCCGAACGTGGTAGACGCCAATCTGGTAAACGCCTTGGTAAAGCATAAGGTGCAGATGGCGCAATTTGAGTCGAACTCTGCCGGTGGTCGTGTTGCGGAGAAAGTCCAAAACGGCGTAAGGGAAAAGGGCGGCATCACCAAAATCACGACAAAGTGGACAAGTCAGAACAAGGAAACCAAAATTATCGTAAACGCGCCGTTTGTGATGGAGCATTTTCTGTTCAAAGACAAGTCGAAGATTGGAAATGATAAAGAATACCGCACGTTCATGAACTTTCTCACATCGTATACGATGGCTGGCAAGAACAAGCACGATGACGTACCGGATGCGATGGCGCAGATTGCTCTGTACGTTCAAAATCTTTCCAGAGGCAAAATCGAAGTATTTTCTTCTCCGTTCCGGCTATAATGCATTGACTTCAGAGCAAAAACTGGATATAATTATAATTTTTGCTCTTGACAAAATTCACTATAGCCTATATAATGCATGGTGTCTAAATGGGTCGCTGCAATTGGGCAACCCAGTGAGTCGTCTGATGGTAGCAGACGGAAGGGGAAATAAGTTGAAACAAGAGATTTCGCTTTCTCCAAAAGCTATTCAAACGATCAACGAACTGCTCACGCACGGAAACAGGGTTCAAGTTGACTACAATCCGAAGACGGGTGAACTTGTTATATACCGTGTTCCGCGCATGGAAACGAAATACCGAGTGGTTGTTACCGCTGGGTGACAATGACAGCCTGATGGGGCTAACTGTACAAGAGGTACGGTTAGTCCCATTTTCTATTTTCGGAGGGTCACATGGGGTTCAAAAAGACCGTTGAGATCGACGGCGAAGAAAAAGAAATCGAGCTTTCCGGGGTGAAGAACTCCAGCGAAGACGCACACACCATGCCTCCGAGAGAGATGCATGGGCGCAAACCCATCTACACGAACGTGGATGAGATTACCGCAGACAATGTGCTTCGGGTACTGAACGAGGCGCTGAATTTGCATCGCCGAAACCGTGCGGACGCCCAGTATCTGGAGAAGTATCTGCGCGGCATCCAGCCCATCCTGGACAGGGAGAAGATCTACCACACAGAAATCAATAACCGGGTGGTAGTAAACGTGGCAAATCAGATCGTCACCTTCAAGACATCTGAGTTCGCAGGAGAGCCTATCCAGTATGTTTCCCGTGGGAACAGGAAGTCCGTCCCCAAGAAGGTGGACAAGCTGAACTCCATGATGCTTTCCGAGGGAAAACAGTCCAAGGACATGGAGCTGGCCTACAAGATGTTCACCACCGGCGTGGGATACCGCCTTGTGCTGAACGACAAAGCGGAGGCCGCTGCGAACGGAGATTTCGATGAGGCCCCGTTTGAAATCTACATCCCAGACCCGCTGAACACCTTCGTCATCAAGCGCAACGACGTTACGCGGCGTGTGCTTGGCGGCGTGAATTATGTTTTCACCAAGCCTGACGGCAACGAAGTCCTGTTCACCGTCTACACGGCGAACCAGACCTTTACAATTCGCGGTACGCTGATGAATGCCGTGGAAGTCGTGAAGGTAGTGACCCACAACTTCGGCATGGTGAATTTGGTGGAGTATCCGTGCAACAGCGTGTACATGGGCGCTTTTGAGGTGGTTCTTCCGCTTCTGGACGCCTACAACACCACGATGTCCAACAGGCTTGACGGTGTGGAGCAGTTCATCCAGGCTCTCATGGTGTTTGAGGGCGTGGACATCGACCGGGATGACTTCCTCCAGATGAAGGATCTCGGCGCGATCAAGCTCCCTCCCTCCATTGACGGCAAGCAGTCGAAGGTCTACTACCTGAACGAGCAGCTTGACCAGTCCCAGACCCAGACGCTGGTGGACGATATCTACTCCACCATCCTTCAAATCGTTGGTATGCCGTCTCAGGGCAACGCCAACACCTCTGATTCCTCCAACAACGGAGCCATCATCATGAAGAACGGATGGTGGAACGCAGAGGCGAGAGCCTTGGAGACCGCCGGTATGTGGAAGGAAGCGGAGACGCAGTTTTTGAAAATCGTGCTGAAGATCTGCGATGAGGCAAACGTCCTAACCGGGCTGAAGGTCTCTGACCTTGAACCGAAGTTCGGCAGACGCAGCTACGAGGATCTGCTGACCAAGACCCAGTCATTCTCCACGCTGAGATCCAGCGGATGCCCCTCTATCCAGGCATTCAAGTTCTCGCATCTGAGCCAAGACCCTGAATCCGATGCGATGGATTACGACGCCTATCAGGAAGAGAAGGAAGAGGCTCTGAACGCCATGACCATGACGAACCCCACAACGGATGAGATGGGAGACGCCGAAGCCCCTGACGGGGAAGCGGAGGAGGCGGTCGGTGAAGAGAGCGAAGGTTCCATCGGCGTTTGCCCGGTATGCGGCAAGCGCTTCCGCAAGAAAACCGGCAACCAGGTATACGACCGTGCCGACTGCCGCCGACAGGCGTGGAAGAGGTTCGGTGGTAATGCGTGAACTATGACGCTGCCGACCGGGCTATCCGGGATATGAATAAAAGAAACCTTCGTGCTTTCGACAGACTCAAGATGCTCAAATTCGATGAATTGAACATCATGACGGAAGTCACGAAGGTTTACAGAGAATCCAGACGGCTTGCCATCCGGCGGTATCTGGCTGTCGCCCTTACCGCTTATGAGCTGGCGCTCATCGAATGCGGATATGACCGCAGGAGGGCGAGAAGAGACGCGGATGACGATATCATGGAGGACTGGATTCTCGATATGCTGGAGGATTACGATGATGTGACCCTCTACAGATTTGACGAGGAGACCGAGCGTAAGGCCGCGAGACTCGCGGAAGCGCTCATCGCGTCCCACAACAAGTCTGAGGAAGTGGACAAGGCGCTCCGGCTGTGGTCGCTTCAGGTGGCGCAGTTCGCGGACAACGCCGTTGTGAGAGCCACCAAAGCCGCATACAAAGAGGCCGGGGTGAAAAAAGTGAAGTGGGTAGCCGAGAAGGACGATAGAGTCTGTACCACTTGCGACAAGCGGGACGGCAGAATCTACGACCTGGACAAAGTGCCGCCCATCCCACACTTCCGGTGCAGATGCATCCTCGTCCCTGTTAAATAGCTTGCTTTCATGTTTACCTCCTTTCTGAAAACTGTCGCGGCTCAGTTTACCGGCAAATGCTCGGCACGGCATGAACCGGGTTTATAACCGCATCTAAAGGAGATTTTATGACGCTGGATATTGTTGTCCCGCACTATAAAGAGCCGTGGGAAACGTGCAAATATCTGTTCGACACCATCGCAACCCAGAGAGGCATCTTCTTTGGGAATATCCGGGTGATCGTTGTGAACGACGGAGACTGCGTTCTGCCGGACGATGTTTTTGCGGGGTATCCTTACAAGGTAGAATACCTGAAAAAGCCTCACGGAGGCGTATCTGCGGCGAGAAACCACGGTCTGGACTACTCCACCGCCGACTATGTTATGTTTTGCGACATCGATGACGGTTTTCTCAGCAATTACGGTTTGCATCTTGTGTTTGCCGCCATGCAGGAGGGCTACGATTACATCACCTCCAACTTTGTAGAGGAGACCTACACCGCAGACAATACCCAGACCATCGTGCGGCATGACAACGATTACACATTCATGCATGGGAAAGTGTACAAGCGGAGCTTTCTCGTTGAGCGAAACATCCGCTTTGACCCGTCCATGACCATCCACGAGGACGGATACTTCAACACCGTTGCTCTTGTGGCGGCTCAGAAGGAAGGAAAGCTCAAATGCATCGAGACTCCCTTTTATCTGTGGAGATGGAATGACGCTTCCACGGTACGGAGCAACCGGGAGGACTTCGTACTCAAGACCTACGACCAACTGATGCTGTGCCGAAGCGGGGCTTGCAGACAGCTCCGCAAGCGCGGGTATGAGAAGGAATACAAGACCTCAGTCTGCATGACGGTGATGAACAGCTACTATGATTTTCAGAAGCCGTCCTATCACGCGCCGAAAAACAGAGAGAATCTGGAAAAAGCGGAAAAGGCATTCAAGGGATTCTGGACGCGGTTCGGTAAGGTCTTCAAGGACTGCACGAACCAGGAGATTGCCGAAATCTCTGCGGCGGCGAGAGACAACGCCATGAAGAACGGGATGCTGATGGAGCGGGAGGATCTGAAGTCTTTCATCCGGCGCTTTGAATAAGTAAATATCAAGCGGATAGTCAGGCCAGACGAAAAGGGTTAGGCTAACCCCTTCCGCTTGCTATTTAAGCCAACTACCAAGCCAGTAGTTTCACGGAAAAAACCGTGGGATTACTGGCTTTTTCACGTTTTCATAGGATATCTGCGGGAAACCGCTCACTATATCCGTCCAGAGAAGGACGCTAAAAAACGCAAAACGTCAGAGAAGACGGTAATAAAAACGCGAAATAAGGTTAGAGAAAACCTCAAAAAAACGCAAAGGAGAACTGAATTATGGCAGAACTTGAAACGACTGCGACCGAAACCACCGAGGAGACCACCGAAGCTACCGAAACAACCGGCAGCGCCGAGCTTGCAAAACTGAAAGCCGAGTTCGAGCGGCAGAAACTGGCGCTCGACAAAGCGATGAAGGAGGCTGGGGACTATAAGAAGCAGCTTCGCGCCAAGCAGAGCGCAGAGGAAGTTGCCGCCGAGGAAAAGCGGATTGCTGATGAAGCAAGGGACAAGGAACTTGCTGAACTTCGCAAGCGCTTTGCTGTCGCGGAGACTTCCAAGAAGATCTTCAGCTTCGTGCAGGATGAGGGGATTTCCAACACCGTAGCGGAAAACCTCTACGGCGCAGAAGACGTTGATGCGGCTGTGGACGCTTTCAACAAGGCATGGATCGCAAGAGAAAAGAAGCTCCGCGCTGAATACGGAAAGATCCCGGCCCCCGGCGTAGGAAGCGGAGACGGCCCCAGCATCACCAAGGCGCAGCTCGACGCAATGAGCTACACGCAGCGGATCGAGTTCGCCAACAAGCACCCCGATGAGTACGAACGGCTCATGGGAAGAAAATAACGAAAGGAAGAATTAAAAAATGGCTCAGGTCAACACCACCACCGGCACTTATCTGTCCAACCTGTTCAACCCCCAGGTTGTGGCTGACATCATCGACACCAAGCTCACCGACAACATGGTTTTCGCCCCTCTGGCGAAGATCGACTACACCCTTGAGGGCCGCGCTGGCAACACTGTTACTTTACCGTACTACAGTTACATCGGCGCTGCCTCCCAGGTTTCCGAGGGCTACGACATCGGCATCCGCCAGCTTATCCAGCGCACCACCGCTGTCACCATCGTAAAGTACGGCGTTGCTGCCCAGCTCACCGATGAGGCAGTCCTGTCCGGCTACGGCGATCCTCTCGGCGAGGCCGCTTCCCAGATCGGCGTTTCCCTCGACGATGCGATGGATAACGCCCTGCTGGCTGCTCTGGCTGGCAACACCGCCTCCGAACAGAACTACACCGGCGCTTCCACCGGCTTGGTTCCCTCTGACATCCCCGCCGCCCTCGCCAAGTTCGGCGAAGACATGGACGGTCAGAAGGCCCTGCTCGTCACCCCCGACTTCTATGTGAAGCTGCTGAGTGTCGACTGGGTTCCCGCCTCCGAAATCGCCGCCGACATCCGCATTCGCGGCGCTGCCGGTATGGCCTACGGCTGCCAGGTCATCGTGAGCAACCGTCTCAAGACCGCCGGTAACCTCTACATCGTGAAGCCCGGTACGCTGGCTGTGTTCATGAAGCGCGGCACTTTCGTGGAGACTGACCGCGACATCCTGAACGAGTCCACCGTCGTGAAGGGTTCCATCATGTGCGCTCCGTACCTGCTGAATCCCGCCGGTATGGTCAAGCTGTCCGTCGGCTCCTGACGCATATGATGCTTCACAGGCACTTTGAGGCTGAGAACAGCCCCAACATGACAAAGCTCTCGGACGTATCCGGGGAGTATGTTTCTGAGGTGTTCCCGCCTGAAACTCCTGCGGAAGCGCCCAAGAAACGCCGGTCAAAGAAGACCGAAGAATAACCACGGGAGGCAGAGAGAATGACTACATCTGAAAAAATCGCGGTGGTTCGCACTATGGTCGAGGAAACAGACGAGGACACGATCTCTGCCTACCTTTCCATCGCGGAACGGAAAATCTGCAACATCGCTTCCCCGTACCAGTACCTTGAGAAAGTCCCGCCCAAGTATGAGCATCTGCAAATCGAGGCGGCTGTGTACTTCCTAAACAAGAGGGGCGCGGAAGGGGAGACCATCCACGCTGAAAACGGCATCACCCGCCAC
>OCTX014554963.1_pt1 | contig 20165 bp, 18 predicted proteins | sample 1539691 | NCBI WGS metagenome assembly OCTX01 (sample SAMN02144231, study PRJEB22623) | gut metagenome | biome: sheep rumen | host: Ovis aries | place: New Zealand
CTGTACATTATATCGCCTGTATTGATTCCCGTTACTTCGCGCATTTTCGCTTCCAAAACGGGATCTTTCCAATCTATGGCAAAGTCATCCTCCGTAATATAATCTATGCCTGTGTCTGCAGCCCCAGATGTGGCCTCAGGAACTCCCTCATCCGCTCTTTTTCCGCCCAGCAGAAAAACTTTTGCCGCAATACATATTCCGAATATAGCTATAGCCGCAAGTATAAACAATGGCAGAGATTTCCGGCCTTTCAGTTGGACATCTTTAGCATGGTCGTATTCCCTTTCCATCGAATTCGTATATTGATCATGCCTTTCACCAGGATCCGGCAGTATCGTCCATTCAGGTTCTGTTTCTCCCCGGGTCCCTGGTTCCTTAAAATATGAGGCCGCCTCTTCACCCTCCATCCAGGATCTGTTATCTTCCTTTTCATCGCCTGCCTGTTCAGGAACGTCCTCATTAGAATCAACATCATTGAATATAACAGATTCCCAGGCATCCGTCTTTTCTTTCCTGTCTATCATCTCCAATACCCTATTCATCTCTTCCGCTGTTTGAAATCGGTTCCTTGGATCCGACTCCAGTGCTTTACAGACTGCTTTTTTTAGTTCAGGAGAGCCCTGCGCCGGATAAGGGATTTTTTTCCCAGCAAACCGCATCTCCTTGGCTTTTTCAAAATCATCCGGCACAAAGTTTTCCGGAAGAAAAGGCGGCCTGTAATCATTCAGTAATTGATAAAGAACCATTCCAAGTGAATAAATATCCGATCTTTCATCTGTTCCCTCCAGATGAAAGACTTCAGGTGCCATATAAGCCACGGTGCCTTTAAAGGAAAGGGTATCCAGTTTTGTTGGCGCAAGACGTGATATGCCGAAATCACCAATTTTAAAATTACCAGCTTTGTTTATAAATATATTTTGAGGTTTAACATCTCTATGTATGATCCCCTCCCTGTGACAATCACTGAGTCCCTGTGAAATATCCTTACCCAGCTTTAATACCAGCTCCTGATCCGGCTTATGCGCTTTCAAATATTCCTGCAGCCCTGTCAGCAATTCCATTCGAATGTAAATATCCCATTCCGGAACATCACTTTTTTCCCTGATAAAATGATCTTCATAGGAAATAATATGTGAGTTTCCTATAAACTGCTGCATCAAAATAATCTCATTCTGAAGATTTCCGACGTATTCTCTGTAAAAAGATGTTGTATGCTCCGAATCCTGCGTACCCATCATCAACTGATCGATTCCGGAATTGCCGGCTGATACATGAATCACTTTCAAAGCCGCGCTCTGTGTATGATTGCCGATATGCCTTTGAATCTCATAGACAGACCCAAAGTTGCCTTTCCCAATTATTCTGACAACACTCCACTCAGGCCAGATGTCAGACAGTTCCGCATTCATTTTATTCATTTCTGAATTAATAAAATCGTCCATAGCTTAAAACCTGCTGCAGCTTTCCTCTTGAGCGTAATAGTTTATCTTTATAAGCCAAAATCCGAACAGCATCGTCCGGATTTTAGCGCAAATAAAAATCATTAAATAGCTATCTACCGGTGGTTCACTGGAAATCCACCTTAACAGTATTATTCTCCAAGTTCCTTTTGGGATAACGCTAAAGCAGAAGCAATCACCGCGTCCATATCATAATATTTGTACTCACCAAGTCTGCCGCCAAAAATAACTTTGTCCTCCTTATCTGCCAGTTCCTTGTACTTCTGATAAAGAGCTCCATTTTTTCCATCATTTACAGGATAGTAAGGTTCATCTCCGGGCTTCCATTCCGAACTGTATTCACGGCTGATCACAGTTTTAGGCAAGTCATTCCCCTGGTCATCTTTTCCAAATTCAAACCACTTGTGTTCAATAATCCTTGTCCAGGGTGTTTCTCTGTCCGTGTAATTGACAGCTGCATTTCCCTGGAAATTAGGCTTGTCCAGAAGCTCATTTTCGAAACGGACAGATCTGTATTCCAGATATCCCAGCTGATAGGCGAAATACGCATCTATAGGCCCGGTATAAACGACTTTCTCTGCCATCGCGTCCAGCTCGGCCTTCTTTTCCAGATAATCAACACCCAGCCTGACTTCAATGCCATCCAATAAATTCGCGACCATTTTGGTATACCCGCCAATCGGAATTCCCTGATAAAGGGCATTAAAATAGTTATTATCAAATGTTAATCTTACCGGCAGCCGCTTAATGATGAAAGCAGGCAGCTGATCGCAGGGACGCCCCCACTGCTTTTCTGTATATCCTTTCACCAGCTTTTCATAAATATCAGTTCCTACCAGGCTGATAGCCTGTTCTTCCAGATTCCTGGGCTCTGTAATCCCTGCCTCGCGACGCTGCTCTTCAATCTTAGCCGCCGCTTCTTCAGGTGTGATCACACCCCACATTTTGTTAAATGTATACATGTTGAAAGGCAGGGAATAGAGTTCTCCATGATAATTTGCTACCGGGCTGTTCGTAAATCTGTTAAACTCCGCGAATTTTGTTATATACTCCCATACCTCCTTGTTGTTGGTATGGAAAATATGTGCGCCGTATTTATGGACATGGATGCCTTCCACATTCTCTGTATACACATTGCCGGCGATGTTTGGTCTCTTGTCAATCACAAGTACTGTTTTGCCGGCTTCCTTTGCCTGTCTGGCAAAAACTGAACCAAATAAACCAGATCCTACAATAAGATAATCGTACATAGCCATTCCCTTTCAATTCTTTTAAAATGCGCATGCCCGGCAGGAACTAAGCAGCGTCTTTTTAATCAAGTCCTGAACAACTTCCGCCGAACCTATTTTATTATACACTTATAAGTATGTATATGGTACCTTTATCATTTTTCTCACACCGAAAGCCGAACTTCGGATAACGGTATTCCTTCTGTAGAATAGCTTCTAATCGAAGCTGCTGTTCCTGTTTTTTCCAAATCTGATATACTGTTCATCCTTTACTTCACCCGCAAAGAGAACCTTCAGATATAAGGCGAGTATTACGCTGAAAGCAGCCGCTGTTACCGGATAAACTGTGCAAAACATGGACTGCCCCAGATAGGCTGCCAGAGGAAACGCAAATACTGCATCGCTTCTTTTCCACAACCGTTTTTTAAAATATCCAACTGTTATGACAATCCAAAAGGCCAGATACAAGGCCAGCCCTACGATACCTTCTGTCAGCAGAATCTGAAGAGGTTCATTATGTGCTGAGGTAAAATTCACCCCCATAGACTTTCGAAGGGGCAGATAGACAAGCGCCGCCATGTCAGGTCCTATACCTGTCAGCTTTTTCAATAGCGGCAGCTTTCTAAAATAGTCCCAGCCGGTCCGCCATAAAATCCCTCTGTTCGTTCCCCAGGAATCTTTGAAATGTGTACCCGTATAAATAATCGTAATGCATATAGCGCCAACCAGAACAGATTCCAACAAAATCAGGAGACGGGCTACATTCTCCTGCCGCATCCGCGGCATGATCAGGTAGCCGAGTATCATAATCAGCAGTGCCGCTATACTAATGCCCGCCGCGCATGGTACTGTAACCAGAAAAGCTGAAAGATCCTTCATTTTAGCTGTTTTCAGAGCAAAGGCCGGCAGTCTTCCTACTATCAGAAGAGATAATCCATAAAACAGCAGCAGTACTCCTGACCTCCCAACGTACCTGGCTTTTCCGAATACATAAGGCAGCATAAATATTACGCAAAGGCCCAGTCCCACATATGCGCTGTCGCTTTCACACAGCACAAAGGATAATAATCCTCCTGCCGAGATCACCAGATATACGATTTCTGACAAAAAATCTGTGCAGGTAATAAAGAATCCCCAGAAAAGAGGCATAAGCAGACACAGATACCCTGAAAAGCTGTTCTTCTGGCCAATCGTTCCCAAATAGGCATAATAGAACTTACTTTGCAGTGGGGCAAGCAGATGAAATGGATCCATATTTGCAGACTGCATGACTGCCATAACAAAAATCCCGATATTTATCACTATTACGGGAATCATCAATCTGGGGTCAAAACGCAGAAAGCGAAAAAGGCAGATTGTAGACAATATGGATGTCACTATAAGAGCTGATCCTGCCGCCCAGCCAAGAACGCCCAGAAACGAAGCCCTGAAAAAGCCTGATAAAACGGAAGCTATAAGAGACCAGCCGCCAATTGCCAGGAGCAGGATCTCAATCGGATAAAGCCCCTGTCGTATCGGACATCCCGTCCTGTATTTCCGAATCCCATCAACAACCAGCGTAAGGAATGCTGAGATTAGGGCCGGAATCGTCAGTTTCAGATATATTCCGGCCTTGGCCTCAATCAAGTCAAAATATCCGTTGTGCATATATAATGGAACTGCCAATAAAGAAACCGCAAAAATATATAGGGCAATCCATTTTAATATCTGATTACACTTGCTATTTTTTTCCATCTGTACCTAATATTTATCATCTCTGCGCGCTTTCCACATTAAATGCAGACAAAGCAGCGAAGGAATGCAGTTTAATCCCAGCAGATAACTTCCTGACAGCATTTTTTTCCGGCCGCAGCATGCAGCTTCTTCACCAATTTCAATAGAAAAACCGTATCCTGATAGGTTCCTCCGTTGTTAAGCAGCCAGTTGGAGGTCTTTTTAGAAAATGAAACGCCTCCTTTTTTTATCCCCAGGAAGCGTATCCCTTTCATAATTCCGGGATCCGCCTCCATAAAAACGGTCCCAAAATTAGGTTTACTGGGATCCTGTACTTTTCTGACCAGTTCCATCCGCTCTTTTCTGAGTCGATACGATTCCTCATACGACTGCTCTGTAAAGCAGAAGACCGCCTCCAAAATTACGCAGTCAGAATTCTTGAAAATCGAATTTCTGTAGGTAAATCCGCACTCTTCCTTCTCAATCCATCTGCTTTCCCCCTTCTCCAGAATGTGGACCCGCTGCAGATAATCGCTGATTGACTGCTGGAACTGGCGTCCTCTTCCGGCATTCATACAGATCGCTCCCCCTACAAGGCCTGGTACTGAATACAGGTATTCTATTCCCCCATATCCATCCTCATTAATCCTTTGAATCAGCTTCTGCAGTCGTAAAGACGCGCCAACTTTATAGCGGCCCTGTCCAAGGTCCTCAATCAAATCATTAAATTTTCCCAAATCAATCACTGCCTGGAATATCTTTTTGTCATTGATCAGAAGATTAGACCCTCCTCCAATCAGCCTGGCTTCAGGCTCCTGCCGGAGAATAGCCTTCAGCTCTTCCATTGTTTCCGGAATATACATTCTGGCTGCGGTTCCTCCCATCCGGAAGGTAGTATGTGCCGTTAATGGCTCATTATGCTTTATAACCATATTTTTTCCTTACTTTTTCTCTATCTTTGCCCGAATGACCTTAAGCATATGTCCGATCGGCTGTCTGTTAAAAGCGATAAAAACTATTATACCTGCCAGGATATTGATCAGATTCAGAAGCGGTCTCTGCAAAAAGCACAGAATCAGCATGACCAGGATAACAAGCACCTGCAGTGCCTGTCTTTGTATATTTACATTTACTTTCTGAAACTTCTGAACATCGATCATTCTGTAAACATACAAAATGATATATGCAACAAGCGTGGAAAGCGAACCTGCCGTTATGCCAATAACTCTTACAAGGCAAAGGTCAATGATCAGGTTGACTGCCGCTGCGGCCATTGTCGTAATGCCTACGCTTACAGTCTTTTTAAACGCAATATAAATGCCCCCAAAATAAGAAGACATGGCAAAAAAGAACATTGCCAGAATCAATACCGGCATTTGAAAATATGCTTCCGCATAATCACCGCGGATCAACAGGCGGAATAAAATCGGCGTAGCTCCGATCAGCAGAGCGGATGCCCCTGCCATAAAGCTGAAACAGAAGTCCAGCATTTTCGAATAATACTTCCTGGCGTCTGTATCCTTTGCAGCGATTGACGCATTCTCCTGCCAGGCCATGACCATAATCGACTGTGCCATGGACAGGATATTGGGAACTTTATTTGCGACACCGTATACCGCATTAGCTTCTATTCCCAAAAATGCGGTAATAACCAGTCTGTCTGACAGCTTCAGAACCCATGTCGACAAATTATTGGGTACCATCGGCCATGAATAAGCCAGAAGCTCTTTGATCATCCCCAATGAACCGACGGACATCCGAAGATACGCTGGCAGTTTTGTTTTGGAAATAATAAATATAAGCGCGATCGCATTGGCAGCTGTCAGGGAAGCATAGACGCCCCAGAGCCCTTTCCCGGAAAAATTGACCAGCAGAACAACCCCCAGCATGTTTATGACCGACAGCATGATGGCTCCGATGGAATAATCCCTGTTTTTTCCAAGTCCTCTGGCAATCTGTCCCATTGTCAGATAAATTGTATCCAGAAAGAAATAACTTCCTACCAGCAATCTTACCGGACCGGGCAGTCCTGGGAAGGCACACTGAATACCAATACATACAACCAATGAAACAGGTATCGTTACAATAAAAATATTGCTGATGATTTCGGAAGAACGAAGCTGATCACCCCGGCAATCAATCAGAAAACGAAAGGCAGCCGACTGAATCTGCAAAGTAGCGATTGGAATAACCAACATGATCAGCGTCGTAATCAGGTCGTAGGTTCCATACTCCGCCTTGGTCAGCCTGGCTGTCAGAATTGGCAGCGTAATAATGGACATCAGCTGAGGAACAAAACGCCCTATGCTTAAAATCAGCGTGTTCTTAAATAAGTCTTTTTCTCTACTCATATCTGATTACTGAATCACTTCTTTTTTACATATCCTCCTGTAATACAAAGTAATTCCACAGCTTGCTAAGTAAGGAAGCAGCATAATCCTTTCATACAGTGGATTTCCCGTAATGCAGTATAGGAGGAAAAAGCTCTGAAACCCCAGCGAGAACAGAATATAATACCTGTCCCGCGCAGCCATTCCTTCTATTCTTTTCATCAGCCGCAGAAGTTTGCCGCAGGTCACAAAACAGTACAGCATACTTCCTATGTATACAACTGTCCCAAATATGCCTACCTCACACAGCAGCTGCAGATAAACATTATGCACGTCATATTTCCTGAGCGAAGAGTATGTAGGGGAGATTTGGGTGGCAAAGTTTTTCCAGCCGATTCCCGTAAGAGGATGTGCCTTAAAAGTCTCCCACGCCAGCCTCCACAAGCCATACCTGCCATTCGAAATATCCCCGCTCTCCATTGCTCTCTGAAATCTGTAAAAAGTTACAGAAAAAGCCGGAACATATGAAACAACAATAGCGCCTGCCGCACTGAGAATCAGTATGACCCCTATAGTGTTCATCAGGCGCTTCCCTGCGCGGCCCCGGTTTGACACAGTGTCACAATAATATATATAAAAGCAGGCACATACAGCAAAGAGCAGATGTCCTCTTTTACCGGTCAGCAGCAATCCTACAACAAAAAGCAGGAATAAAGCCCAGTTCTTCAGCGATTTCCTGACGAGCAGTCCCGCATATGCCATAATAAGGCCCGTTGCCAGGAACATTCCATTCACCGAATAATGATAGGTCAGGCCGGCCATACAACCACTGTTATACATATTGATGAGCCTTGCACGATAGTCCGGAAACAAAGAGATAATTCTGGACATGTAAAAACGGCGGTCCAGATAGAACCATATCGTGCAGACCGCATACATAATATAAGCGGCCAGCATCAAAGGCATTGATAAACGAACAATTTCCATATTGTACATAGTAATCAGGCAATTCGTCATCAATACACAGAAATACAGGACCGTAATGATTCCCCAGTCAGATGTTCTTAAACTGATCCATGGGAAAAGAATCATGATTCCCATAAGGAGAATCATGATACCATGGCGAAGGAACATCTTCCGATTGGTAATCACAATCAGCAGTCCAAGCATCCATCCGACTGAAACAACGCTTCCCTGAAGTGTTTTTCCGGGAATGATATAAGTAATCAGTGAAGAAGAGAGCCCGAATAAAGCCACGATCAGAGCCAGTGCCAAAAACAGGATATCCCTATGCCGCACAGCTATCTTGAGCCTTCTGTTGTCAGTCATCTTCATTTCGCAATGCCTCCAGAAAACCGGAAAAACACTCCGTTTGTGACGCCCTGTATTCCGAAGTCCGGACCGGCTGCAGAAATTCCCTGACCCTTGCCGCGAGCTTTCCGTCTTTCAACAGTTCTTCCTTATTCGCAAAGTATCTGTTACGAAGATCATCTGATGCCGTCCGGAACAATTCTGATATCTTTCCCTGGCGCCTTGCTGTTCCAACCGCAATGAAGGGGGTTTCATTTTGTATGCTTAGACAAATTGCATGGAAATAGGTTGCGATCACCAAATCTGCTCTCCGGATCATTTCAACCCATTCCAATGGACTTATGTCCGCAGGATTTATATAACCCCAATGCCATTTAAAAAGCGTAACCAGATTATACTTTTTATGCAGCTCCTGATACAATTTATGGGCAAAACGCCAATCCTCTGTCATGACAATAACCGTCTTCTTGTCGGGATTTAATCTGACCTTACCAATTTCTTCCGGTGACCTGGTCGTTTCACGATGAAAATCCCACAGAAAGGTAGGATCACAGCAAAGGTGCATTTTGGATCTGTCTTTCACAAACGTCCGCAAATGCTCGAAAGAAACGCTGTCTCTGAGACCAATATACGAAAATCTGTTAATGGCCTGCTGGAGAATTTTAATATCATCTTTGCCAAGGCTGTCAAAATCCGAAATAGCTGCTGCTGCAAAAGCCAGCCTTCTGCAGTTCAAATCTCCTGTCAGCCAGTAGGCATTCGGAAACCCACGGAATCCGTCTACCTTCCACACCTCATCACTGCCAACAATTATGACATCGTACTTACCCTTTACAAACTCTGTGAAGGCATCAATCGAATCCGAAATCAGACAGTCCTTCGACATAGGAAAAATCGGATGCTCCATCTCTTTTTCAAACATGTTGTAAAGGCGTTTTTTATACCAATGCCGTAAAGGCAGTATCGCTTTCTTTTTCCGGTCTTCAATCAGGTCAACCTTCTCATAAAAATCGACCTCTTTTCGGGTCCTGTAGTCAATGATTTCGCAGTCAATGTCCGGTTCTGCATTCAGTCTCAGGCACAAAGCAGCTGCCTGCAGATAAGCCCCATAATTATGCGCTCTGTGATATGTTAGAATCCCTATTTTCAAAACTGTATTTCCTTTTCTTTTCAGAGATACTCCTGGTAAAGACTGTTAATTGCATGAGCATTCAACTCTGCAGTAAACACATTGACAGCCCTTTCTCTTCCTGCTTTCATTTTCTGTATTGACAATTCCTTGTTTTCAACAGCATATCGAATTGCTTCCGCCAGTGAATGACTGTCCCCTGCACTATAAAGATATCCATAATCATTATCGCCAATCAACTCTGTAGTCGCGCCTGAATCCGATCCGATTACAAGACATCCTCCAAGCATAGCTTCTATCGTTACACGTCCGAACGCTTCCGACCTGGATACCATAAAGGCTATGTCCGCCTCTTTATAATAAATCTCCGGTGTCTTACAAAAGCCCCTGAAAAAGACCCGGTTTTCCATGCCTTTTTCCTGCACAAGTTTTTTTAGGGTATTTTCCTCCGGTCCGGAACCGACAATATTCAACACATAATTCTTGTACCCTCTCTCCTCAAAAAGTGAACAGGCTTCTATTAAGAGTCTCTGGTCTTTACCGGGATACAGCCCGCCGACACAGATAAAATTATAGTTGTTATTCTTTAAGATTTCTTTATTACCGTCATAGAAACGTTCTGTATCAATCCCATTATAAATAACACTGACCTTTTCCTGATCCAGAATCCCTATATATTTCTGCTCCAGCGCTCTTGATATTAATACGATATGCTCCGCCCCATTGATCAGGCTATATCCCTTCTTCTGATTCCACAAACTTACCAGCTGATCTTCTTCCAGGAATTCCCGTAAATGCCAGATGTAAGGAATCCCTTCTCTACGGGCTGCCTCAGCCCCGACATAAGACCAGGTCGTATTAATATGCATTACATCAGGCTTCAGTTTTTTCAGGACCTTTTGTATTTTAATAACTGCCGCCGCGTTTATTGCTTTCTTGACCGGAATCTTTATTCTTTCCTTTAACGGCCTTTCTACATCAATAACCCATGGGTATGACTGAATACAGACAAATGGAATCTGCTTTTCTGTCAGCAGCTCTTCTCCGGTCCCGTGCCAGGGAAGAATGACATACGGATCAATCTGCTCCTCCTCCCGCAAAATGGAGATCAGCTTAACCATACTCAAAAAAGCTCCTGATGTGCGTATATTGTCGGATGTAACAAATACTACCTTTACGGGATGCTGCTTCCAGATTTGTCCGGAACAATTTTTCATATCATCTGACCCTTTTCTTATATATACTCCATTCATGGTTTTACATTTATAATGACGGAACGCCTCCAGCTTTGCCATCAGATTTTTTATCCTTTAAGTATATCTGAAAATCGTTTCTAAGCCTGTAATCATCCGCCGGCAATAACTGATTATAGACAGCATCATAATTATTGTCAAAACAGCGTCTTCTCACCAGATTCCCTTTATAATACTGAATACGAAGGGGGTTCCCTGTACAGTTCCTGTCAGGAAGCAGATAATCCTATATTTCCTGTCAATACCTGTTTGTGGGATGTTCATAGATCGCAGTCTTGCCAACATTTTTATTTGAAACAAATTACCTGCCTGATCAGCTTAGTCCTCAAAAATAATATTGACCGCCTTATGGAGCATATCCATGCCGTAAATACCGCGAAATCTTTCCAGATCCGCCCCGGTCGTGATTTTAAAATTATTATCTTCGCCCCGAATCAGATACATATCCAGACCATTCATAAAAGCCAGCTCACTGGCTCCCCGGATTGACCGCAGCGTGTGCAGATCTGTCTTTCTGTTAATCTCAGTGAATTTCCACAAACGGAAGGATTCCGGAGACTGTCCTGCAAACAGTACGCTCCTGTCCGCCAGGCCCGATAAATGCCTTCCGTCATCGCTCTGATAAATAGTATCATTAAGCGGCAGGACCGGCATGCAGCCGTCATGTCTTTCCAACTGGTTCAAACATTCTGAAATCAGCTCTGAACTGACCAGAGGACGTACCGCTTCATGGATGATCACTCCATCCTTGTCGCTTTCCGATGTCAGCATACAAGCCTCTAAACCGCTCAAAAAAGACTCCTGACGGGTTTTTCCCGGATCCGCGAACCGGTCAAATTTGCTGATCCCTTCCGCTTCCAGCCATTTTTCGATACTTGGCCTCCATTCATCTGCAGCGACAATCACAATCCTGTCCACATCCGGATTATTCTGAAATTTCACGACTGTATACATGATCAGCGGTCTGCCGCCCACGTCAATATACTGTTTCGGACAATCAGGACGGCGCATACGCGTTCCAATTCCACCGGAAAGAATAATAGCATAATTCATAAATCTATCCTCTTCTATGTTTAAATATACACACATTACAGGCGGCCGGACCAGATATGAAACATCGGTCCAAACGTTGAAAATCCTGTATTATTTCTATTCCTTCTCCGTCAGGCTGGTTTTGCTCCATCAGAATATGCCGAATATTTTTTTTCTCACAGGTTTTTTAAGGCCATCCACTTCCCTGTCATTAAAAATATCATCTGCGTTTGCCAGCAGGAATTCAACGGTACCGGCCCCCAGCCTGGATTCAACAGCCTTCAGCGCTGACCTCATATGACACGGCCTTTTCTCAGGGCTATGCGCATCGCTGCACACAATATGAACCAGCCCAGCCCTGATTAATTCAAAAACTACCGGTGATCGCCTTCTGCTGATGCAGCTGTCCGCATTGACCTGAAACAGGCATCCTCTTTCCAGAAAATACCGCAGCCGTTCCTGATTGCCCAAAAAATAATCATATCTGTCTATATGAGCAAAAATCGGAATGATCCCCTGCCGCAGAAGTAAAGCTACGATTTCTTCCCCCCAGAGCGGAAAAGTCCCTGACAGAAACGGCCACTCCAAAAGGAGATACCTGGTGTTCCCAAGACGAAGTTCCTCAAAGCTTATGTCGAACAATTCCTCATCCATACGCACTTCAGCGCCAAGCGATGTTTTAATGCCAAGTCTTGTACAGGTCTCTTCCATGCGCGCGTATGCATGGGCTCTGTTCCGACAGTATTGCTCGACGCTCATGTCATGGGCATAAAAATGGGGCGTAAACATAATCTGAGAGATTCCCTGCTGCTGTTCTGATAAAAGCAATGCCCCGGAAGCATCCGGATTCTGCGCACCGTCATCTATGCCTGGAAGTATATGACAATGAAGGTCTGTAATTTTGTTCCTCATAATTCTGTTATTCCATAAATATATACTCTAAATATAACTCCGGTATTCGACGCAGCCTCTTGTTTTCTGCTAAAGTATGATTGACTAGTATGAATATAATACAGCAGGAGATAAGAAAAAAGCAATTCATGTGGCATTAATCTTTTCCTCATGATATCATATTATAAGCTATGGTCGATTTTAACTGCTATTATAGCTTTAAAAGGTTTCGGATTAGTTTTGGAGGAATTTGTGAAAAAGAAAGTAGAAACATCTAATATCATAAAAAGTCTGATTCTGGTACTCTGTCTGGCCAATGTACTTTTCCTTTTATTTGTACTGCGTCAGGAAGCAATGGCCAAAAGTAACGCGGAAGCTATTTCCTATAGTATGCCGGAAGACGAGGCGGAAGAACAAACAGAGACGGCGCTTGTTCCTTCCCCTGTGCTAATCCTTGATGAAAGTCAGATTCCAGATCTTCAGCAGAATGATTTATATGCATTAAAGGATGTTTTAGTAGACGCGCAGGCTCTGCGTGCGGAAGACGGTCAAGGTAATGATATTACAGATCAGATTGTATGGCATCTGACACCTGTAGAAGATGAGCCCGGAACATTTGATGCTGACTTTACTGTCCAGAACGAATACAAAAGAAGTGCTGGTGCATCTTTAACAATAACAACCGAACTGACTGCTCCATTTCTCATGCTGACTTCCGACAGCATAGAAGTAGATGCCGAAAGCAGCTTCAGTATCAGTCCTTATATTGCTATAGCTATTGACACGGATGGGGATGACCTGACAGAATACGTTTCTACAGATGATTATGTGAACACTTATTCCCCTGGAACTTATAATATCACCATATATGTTTACAGTCGTGAAGTAGATGCCGTGACAAAGCAAAATCTTACTGTCACTGTAAAATAAGACTTTTACCAATCATTAAAGCAGGAGGTAATCTTCGTGAATTCAACTTCTACCAACCGGGATGAGATTGAAATCGATCTCTCGCAGCTTTTCTATATTCTCTGGAGAAATATAGTCTGGATTATCCTGGCTGCAGTCATCTGCGCAGATATCGGCTATGGAATTGCAACCTTTGTTAAAACTCCTATTTATACTGCCAGCGCTGATATGATCGTCAACAACAAGCAGAACACATCAAATACTGAAACCAATACTGTCACTTCCTCAGATTTGACTGCGTCTTCCTCTCTGGTGTCTACTTACGCGATCATTTTAAAAAGCCATACTGTTCTGGAAGAGGTCATTAAAACACTGGGCCTTGATTACAGTTACAGCGAGCTTGCTAATATGGTCTCGGTATCTACCGTCAACGATACACAGGTCATGCGCGTTACTGTTAAAAATGCGGATCCTCAGGTCGCTATGGATATAGTAGCGCAGATTGTTTCCATTGCTCCTGCTGTCATTGTCGACAAGGCCGAGGTCGGATCTGTCAAAACTGTTGATCAGCCCTGGTCCAGCGGCCGTCCGGTCTCACCAGACAAAAAGAAATATATTCTGCTGTTTGCTCTGGCAGGCGCTGTGCTGATGTGTTTCCTGTTCATCCTAAGAGAACTGCTCAACAACACATTTAAGACAGAATATGACGTGACAAGAGAACTGGGGCTGCCCATTCTTGGAGTCATCCCTCTGGAAGAGGGCGGTGTCGTCACTCGTGATTCAGAAACTAAAAATAAGAAAAACTAGAACCATAGCAGGGAGCAATTTATATGGCCATATTTAATAATGGAAAATCGAAGACAAAGAACGGCAGTCACAGATCAGGCCGTGAACTTCGTATTATATCTGATTCAACATCTTTTGGATTTAAAGAAGCCTATCGGGCATTGCGAACCAACCTGAATTATGTTATTGAATCCAGTCATTGCGGGCATGTTATTATGATTACCAGCAGTGTCCCCGCTGAGGCTAAATCCAATATTGCTGTAAATCTCTGTATCTCCATGGCGCAGGAAGGCAAAAGAATCCTGCTGGTCGACTGCGACATGCGGAAGGGAACATTACACCGATATTTGGGCGTATCCCGCCGCCAGCATGGAATCGTTGAATATTTAGATGGTACCACCAAAAACTGGCGGGAGTGTATCGTTCATTTGGATGAGTATGGCATCGATTTTATGCCTTCCGGCATGATTGTCGACAATACAACCGAATTGCTGGGCAGTCCCTCAACCGGTTATCTTTTTAACGAGCTGTCTTCGGTTTATGATATGGTTGTTTGTGATACCCCTCCTGTTAATGCAGTGGCAGATACCTCCGTCTTGTCCAAATATGTTGACGGTGCAGTACTGGTCGTAAGCCATAATAACGTTACCAGAGATAATGTTAAGGCTGCCAAGGCTCAGCTGGAAGCTACAAACACCAATATTCTGGGGGTTGTCCTCAGTATGTTCGATGCGACAAAAACAGGAACAGACAATACGCGTCAATATTCATACTATAATTACAATTATAATTACGGATCAGGTTATGGATATGGTACTGCGTCAACTGGAAACAATGATGAAGGTTCTTCTTCTGATTAATAAGCATCCGCAACAAAACCACCCACCCGGCTCTGCCTGTGCAAATGAATGCAGACTCGGGTGGGTTTTTTAATTACCGGTCAGCCATGAGCTGATTCTGTTCTCATGGTTCATCATTATCTGAACTTTTACAGAGACCAGGCCTTCATGCGCTGTTTTAATAAGGAATACAGGCGCATTCCTTCGATAAACCTGTATTTGCCGCACATGAGAACATATCTGTGCTTGGGCTCCAGCAAATCAGCTCTTGCGTTCTCAAAAGCCTCTTTATAAGGATAGCTTTCCAGATAGCCAATAATCTCTTTTTTGACTTCCGCAAAAGATTTCGGATTGGAAGGGCTGAAAAAGTAAGATGTAAGTATTCCGGCAAAATAAGATACTCTTCTGCAGTATTCTGCCTGTTTAAAAGAATCACCTTTACCTCTCTCCTCAATAAAGCGGTCAACTCTTTCGCATCCCCGAATTCTTGGAATCATCATAGTGTCTTTATAAGCATGGACAAGGGAACCTGAAACAATCCTGTAATTATAAGTATGGCGACGGTTATAATAGAGACTCTTTATATGCTCCAGGAGATAGAGGCAGAAGAGCCCATCATCATACAGCCCCATCACATATGGATCAAAAAAAATCTTATTTTGAATCACAATTTCTCGTTTGACAAATTTTGTCCACGGAGTAGGATATTCCAGATCAGCCCCCGGGCTATAGTAAGGACTCATTTTATGACAAAGGATACTTTTTTGAATCAGGTCAATCTTCCCCCTGTCCTTTGTCCGGAATTTTTTTGAGTACATATACATTCTGCCGGTTCGTCCATTTGAATAATGTGTCACTCCATCCGAAATTACACAATCCACCCTCATATCCACAGCATCCTGATACAGGTTTTCTGCAGCATCCAGTTCTACCCAGTCATCTGAGTCTACAAAATACAGATATTCACCTTCCGCTTCTTTAATACCACAATTCCTTGCATCTGATACGCCGCCGTTTTTCTTATGGATTACCTTCACTCTGCTGTCCTTTTCCGCATATGCGTCACAGATGGCTGGACATTGATCTGGGGAACCATCATCTACCAGTATAAGCTCAATATCTTTCAGGGTTTGAGAGAGTATGCTTTCTACACACTGATCAATATATTTTTCAACGTTATAGACGGGTACGATAAAGCTTACTTTTGGCATATTTATACTCCCTTTAATGTTTTCACGATTTCCTGAACCATATACCGCATATCTGAAATGTCATATCGTTGATCACAGGGCAGGGGCAGTATGTTTTCAGACATCTGATACTCTACCCAGGTTTTCTCTGTATCACGTAAGACATTCGGCCATAACTGAGGAATATATATTTTTTTATCAATCAGTTGTTTCCTGATTGCCGGCCCATACTCCAACAAAAGCGGATAGGCAAAAGCTCCCTTCGGTACAGTCAGTTCCAACTGATTGAAGCCCTTCAAATGCTCGTGAAGGAAACGAAAATTCTCTGTTCTGGTTTTTTCAACTCGCTGATAATCAAAACTATGCAGCAGATTTTCCGTAAATAACGACATCCTTTTAACTGCTGCACTTCCTGTATATTCTTCGTTGAGGCTATAGTCCCCATAAAACTCCGAACCATTTCTCTCGAATCTGCCCATTAAGAATTTCATTCTTTCAAATGATTCATCTTGTGGATAGGAATATCGACTGCTCACATCTGTACGAAGAATTCCTCCATCTGATAGTCCGAAAAACTTACGGCAGCTGTAAATAGTGTCAATCTGGACTTGTGGAACATGAAAATAAGCCTGTACATCATCAAGAATAACTCTCCGATATTTATTATAAAACGCGGAAATATATGAATCTGCCAGCTGTCCGTAATAATTGACCAGATAAATCCACTCGTCATCATCCGGAATCAGATTCACCGGGTAAAAATCCCTGTCTGTATGATAATACCGTACCCTGACTCCTTCTAAGACACAGCCGTCATATACAGAATCGCACAGATAATAAGGGAGCAGAATCTTGCGTATTTCCCGTTCACGCAGCAAAAATCGCAGGCAGTTCTTTCCACTGTTCAAAAGTACTCCGCCTTCATGAAGCATAGTCCCCTCATAATGCTCGAATTCCAGGTAGCCGCCAATTTCTTTCATTCTTTCCTCTCCACCGCTAGATTCCTTTACACCGGTGAATTACCATGGGGATATCCCCTGCCTGCAGGCCTCAGGATATAATAATTATCCAGGACTCTCCGTATATGCTCCCGTGTGCTGTTCGGTTCAATTACCTCGTCGACATATCCCATATGAGCCGCTTCATAAGGATTTAAAAACTGCTGTTCATATTCCCGAATCAGCCGTTCTTTTTCATCCCCCGTCGCTTTTTTATAAAGGACCTCTATAGCCGCCTTTGATCCCATTACCGCCATTTCAGATTCAGGCCACGCAAAAACTATATCTGCTCCCAGTTCTTTACTGCACATGGCCAAATAAGCTCCGCCATATCCTTTTCTAAGAATAACGGTAATCTTCAGACATTCCGCTTCTCCATACGCATAGAGCATCTTTGCGCCATGCCGTATAATCCCTCTCTGCTCCTGCTCTTTTCCTGGCAGAAATCCAGGAACATCTATCAGGTTAAGGAGCGGAATATTGAAACTGTCGCAGATCCTGATGAAACGGGATGCTTTATCCGACGCGTCAATATCCAGACAGCCCGCTTTATACAACGACTGATTCGCTACAATTCCAATCGGGAAACCTCCAATGCGGGCAAACATTGTTACTATATTGCGCGCGAAGTCAGTCTTTATCTCACATCCGCTGTCTCTGTCTACAATCAGAGAAATAAGGTCACGAACATCAAATACACGTCTGTTTGACTCCGGAAGTACTGTTCTGACATCCTTTTCTCTGTACTTATTATAATTAAAAAGTACTCGCTGAGGATGTCTTTTATAATTATCCGGCAGAAAACGGAGCAGAGTCTTAATAAACTCTATACATTCCTGGTCATCTGCAACCACTTTATCTGCCATCCCGCTGATTCTTGCGTGTACGTTCGCTCCGCCTAATTCAGCCAGGGTAACTTCTTCACCGATTGCCTCTTTGACGACTTTGGGTCCTGTTATGAACATACTGCTGGTCTTGTCTACCATAATCAGAAAATCCGTCAGGGCCGGTGAATAGGAAGCACCTCCTGCACAGGTTCCCATAATAGCGGAAATCTGCGGTATTCTGCCGGAAGCCTTTACATTATTTTTAAAAATAACGCCATGTCCCGAAAGAGCCTGGATTCCTTCCTGCACTCTGGCACCACCCGAATCAAACAGTCCTACAATAGGAACCTCCATATGCATAGCTTTTTCCTGAATATCCGCGACTTTACGGGCATTCATCTCACTGATGGAACCGCCAAGAACTGTAAAATCCTGCGCGTAGACACAGACAACTCTTCCCTCAACTTTTCCATAGCCGGTAATAACGCCATCCCCTTCTGTCTTTTTCTTTTCCAGGCCAAAGTAATTACACCTGTGTTCCAGCAGCATATTTGTTTCCACAAACGAATCCCGGTCCATCAGCAGCTCTATCCTCTCCCATGCAGTCATCTTTCCTGCTTTATGCTGCTTTTGTACCCGGGATAAGCCATGTGCTTCATCTACTTTACGGGAAAGTTCCTGGATTCTATCTCTGTCCATTCCTTCAGCTAATCTCCTTCGGAAATAATCATTGCTTATTTCTGATACTGCTCTGCAATTTGCTTAATCGCATCCGCTATTTCAATAACTTTTTCCGCTCTCTTCCTCATTGGCGGACCAATCATCTTGCCATCCAGTTTAGCGATGCTGTCTCCTCGTTCTCTGCATTCCTTTACAGCATTTAGCACGTTTCGGGCATGGGCTATCTCCTCCTCCGACGGTGAATAACATTCATTCGCCCAGGGAATCTGCCGAGGCGTAATCAGTAATGCCCCCGCAAACCCTGCCGCGGACGACTGTCGTCCTTCCTCCAGGAAACCTTCCCGGTTCTGCAGATCAAGATAAGGTGTATCAATAGGAAGAATGTTATTCATTCTTGCTGCCATAACTACGATGGCCCTCGCAACATTAAAGGTATAAGTAGGCTCCAGATGTTTACCCCAAATACTGTCCAGATAATCCTCTCCGCCAAACAGAAGAGCAATAATCCTTGCAGATCCTTTAATAGCTTCCTGTATATTCATCATAATTTCTGCAGTCTCTATCAATGGCAGCAGCTTTGTTCTGCCAACCGGCACACTATTCCTGATTTCCGCCTCTGAAACCAGTCTGTCAAATGCTTCCATGTCTTCACGTGTATTTGTTTTAGGAATAACAAATCCCCTGACGGCATTGAATCTTACTAAATCCAACTCCTTTTCCAGGGTCTCTGATCCCAGTTCATTGACACGTACAAAAGACTGGATGGAATCCATTACCCCTGTTTCCAGCAATTTCTCCAGGTTTTTTCTTGCCTCCTCTTTCCTTCCAGCAGGGACAGCATCTTCCAGATCAAAAATAACAGCGTCTGCACCACATGTCGCTGCTTTTCCCAGGAACTTGGAATTATGAGCAGGTAAAAACAGCATACTTCTAAACAAATATTCCATGTCTATTATTCCCCTTGGTCCCTCTTTTTAATAAGCACATGCCTTCTGAAGCGAAGTACCTCTATACCGTTCTGATTAAAACCGGTAGTTTCCACATAAATAATACCCCTGTCCGCTTTTGACCTGGATTCTCTGCATTCCAAAATCCTGGATTTCGCGTACAGTGTATCACCAATATAAGTGGGGGCCAAATGCCTCACCTCTTCGTAATCCAGATTGGCGATTGCCTTGCCGCTGATATCCGGCACAGTCATGCCAACAACCAGGCTGAAGACTAATGTTCCTACAACAAGAATCCTGCCATGCTGTTGTCTTGACGCATAATCCTGATTTGTGTGTACCGGATGATAATTCATCGTGAGCAGACAGAAAAGATTATTATCACTTTCAAACACTGTCTTAGACAATGAATGCTCAATGACCTGACCGGGCACAAAGTCTTCAAAATAATTGCCTATATTATTAGGGCTCATATCCTCTCCTTATCTCATTATAAAGGCTTGATCTTCTTTTCCACTTGTTTTGCCGGGTTTCCATATACCATCATTTCTGATGGGATACTTCTGACAACATTTGAAGCCATTCCCACAAACACAAAGTCTCCCACTGTGATATAGTTATTCATGGATGTATTCAGCCC